>Ga0105046_10004765_pt1 | contig 21553 bp, 16 predicted proteins | sample MAT03_FD_78385 | JGI IMG/M metagenome (GOLD analysis project Ga0105046, IMG submission 78385) | Freshwater microbial communities from Lake Fryxell liftoff mats and glacier meltwater in Antarctica - MAT-03 (megahit assembly) | ecosystem: Environmental > Aquatic > Freshwater > Ice > Liftoff...
CCCAAAACCATGCCCAAAACCACGGTGGATAGCCACACGCAGTTTGGTAGGCCTGCATTGAGGGGTAGGCCTGCATTGATCGCCAGATAGCGACAGTACTCTGAATCGAGTGCATCCCCAGCTTTAGCCACGACAGCGGGACCTCGACCTTGGGGGCCGCACCGTCCACATCAAGACCACGGTGTGGCAGGGACAACGCATACCGGGGGCGGCGAGCCGCGCTGACCCAAAGCCGTGAGGATATACACGAAAGATCTCGGGCGCCCGAGCCGTCGGCCGCGGTCCTTGTAACTACACGCCGGCCGTGAGCGCGGACTCGACAGTATTCCGCGACGTGTGATACACGCGCGCGATGAAGCGCACCCATCTCACGGGAATCTCGATCTTCACTCTGGCGCTGGCGACCGCCTGCGGAGGTGCCTCGGCGCCCGCCGCGGGAACCAAGGCCGCACCCAAGGGCGCCCCGGTCGCTGACGCCAAGGACGCGGCGCCGGTCGTAGAGGTCCCCACACTGAAGATCAACGAGGCGGACTGGGTCGCGAAGAACCTCAAGGAGGTCTCGCCGATGATCAACGTCACGATCAAGGCGCCCAAGGACGCCACGTTCGAGAAGAACGGCAACGGCGGCGTCGACATCAAGCTCGGATCTTTCTACATGTTGACCGTCGGTAACCTCGCCGTCAGCAGCATGAAGGAGGCGCTCGAGTGGGGCGATTCTTCTTCGGTCGGGAACTCCTCGTTCCAGGACGGGAAGAAGCTGCTCGAGGACCCGAACGGCTTCGTCTTCACCTATCAGATGAAGGACGAGGCGAACGGCACCAAGTACGCCCCCGAGTCGCACTTCTACTACTTCATCGAGAAGGACGGCGCGGTCTACAGCGTGAACGACAGCAAGCCGATGGACGCGTTCTCGACCCCGCCGGAGGCGTACACCGAGGCGCTCGCTCGCCAGGTCTTTGGCCTCGTGAAGGCCTCCGCGACCGCCAACTGAGGCAGCAGCGCTCGGGCCCCCGAGCGCATCGACGACGACGACGCAGCGACCGCCGGGAGGCGGTCCTGCGCGGGGTTGCAAACAACAGTGACTGCTCGCGCGCTGGGCTCACTCTGCCAGCAGTTGCTTCGCCGCGCCCGCGATCGCGGGGTCGCTGCCGGCGACAAGTCGGCGGGCCAGCACCTTGCCGCGGTTGTTGTCGCCGCGCCATACGGAGAATAGCGCGGACTCGCGGTCGAAGGGGTTGACCTGCGACGCCTGCGCGATCGCCTCCATCAGGACGGTCGCCTCCTCGCAGGTCTCGGGCCCCGCCTCGACGCAGTTCTCCGCGAGGTGGCTGACCGGCAGCATCAGGTCACCATCCACGGCGCCCCGCTCGAAGCCTCCGCGCAGGTCGGCCAGCAGCAGCGGGTGGTGTCGCGAGCAGCGATAGGAGATATGCGACGCGGCCATCCTACGCACCGGGGCCCGCGGGTCGAGCAGCCACGCGGCGAACGCCGTACATAGCGTGTGCTGCTCATCGTCGGTCAGCGTGTCGTCGTCCAAGCTCGCGAGCACCGAGGCCGCCGTATCTGCGTCCTCCCGCGCGGCGATGGCCTGGAGCGCCGGCCACAGGCGCATACCGGCGAACTTCCACAGGTGCGGATAACCAGACCGTCGCACCTCGGGGTCGGGATGGTCACGCAGAAATGCGAGGATCTCGTCGTCACGCCCGAGGCCCACGGAGAACTCGGTATATATGCCGACGAGGAGATGCTGGTCGAGCGGACCGGGCGAGGCGAGGCGCTCGCGGAGGCAGTCGAGGAGCGCAGCGTCGGCGTCGTCGGAGATCCGTCCGCCGCGCTTGAGCGCGCTCAAGGTCCAGCCCAGGCGCGAGAGGCTCAGGTGCGCGAGCTCGAGCTCGGGCTCGGTCAGTAGTCGACACTCCAACGCCATCGCGGCGCGCAGGTCCTCGAACTCGAGCGCGCCGATGCCATCGAAATACTTGTATCCCTCACATTTCTCGAAACTCCCGAATTTGTCGATCTCGCAGTCGGCGACGGCCCGCTGTAGCTCGCGCATCAGCGGCGTGTCGGGCAGCGGGCTTCGGGGCGCGGCGGTTAAGGCCGCTGGGCCCGCCGCCGGGTCGGCCGGCGGCGCGCCGCAGCATGCGAGGAGTTCGAGACAGGCGAGCAGGACGGCGCGGCGCACCCCGGGATTGTAGGCCGATCGCTGGGCGGCTGTCGCGGTCTCCTTGGCGAGCGCGGCGCGTCGGCGCGCGCGGAGCAGAGACCAGGGTCCCGGCGCCGGACCTGGCCGTCGCGCAGCACGGGGCGGTTTAGCCGGGCACAGGCTCGGCGGGGGCTTCCTCGATCTGCCAGCGATCGAACACCGCCGGCTGGGTATCGACCTCGATCAGGAATTTGCTCGGGCGCAGCATATGCGAGGGGCCGTCGCGGGTCTCCTCGATCACCGGATATGTCATGTAGAGCTCGTCGCCGGCCCGGGTCACGGCGACGTAGAACAGGCGCCGCTCCTCCTCGATGTCGGAGGGCTGGCGCAGCGCGGTCGCCATCGGGAACCGGCCCTCGGCCAGCCAGAGCACGAAGCAGATCGGCCACTCGAGGCCCTTGGCCTGGTGAATGGTCGAGAGCACGAGCATATCGTCGGGCGCCTCGGCGCCGAGCACGTTCTCGGCGCTGATGCCCTGCACGAGCGCGAGCTCGCCGAGGAACTCGCTGGCGGCCGGGTAGCGCTCGGCGTAGCCGGCGAGCTGCTCGAGGTCGTCCTTGCGCGCGGCGGCGTTGGGGAAGCTGCGGTCGGCGTATTCGCCGTAGTGGCGCTCGACGACCCGGCGGATCATCTCGCCGGGGTTTTGCAGCGCGGGGTCCTCGAGGATCGCCCACAGCTCCGCCAACCTCGTCAGCGCGTCGCGGGCGCGGCCGCGGGCCAGGGCGGCCTGCTCGGCGAGGCGCTGGGCGCTGCTGCTGTGCTCGCGGCCGGGCTGGGCCAGCAGGGTCGCCAATTGCTCGGCCGTCTGGGCGCCGACCCCCGGCCATAATCGTAGCAGTCGGACCCAGCTCAATGCATCTTGCGGGTTTTGCCGGGCCCGCAGATATGCGCAGACGTCCTTGATGTGCGCCTGCTCGAAGAAGCGCAGGCCCGAGCGCACGGTGAACGGGATCTGGCGGCGGGTCAGCTCGACCTGGAGCTCCAGGCTGTGGCTGTGGTTGCGGTACAATACGGCCATCTTGGCCAGAGGCATATTGTACTCGTGGTGCAGCTCCAGCACGCGCTGGGCCACGAATTCGGCCTGCTGGAACACGTCGCGCAGCGGGATCACGGCCGGCACGGCGCCGGCCGGCTTCACGGCGGTCAGCTCCTTGGGGTACTGGGTGCGGTTGTGGGCGATGCTGCGATTGGCCAGCGCGAGGACCTGCGGAGTGCTGCGATAGTTGATCGTCAGCTTGAAGATGTCGGCCTGCGGGTGGCGGGCGCGAAACGCGGCGATCTGCGTGAAGTCGGCGCCGCGAAAGCTATAGATCGACTGGGCGTCGTCGCCGACGCAGGTCAGGCTGCGGTGGTCGCGGGCCATCGCGTCGCACAACGCGCCCTGTAGGGCGTTGATATCCTGGTATTCGTCGACCAGCACATGATCGTAGCTGGCGCGCAGCTCGTCGGCGACGGCGGTGGTGGCCGGGTCTTCGAGCAGGTGCAACCAGCTCGCGAGCAGGTCGTCGAAGTCGACGACGTTCATGGCCCGCTTGCGCTCGGCGAAGCGGCCGGCGACGCGCGTCATGAGGCCGGCCTGGTCGAGCAGCTTGAGCGCGTGCTGCTCGACGACCTTCTCCAGCGGCTGGCGGGTGCCCGAGGCCAGGCCGATCAGGCTGGCGAGCAGCTTGGGGGTCGGGAAGCGCCGCGCCGTCAACGCCTCGACGCCGAGCTCGGTGATCACGGAGGCGAGCAGGGTGCGCGCGTCCTCGGGGTCGAGGATGCCGAAGTCCGGGGACAGCCCGATCGCCTGGCCGTACTTACGCAGGACGCGGTTGCCGATGTGATGAAAGGTGCCCGCCGAGCAGCGCCGCATGTCGATGCCGAGCAAGCCCTCGACGCGGCTGACCATCTCGCGCGCGGCCCGGTTGGTGAATGTACACAGCAAAATGCGCTCGGGGTGGCAGCCGGCGGCCACCAGCCTGGCGACCCGATAGATGAGCGTGCGGGTCTTGCCGGTGCCGGCGCCGGCGAGCACCAGCAGCTCACGCGCGGGCGCCTGGACCACGGCGATCTGCTGTGGGTTTAATTCGCGGGTGAGGTCGAAGGCCTGCCGCTGCGGCGCGCTGGTCTTGAGGACGTACTTCACGGGGGTCAGAGGGTCCGGGCGATGAAGTCGAGGATCTGCTGCTCCATATGGACGCGGTCCTCGAGGCGGCGCGGCATGTGGCGCTCGTCGGGGAACAGCAGCAGCTCGTAGGGCTTGCGCGCCGTGATGAGCGCGTTGATCAGGCGCGCGGTGTGACGAAAGTGGACGTTCTCGTCGATGAGGCCGTGGACCAGCAGGAGCTTGCCGCGCAGCTTGTCGACGTGATGCATCACCGAGCTGACGGCGTAGCCGTCCGGGTTGGACTTCGGGGTGCCCATATAACGCTCGGTGTAATGGGTGTCGTAGCCGTCCCAGTGGGTCACGGGCGCGCCGGCGATCGCGACCTTGAAGGTGTCGGGCGCGCGCACCAGCGCCATCGCCGAGAGGTAGCCGCCATACGACCATCCGTAGATCCCGACGCGCTTGGGGTCGACTCGGCCCTGGCGCGCGAGCCAGGCGACGCCGTCCTCCTGGTCCTCCAATTCGAGGTGGCCGAGGTCGTGGCGGATCGCGCCCTCGAAGGCGAGGCCGCGGCGAGCGCTGCCGCGATTATCGAACTTGGCGACCAGATAACCGCGGCTGCGCAGCGCCTGCGCGCGCATATCGACGGTGGTGCCCCACGCGTCGACGACCCGCTGCGCGTGCGGTCCGCCGTACACGGAGATCAGCGCGGGGAACGGGCCCTCCCCCGCAGGTACATGGATCGCGGCGTGGATCGTGTCGCCGTGGCGGTTCTTGAACGTGGTCAGTTCGGGCGGGGGGAGCGTGAGCGCGGCGACCCGGGGGTCTGGCGCGATCGGGATGTCCTTGAGGACAGAGCCGTCGGCGAGCGAGCGCAGGGTCAGGGTCGGCGGGGCCTTGGTGCTGGTGTACACGTCGATGAAGCGGCGCTGCGCGTGGTCGATGACGACGCCGTGGGTGCCGGGCGCCGGCGTGAGCCCCTGCGGCTCGCCACCAGCCAGCGGGACGACGAACAATCGCTGGCCGGTCGGATCGACGGGGTTGGCGAGGTAGTAGAGCAGGCCGCGGTCCTCGTCGATGTCGGCGATGGCGTCGACCTGCCAGTCACCCGCGGTGAGCGGACGAACGAGCGCACCGCCGCGATCGTAGAGGTAGAGGTGGCGAAAGCCGCTGCGCTCGCTGGCCCACACGAAGTGCCCGGCGAGCGGACCCTCGGCGATCGGACGGAGCATGTCATGGAGGTTGATCCAGATGTCGCTGGTCTCCACCAGCAGCTCGGTCGATCTGCCGGTCCGCGGGTCGAGGCGCAGCAGTCGGAGCGAGGTCTGGGCCCGGTCCTCGACCTGCGCGGTGAGGCTGCCGTCGGGCATCCACTGCACGCGCGCGAGGTATTGTTCGGGGTCGTCCCCGAGGTCCATCCAGGTGACGCGATCGCTGCCGGCGGCCGCGACCACGCCGAGCCGAACCTTCGCGTTGGCGTGACCCGCGAAGGGATAGGCGTGGTCCTCCTCGGCGCCCTCGCCGGTGCCGTCCTTGCCCTGATGCACGATGCGATACTTCGGGATCTGCGTCTCGTCGACCTCGGTGAAGGCCAGCAGCGCGCCGTCCCATGACCACCAGAACCCGTGGCTGCGGGCCATCTCCTCCTGGGCGATGTACTCCGCGAGCCCGTGCGTCTTGCCGGTGCCTCGCGCGCCGCGGGTGCGCTGCGACGGCGCGCCGCCGCCAGCGTCGACGACGTACAGCTCGTCGTCCTGCACGAATGCGAGCGAACGACCGTCACGCGTCAGTTGAGGATCGAGCGCGGGCTTGTCCCCGGCGTCGACGACGGTGCGCAGGGGTCCGCGCTCGCCGTCCTGTACGTGGATGTCGCCGGTGAGCGGGACGAGCAGGCGGTCGCCCGCTTTGGCCCACGCGTAGGTGGTGATGCCGAGCTCGCGCACGCGCTGACGCTCGCGCCGGAGCTTCTCCTCGAGCGAGAGGTTCTCCTCGGTGACGCCACCCCCGGGCGGAGTCATGAGCAGGGTCTCCTCACCGGTCTCGAGGTCGAGGCGATAGAGCTGGCGGGTGAGGCTGCGTTCGGGGCTGCGGAGGTAAGTGATCGCGCGGTCGTCGGGCGTGAAGGCGACGCTCTGCGGATGTACGAGCCCGGGCAACGGGTACGCGGCGGCGTCCTCGAGGCTGAGGAGACCGGACGGTGGGGTGCTGGTCGGCGCTTGCGTCATGGTGGATGGCGATGGGTCCGCGTGGGGGTCCGCGTGGGGATCCGCGGACGCCCCGGTGGACGACGGCGTGCGCGGCGAGCAGGCGGCGAGCGCGGCGCAAAAGAACGGGAGGATCGCGGCATGCATCGCGCGCCGAGGATCGCAACCTTCGTGCCGGCTGTCCACGCCGTCGCATCCAGCGGGTGAAATAGGAGCGGGGAGGAGGCGGCTAAAGCGGGTAGGAGGCAGCGGGATCGCCGCTTGATTCGCCGCGAGAATTCGGCCATACAGGCGCTCCCATGGCCCGCCTCGCCGAGATCCTGACCCAGCCCGAGATCCGCCCCCAGGTCGTCCGCGCCTGCGCCGTCCTCATCGACGCCGAGGTCAAGAGCAAGAGCGGCCTCTCGGGCCTCGCCGTCAAGGCCGGATACAAGCTGGTCAAGGCGGTCAAGCCGACGATGATCCCCGAGGTCGTCGACAAGCTGCTGCCCGAGTTCGCCGAGGCGATGCAGCCGATGTTCGCCGAGGTGGAGCAGCAAGCGGCGACCAGCGGACGCTCGCGCAGCGAGCTGTTTAGTACCCATATGCAGGCCGCTCCGAAGCGAGTCGCAGCCGCGCTGCTGACGGTCACCGACCGCCGCGCCGAGAAGGCCAGCGGCGCCCTACAAAAGACCTACGCCCGGCTGCGCGGCACCGCGGAGGAGCACGTGCAGGCGGCCGTTCCAGGGCTCGTGCGCACGTTGACGAGCTTCCTGTAATCGCCTGCGCGCAAGATCGCCCGACGCGTCGGGCGGACAAGTCGGCGATGTGCCCGTCGCGACAGGGCGCGTCGTGAAGGTCGATCAAAAATTATCATGCGGTCCCCAGACCCCGGGATTTCTGATAATGTCCCTGGTTGCGCGTGGGGGTGATGTTGATGCGAAGCGTGGCGACTACTTTTGTAACCATTTCTACTCTTGTGATCCTCGGATGTGGTGATGACGGCGGGACCGGCGGCTCGGATACGCAGGTCACCGTCGCAACGATGACCAATCCCACCAACCCGACGACCGTGGGCTCGACCTCGGAGCCGACGGGCACCAGCGTGACCACCGATACCCCGACTACGGCGGGTACGGCGACCGAGGGTGGTGGTGGCACGAGCACGGGTCCGGGCACCGGCGCGACCGAGTCAGGCACGACGGAGCCGGCGACGGCGACCGAGGCGCTCACGACCGGTCCGGACCTGACGACGACCACGGACCCGAGCGGCACGACCACGACCGGCGACGAGACCACCAGCGGCGGCACGACGGGTGGCACGACGGACGGCACGACGGGTGGCACGACGACGACGGACGGCACGACGACGACCGACGGCACGACGACCGAGGACGTGCCCTGCATGGTGATGGGCGCGACCCTCAAGCCGGTGATCCCGAACATGATGCTCGTGCTCGACAAGTCGGGCTCGATGCTCACCAAGTGGGACCACGACGCCGACCCGAACACGGCCACCGTCACGCGCTGGTTTAGCTTGTACTCGACGGTCGACCAGGTGGCGACCAAGTTCAACGACAAGGTCAACTTCGGCGCCAACCTGTTCCCGAACAAGTCGGCGCAGCAGGTGTACACGGACAAGGCCTGCCTGGTGAACGGCACGGTCGAGATCCCGATCAAGCCGAAGAACAAGACGGCGATCCTCAACGGCATCCCGGCGGCGCTCAACATGACGATCGCCGGTGGCACGCCGACCACGGCCGGCATCAACGCGGCGGTCACACACCTCAAGACCTTCCCGGCCGACGTGCCGCGCGCCATCTTGCTGGTCACCGACGGCGCCGCCAACTGCACCGCCGGACTCCAGCCGCCGCCCTTGTTCGAGAAGTACGACGACAGCCTCCACACGGTCGTCAGCAACGCGTTCATGGTCGACGGCATCCCGACCTACGTGATCGGCATCAATACGGTCAACGCGGTCAACCCGGTGGTCCAGGACGGTAATCCGGACAGCATCAACCCGTACCAGAAGCTCAACGACCTGGCCGTCAAGGGCGGCACGCCCAAGAACGACCCGAACGAGAAGTTCTACAACGCCGACAACCAGATCGAGCTCGGCGCTGCGCTCGACGCCGTCATCGCGGACGCCCTCAGTTGCGTGATCCCGCTCGACAACGAGCCCGGCAAGCCGGAGCTGACCAAGGTGAAGATCAACGGCGTCGAGGTGCCGATGGTCAACAACTGCGCCAACGAGAACGGCTGGGTCTACACCAACCCCAACGGCCCGTACGACGCCATCGAGCTGTGCGGCACCGCCTGCGGCGGTCTCAAGCAGTTCGGCAAGGCCGACGTGAACTTCTTCTGCGTGCCCGGCTGATCTGTCGGCCGGTCCCGAGCACGATCAATGCATCGAGGTCGCAGGCCTCGCGGCCTCGCGGCCTCGCGGCCTCGCGGCCTCGCGGCCTCGCGGCCTCGCGGCCTCGCGGCCTCGCGGCCGTGGTCCGTTGTTGATAGCAGCGACCGGGTCGGTGCCGACGTGCTGGTGACCACGGGGGTATCTGCGACGGCAGGTCTGGCTTGTCCTCTGGTGCGAGTTGTGGCTACGATGGGCAAATGCGATATCTCAAGGTCGGTAGGGTAGCTGCGCTCGTCTCCCCATTGCTGTTCGCCTGTGGTGACGACGGCACGACCACGGTATCGACGACCACGAACCCGACTAATCCGACGGCTGTGGACACGATGACGGGGTCGATGACGACCACGGGCCAGCCGACCACCGACGCTACGCCGACCACGAGCGGAGCTGGCAGCAACTCGCAGGGCACGGACTCGGGCACGACCACCGCGAACCCGAGCGACCCGTCGACCGAGAGCGCGACGACGGGGAGCCCGAGCGGCACGACGACCGACGGCACGGCGACCGACGGCACGACGAGCGCGGGCGACACGACGTCGACGACCGACCCGTCCGGGTCCGAGGGGTCGAGCACGGGCATGGTCATGCCGATGTGCACCGAGGCCGACTGTCCCATGGGCCAGTTTTGCAACGCGGACGTGGGCCTGTGCGAGCCGGGCTGCAACGCCGACGACGACTGCATGGGCAACACGTTTTGTGAAGTCGACCAGAACGTGTGCAAGGGCTGCCTGGTCGACGCCAACTGCGGGCTCGGCACGGTGTGCGAGGGCGGCAGTTGCGTGCCCGGCTGCAACGCGATGCAGCCGTGTCAGGACGGCCTGGCCTGCTGCGGCGGCGACTGCTTCGACGTCGGCAATGATCCACTGCACTGCGGCGGCTGCACGGCGTGCGCGGTGCCCGAGAACGCGGCGGCGAGCTGCACCGCGGGCGTGTGCGGGCTGGGTGCCTGCCAGGGCGACTTCAACAACTGCGACAAGGACCCGGGCAACGGCTGCGAGGTCGATGGCAGCTGCGAGTGCCTGCCGGGGGCGCAGGTCGCCTGCTACACCGGTCCGGAGAACACGCAGAACGTCGGCATCTGCAAGGCCGGCCTCCAGACCTGCAACGCGCAGGGCACCGGCTACGGCGCGTGTCAGGGCGAGGTCTTGCCGGGCCCGATCGACATCTGCAACAACAACCTCGACGACAACTGCAACGGTCAGGTCGATGAGGACCCCGACGCGGACGGCGACGGCTGGACGGTGTGCGGCGGCGACTGCTGCGACGCGATCGGCCCGAGCTGCCTCAACCCGAACCTGGTCAACCCTGGCGCGTTCGAGCAGGGCGGCAACATGGTCGACGACGACTGCGACGGCGTAAAGGACAACGCGGTGCCGGTGTGCGACGCCGGCCTGGCCACCGACTCCAACGTGGCCACGGACTACGCGAAGGCGATCGACCTGTGCAAGTTCACGACCGAGAACCCGCCGCTGAAGACGAAGACCTGGGGCGTCATCTCGGCGGGCCTGCTGCGCGGCAACGGAGCCGGGGCCCCGGACGGCAACGCCAAGTCGATCCGCACCGGCTTCGGCACCGGCGGCATCGTGCCCCAGCAGAACAACAGCCTCGCGGTGTTCTCGACCGGCCGCGCCGCCGACCTCAACGACGCCAACCCGGCCTACGCCGACTTCCAGACCGGCCAGGACCTCGCGTCGGACTCCCCAGCCCCCGCCGACTGGCTCGCCGCCAACGGCAACCAGTTCCCCAACGCCCCCGGCTGCCCGGCCGCAGGCAGCAACACGGCCAACGACAGCATCATGCTGAAGATCCGCGTGCGCGTGCCGACCAACGCCAAGTCGTTCAACGTGCAGATGTACTTCTTCTCCTCCGAGTGGCCGGAGTGGACCTGCACCGTGTTCAACGACATGTTCGTGACGCTGCTCGACTCGCAGGCCGTCGGTAACCCGGCCGACAAGAACGTCGCCATCTACACTGCCCCGAATAACCAGAAGTACCCGGTCGGCGTCAACCTGGTGAAGGCCGCGCCGGGCCTGTTCACGCAGTGCAAGAACGGGACGTTCGGCTGCAACGGCGTCAACGGCGGGAACTACAACGGCTGCACTGGCATCGGTCAGCTCGCTGGCACCGGCATGGATATCCTCGAGGGCGGGTGTGGCACCAACAACACCACCGGCGGCGGCACGGGCTGGCTCAAGATGGCCGGCAACGTCAAGGGCGGCGAGACCATGGAGATCCGCTTCGTCATCTGGGACACGGCCGACGGCATCTATGACTCGCTCGTTCTGCTCGACGACTGGGTCTGGTCGGTCCAGGCGTCCCAGCCGGGCGTGCAGCCCAACTGAGCGGCGGATCCGCGCCTGCCCGATGTTGCGTCGGGTCGAGGGTGGGCGCGGATCGGGTGGATGGGTTTAGCCCAGGGCGACGAGGAGCGTCAGGAAGGCGGCGTAACCGAGGACGAGGATAAGACCCTCGAGCCGCGTGACGGTGCGGCCGCTCCGCATCATCACCGTTGCCATGAGCGTGAATGCGATCATCGCCCCGACATCGAGGGCGACGGTCTGGATCGGCGCGCCGACGCGACCGACCATGCTGGCCCCGCCGAGGCACAGGAGCACGTTGAAGATATTTGAGCCGATGACGTTGCCCACGGCGATGTCCGTGTGCCCCCGCCTGGTGGCGATGAGGGACGTGACAAGCTCGGGCAGCGAGGTCCCGACCGCGACGATGGTGAGCCCCACGAGCCGCTCGCTCATGCCGAGCTTGTGGGCCGCGCCGACGGCCCCCTCGACGAGGAGCTGGCCGCCGACGATGAGCACAGCGAGGCCGACGATCGCGATCCCGGCGAGCCGCGCCCGTCCGTGTTGGGGGGACGGTGCGCCTGCCGAATTGGCCGTGTCAGCCAGGTCGGCGACCACCGCGGCGATGACGGCGTTCCCGATCGCCCTGCGCGAACGATAGACCATCCACGCGGTATACAGGACCGCGACTGTCAACAAAGCGATGCCTTCCCACTGCTGGATCTGGCCGTCGAGCAGCAGCAAGGGCACGACGAGCGCGCTGGCGACCAGGAGCGGCAGTTCGCGGCGAAACAGCGTGGCATCGATGCGCGCGGGCCGGAGCAGCGCCGCCAGCCCGAGGATGAGGCCGAGATTCGCGATGTTCGAGCCAAGCACGTTGGCCAGGGCGATATCCGAGTGCCCGGCGAAGGCCGCCTGCATGCCGACGATAATCTCCGGGGTCGAGGTCCCGTAGGCGACGACCGTGAGGCCGATGACCAGGCCGCTCACGCCGACCGAACGGGCCAGCCCGGCCGCGCCGGCGACCAGCCACTCGGCCCCGAAGTAGAGGAGCAGCCCGCCGCCGCCGAGCATGAAGACGTCGAGGATGATATCGTTCATGGGTGGCTGACCTTTGGCTCGAACGACGGAATCCGCATTCCGTGAGGCGGGGGATTATACCGAGAACGACCCCGCGATCCAATGGGCGAGCGACCAGGCGACGAGGGTCGAGCTGACGAGCAAAATCGCGTAGCGGCGCCAGTGCCCGAGGGTCGCCGGTTCGTCGTTGAAGGTGCGGCCGTTGCATCGGGTGATGTCGAGCCAGCGGGCGGCGAGCATGACGATCACGGTGACCCCGACGACGAGGTCGAGGGACGAGGGGAGCGGGGTGCTGGTGGCGGCGATCGTCGCCAGGGCCAGGTAGATCGCGGCGCTTCCGCCCATCGTCCAGACCAGACGTAGCAAGCATCCCGCCGGAGCAGTGGGCGGAGCGTCGGATGCGTTGAGGGTGTTCGGGGTAGTTTCTGGCATTTTGGCGCGTCCACGGATGCGTGTGCATCCTGTGAGATGGCGGCCCGACCATCCCTGAATCCTGTGATGGGTCATCCATCACACCCTTGGCTAAAAGATGTCTCGATGGGCCAGCAGGCGAGCTGTGACCGGACGGGGAGCCGTCGCAAACCACGCTCCGCGGACCGTCGTCTCACCGCCGGACGGTTGCGAGCGTGAGCGGGTCACGACAAGGTCGGCACAACTGGCCTCGGGCGGGCGCCAGCGCGGCGGTGACGGTGGACAAGGCTGCGTGACGCCTGGGCTCAGGCGGACCGGATCTCTGAAATTTTCTCATGCTGCCTTCCGCGATCGCTACAGCGATCAGCGGAATGGCGGCCCGACCATTCCAGGTGCCTGTGACGACCTCGCCACACCCCTCGACGAATCTCGCCGAGCGTTGGCTTTTTAGCGCACTTGCTCGCCCCGGGCAAGACGTGGCCCGGGGGGCAGAGGTCGATGTTTCGGGCGCGAGCGCTCTGTGCGCGGGGCGGTCGCTGGGGCCCGGCGAGTGGCCTACGAGCCCTCAAACCCGGCCGGATCGTTGCAGCAGCCGCCCGCCCGCCCGGACGCCGACGAGCGCGCAGAGCAGCGCCGCGAGCAGCATCACCGGGCCGAGCCACGCCATGGTCGCGTCGTACCACACGAGGTTGGCGAGGACGGTCACCGCGGTGAGCGCCGGGCGCCCGGCGAACAGGTCCGGGCGGTAGAGGAACACCGCCGACGGCAACATCGGCACCAGCGCGACCAGCAGCGCCAGCAGCATCGCGTTCATGCTCTCGACGAGGCGCACGAAGATGATGCTAAGCGCGGTGAGCTGAACCAGCACGATCGCTGTCATCGCCAGCCCGGCCCCCAGAGCCCCGGACGCGCTGATGCTGCTGTGCGGGCCCAGGTAGGGCAGCGTCGCCGCCGCGCAGGCGCCAGCCAGGATGAAGCCGACCAGCGTCGTCATCGCCAGCACCGGCCAGGTGCGGGCCGCCAGGAAGTCGGCCGCGGGCACCGGCTTGCTGAGCAGCAGCTCGAGCTGATGCTCCTCGCGCGGAACGACGACCACGTCGAGCAGGCCGAGCAGGCCGACGAATAAGGCGCAGAAGTAGACGGCGGCATAGTCGTTGAACAGCACCACGCCGCCGAGGTCGGAGAGGTGGAACGCCACGCGCAGGAAGTCGATCACCTGTTGAGGCATCCGCGGGAACAGCAGTTGGCAGCCGGCGATCATGACGATGCCAGCGATACCGGCATAGAGCGCCATGCGATACGGAGCGCGCCGTAGCTCGGCGCGGCGGTAATCTGCGAGGGAATGATCTGCGGATCGCATGTCAGGCCTCCATCTTGCGGACCGACCACGCGCCGACCGCGATCGTCAATGCGGTGAGGGCCGCGAGCGCGAGCGCCGGTGGCACGAGCACGGCGGGTCCGAGGTCGCCCAGGTGGCCGAGCGACTGCACGCCGAGCGAGATCGGGTTGATCATGGAGAGCGCCGCCCAGGCGGGATTATAGAACCCGATGAAGGCCAGGCCGACGAGCGCGAACAGGGCCAGTAGGCCGACGAGCAGGCCTGGTCCGCGGCGGCCGACGACGACCAGGAGCGTCGCCGCGAGCGCGGTGGCGAAGATCGCGGCCCACACGTGCAGGCTCGCCGCGGCCAGGAACGGCCCGGGGCGAAAGCCGTCGACCGTCGCGCTGAAGTACGCCACGCCGGCCAGTTGCGCGGCGAGATACACGGTCGCCATCACGCCGCAGGTCGACAGCGTCCGCACCGCGAAGTACTGCGGAAGCGAGATCGGCTTGGCGGCGAGCAACGGCAGGACGCCGGTGTCACGCTCACGCAGCAGCACGCCTCCTGCCAGGATGACCGCGAGCATGGCGATCAGCTTGTTCATGGCCAGGTCGGTCCACATGAACATGAACAGGGTGAAGGGGTCACGGGCGCCGAACCAGGTGTCCATCGCGTCGCGCACGTGCGGCGGCGGGTGTGCCAGCAACATCGGCAGCGAGAGCGTGGCATAGGCGAAGATCGCGACCGCGAACCACACCTTGCGTTCTCGCAGCGCCGCCCGATAGTCGAGCCACATGAAGCGGATCACGCGGCCTCCCGGCGCACCAGCGCGAGGTAGAGGTCGTCCATCGTGGCGACGCCGTGCTCCTGCTTGAGCGCCGCGATCTCGCCGCAGGCGATCAGGCGCGCGTGGTGCATCGCGCCGACCCGACGGCACAGGGTCTCCACGTCCGAGAGGATGTGCGACGAGAATACGATCGTCACGCCGCGTTCGCGGGCCAGCTCGCGCAGCAGCTCGAGCAGCTCGTGACGGCCCAGCGGGTCGAGTCCGGAGGTCGGCTCGTCCAGCAGCAGGACCCGCGGCGCATTGATGAGCGCCTGGGCGACGCCGACCTTCTGCGCCATGCCGGTCGAGAAGCCGCGCAGGCGCCGGTCGGCCACGTCGAGCAGGCCGAAGCGGCGCAGCCACAGCTCGGCGCGCGCCTCGGCCTCGGCCCGCGGCAGCGAGAACATCGCGGCCACGTAGGCGAGGAACTGCCGCGCCGTCATATCCGGCGGCAGCGCGTAGTCGGCGGGCAGGTAGCCGCAGAGCCGTCGCACGGCCAGCACCTCGGCGGCGACGTCGTGACCGAGCACGCGGGCGCGGCCTTCCGTGGGCGGGGTCAGGCCGAGGAGCATTCGCAGCAGCGTCGTCTTGCCGGCGCCGTTGTGGCCCATCAGCCCGAAGATCTCGCCTGGCTCGACCGCCAGGCTCACGGCCTCGACGGCACGCACCGCGCCGAAGCGCTTGGACAGGCCCTCGATCTCGATCGCGTTCATGATGACCTCCTGGGATTGGCTCGCTTGCTCTGTCGGGCCGCGGGGCGGCTGCGTGGCCCGCTTTCGGGCCGGGCCGCCAGACCGGCGGCGAAGATGTCGACCAGCGCGGCGAGCACCCGCTCACCGGCGATCAGCCCTGCGCTCACTGGCAATTGCGTCGGCGCGTGACGTAGCAGGCCGATCACGAAGGGCAGGGCATCGCGGTCGAGGTCGGCCCGGATCTCCCCGCGAGCGATGCCCTCGTCGACCCAGCCGGCGAGCTGATCGATCTGGGCCCGCACCGCGGGCATCTGTGCCGCGACTTCGGCCGGCGGACGCAGCACCGCCAGCTCCGGCTCATCGCGCAGCAGGCGGGCAAAGCTCGGCTCGACCTCCAACATCTTGTAGGCGAACCGCAGCGTCTCCACGAGCCGCGCCAGCGGCGAGGCCAGACCGACGACCTCCTCGTCGAAGCGCGCCCGCACCGAGCGAAACACCTCGTCGATGACCTCGCGCAGCAGGGCCTCTTTGTCCGGGAACTCGAGGTAGAGCGCCCCCTTGGCGCAACCCGCCGCCTCGGCCACGGCCTCGATTCGCGTGCCCTTGAAGCCGTAGCGGGTGAAGTGCTGCTTCGCCGCGTCGAGCACTCGGCGCCGCCGCGCAGGGTCGCGCGGTCGGGGTGCCCGTGGTGGACTCTTGCTCACCAGACCAGAATGACCCAAACGGTCACGGCGGTCAAATTCGGATAGCAGGAAATTCCAGGGCGCCGAGGGCCGCGAACCCGAGCGCGCTCAGGCCGGCGGGGTACGGTTCTTGTCGAGGATCGCCAGGAAGATCAGTGCGAAGGCGAGGGCGCGCATGCCGTAGAGCACGGCCTCGGTGGTCTCGTCCGCCGCGACGAGCCCGAGCATGACGCGGCTGATGGCGAAGACCAGAAACGCGAGCGAGAAGATCGCGAACAGGCGATCACCTGACCGCTTCCAGAAGCGCAGGAAGGCGAGACCACCGCGACGAGGTGGTGCTTGACGAGGTGCGTGAAGGCGTCTGCCACGGCCGTGTGGGACAGCATCGGCGTGGACGCCACTGCCTGCGCGTCCCAGGCTCGCTGCGGCTGCCGGCTCATGGCGAGGAGCACCTCGAGTTGCTCGAGGCGGGTGACGCCCAGACCGGTGAGCTGGCGGACTGCTGGAATGATGCCGTCTGGCACAGGACCCTTCATAGCACGGGCCGGACCGGCGGCTGGATCGCGAGGGCGTGGTCTCTGTTTTATTCCGGTCTCGCCACTGCGCTGATCATTCGTGGGTGAGCCATTCGCACATCCGATCGATCGCGGTCGTCACGCGCGGGGTCATCCGACGCAACCAGGCCTCATCGAGCGCGGCCGTGGGCTCGCGGGCGACCTCCGCGAGCGCCGGCTCGCCCTCGAAGTCGACGTATGCGAGGCGCGCCGTCCAATCTCCGCGGGGCCGGCCGAAGTCGCTGCCGGGCAGGACGGCGACGCCTGTCTCGGCGAGCAGGCGCATGCAGAGCGCCTCGCCGTCGGCGATGCCGCGTCGGCCCAGTGATCCCATGTGGCGTGTAAAGTCCGGAAACAAATAGAAGCCGCCCTCGGGACGATGGCACAGGGCGCCGGTGGCCGCGAGTCGCTCGCTGCTCCACGTCCCCAGCGCGCGCAGGATCCGGCGCGCACGCACGAGATAGTCCTCGATCTCGGGTCCACATTCGAAGGCAGTGACCGCGGCGCACTGGATCGGCGCGCTGGTGGTCGTGTAGGTCTCGCTGGCGATCGCCGTCATCGCGTCGCGTAACCAGCGAAGCTGCGGCGGGAACAAGAACGTGCCGAGCCGCCAGCCGCCAGCCCCGCACCACTTGCTCAGGCCGGAGCTGAGGATCGTGCCCTCCGGATAGAACTGGGCGATCGAGTGATGCGCCCCCTCGTGGTGCAGTTCGCCGTAGATCTCGTCGGAGATGACGATCAACTGGTGTTCGCGGGCGACCTCGGCCAGCGCGGCCAGCTCGTCCGCCGAGAAGGTCTGGCCGGTCGGGTTCGACGGATAGTTGAGGATCAAGATCCGTGGCCGACCGCGGTCGCGCCGGCAATGGGCGTCGAGGGTGTCGGGCCGCAACATCCAGCGGTCCTCGGCGCGGGTCGGCAGGAAGTCGACCTGACGCCCGATGATCCGCGCCTGCGGCGAGTACGACACCCACGACGGCGAAGGCAGCAGCAAGTCGCCATAGAAGGCGAGCTGGACGATGAACATCAGCTCCTTGCTGCCGGGCGCGACGAGCACGTCGTCCGCGTCGCAGCGCATCGCCAGGCCGGCGCGTCGGCGATGGAAGTCGGCGACCGCGCTGCGCAGGGCGGCCAGGCCGCGTACGGGCAGATATTCTTTACGGTGGGCGTGCTGGCGCAGCGACTCGACGACCGTGGGAGGGACCGGGAATGGGGACTGGCCGAGGCCGAGCTTGTATACCGTTCGCCCTGCTGCGATCAGGGCGTTGCTGTGCTCGTTGATCGCCACGGTCGCCGACGGCCGCATGCCGCGGACGTTGAGGTTGAGACTCTCGGGGGGGCCGCTGTGGACGGTCATCCGGCGGTCCTCTGGGTCGCGTGCTGGGCGTGGAAGGGATTGGCGCGGCCCGAGCTGTCGCCGTTCTCCTGCCAGCGAGGCACCCAGCGCGCCACGCAGCGGGCCGCGTGCTCGCCAGGGAACAGCGCCTCGAAGCGGCTGCGGTACAGGTAGGCCTCCTTGGTGGTCGGTGGCGCGTGGGGGAAGCGCTCGGCGGCCTCGGCGAGCGCTCGGTCGGAGACTTGGGCCTCGGCGTACGTGCGGAGCCCGTCGACCCAGTTGTAGCCGACGCCGTCCGAGAACTGCTCTTTTTGCCGCCACAGGACCGAGGTCGGGATGAGCGGTGCACTCGGGTCGGCGAAGGCGGCGCGCAGGAGCCACTTCTCCATGCGTGCCTCACGACCCTGGCTCATCGCGTGGGGTTGCTTGAGCTCGGGTGCGATGCTCATCGCCAGCTCGAGGAAGGCGAGGTCGAGGAAGGGCACCCGCGCCTCGACGCCGTGGGCCATGGTGCTCTTGTCGGCGCGCAGGACGTCGCTGAGGTGGAGGTTGGCGACGCGGTCGACGGTCTCGCGGTGAAACGCCTCCGGGTCCTTGGCGTGATAGAAGTACAAGTACCCGCCGAAGATCTCGTCGGCGCCCTCGCCTGAGAGCACGACCTTGACCCCTTGCTCGCGGATATAGCGGCTCAGGAAGTACATGGGAATGCTCGCCCGGATCGTCGGGATATCGTAGGACTCGATGTGCCAGATGATGTTGTCGAGCGCGGCGACGCCGTCCTCGACGCTAAACTGGACCTCGTGGTGTCGGGTCCCGAGGTGGGCCGCGACTTCACGGGCCGCCCGCAGGTCGGGTGACTCGGGCCCGATGCCGATGGCGAAGCTCTGCATGGTCGCCGCGGGGTCGCGCGCGCGCAGCAGGCGGGTCGCTATGGCGGCCACCAGGCTCGAGTCGAGGCCGCCCGAGAGCAGCACGCCGAGCGGGACGTCGCTCATCAGTCGCTTGTCGACGGCGGCCTCCAGGCGCTCGCGCAGGCCGCTGGCGTCCTCGCGGTCGGGCGTGGCCCCCCGAAGCCAGGCCGGCTCGTAGTAGCGGCGAAGCCCGCCGTGGCGGGTGTACACGTGCCCCGGCGGGAAGATCTTGAACCACTCGCAGTGGTCTCGCAGGGCCTTGAGCTCGGAGGAGAACCACAAATTTCCGGCGGCGTCGCGCCCATAGTAGAGCGGCTTGATGCCCAGCGGGTCGCGGGCGACCATCCAGTCGGCGACCTCGCCGGCGGCGGAGTAGCGCATGGCCGCGAACGCGAAGATGCCGTCGAGGCGGGCGACACAGGCGTCGCCCAGTTGCTCGTAGAGATGCGCCAGGACCTCGCTGTCCGAGCCGCTGTAAAAGCTGCAACCTCGCGGCGCGAGCTCTTCTTGCAGCGCGCGAAAATTATAGATCTCACCGTTGTGTACGACGACGGCGCCCGCGGCTTCGCGGCCAGGCTGGCTAGAGATGGGCTGATAGCCGGCCTCGGGGTCCATGATCGCCAGCCGGCGATGACACAGCACGCCGGCCCCGGTCTGCGCATGCACACCGCGGCCGTCTGGCCCCCGGTGAGCGAGCCGGTCGGCCGCGGCGATGGCACGCGCAGTCACGGCATCGTCGACGGGTCCGAATACAGCGAGAATTCCACACATTACAGGCTCCTTCGCAGTCGCGCGCGGCATGGCGCATATGCTCCGTGCCATGATAGGAAGGTGGATCCCGAAGCGCAACATGTGATTCTCCGAAATCTTCCACGGGCCAGATTTTTCTTGCGTCTCCGAATCGCCAGTGCGCGGTCGACGACCCCCTCCGGGGCTCGCGCGCGCGCCTGGCGCGATGCCCTCAACGGCAAGTAGGACGTAGATTTCGCCATATGCTGTTTTTGTGCTTGCGTGGTCCGAGGACCACGCTTTATGGTGGCCGTACTGCCTTCGCGTGAGGCGGTCTTGTGGCGCTTCGCTGGTTTCAGCGCGGCGTGGCGGGGTCGTGGCGAAGTAACTCGATCGAGATCATCGATCGCCCGCGACACGTCAGCGCGCGAAGCTTCGCAGCGTCTCCGGGTGGTCTCCAAACAGGAGATTTTCGTGCCTGACGGCGTGCCCCACCAATCATCGTATCCACCGTATCGCGCATTCACGTTGCGGGACCTGCCCGCGATCCCGCAGATCGCCGCGCTGCCGGCCGATCAGCGCCTGGAGTTGCAGGCCGTGGCCAGCGTCCTGCCGTTTCGCGTCAACCGCTACGTGCTCGATCACCTGATCGACTGGTCCCGGGTGCCGGACGATCCGATGTATCAGTTGACCTTCCCGCAGCCGGGGATGCTCGAGCCGGCCGACCTCGCGACCATGACCGGCCTCCTGCATCGGGGGGCCTCCGCTGGCGAGGTCGAGGCCGCCGCCCGCGCGATCCAGCACCGGCTCAATCCGCATCCTGCAGGCCAGGTCGACCTCAACGTGCCGATCGAGGGCGGCACCGAGGTCCGCGGGGTGCAACACAAGTATGGTGAGACGGTGCTGTTCTTCCCCGCCCAGGGGCAGACCTGCCACGCGTATTGCACGTACTGCTTCCGCTGGGCGCAGTTCGTCGGCCTCGAGGACCTCAAGTTCGCCGCGCGCGAGGCCGACCAGCTCGTGGCGTACCTGCGTCGGCACCCGGAGGTCACCAGCGTCCTGTTCACCGGCGGCGACCCGCTGGTGATGCGTACGGCGCTGCTGCGGCGCTACATCGAGCCGATCCTGCAAGCCCGGCTGCCACACCTGGTCAGCATTCGCATCGGCACCAAGGCGCTGGCCTACTGGCCGCAGCGCTTCGTCGAAGGGCCCGACGCCGACGACCTGATGCGGCTGTTCGAGGACGTCCAGGCGCACGGCCTGCACATGGCCGTGATGGCCCACTCGAGTCACCCGCGCGAGCTGCACACTGGCATCGCCCAGGCGGCCTTTCGCAGGGTCCGTACGACCGGCGCGGTCATCCGCTGCCAGGCCCCGCTGATCCGCGGCGTCAACGACGACGCGGCCGTGTGGTCACAGCTCTGGCGCGAACAGGTCCGTCTCGGCGCCGTGCCGTACTACATGTTCGTGGAGCGCGACACGGGGCCCAAGGAGTACTTCAAGGTCCCGCTCGCGCGCGCACACGCGATCTTCAACGGCGCGTACCGCCAGGTCTCGGGCCTCGGGCGCAGCGTCCGTGGCCCCTCGATGTCGACCACGCCAGGCAAGATCGTCATCGACGGCGTCGTCGACGTCGGCGGCCGCCCGCACTTCGCCCTCAAGTTCCTGCAGGCGCGTAACCCGGAGTGGGTCGGCCGCATCTTCCTCGCGGAGTACAGCGACGATGCGGCGTGGCTGGACGAGCTGCGACCGGCCGCTGGCGCCCCGCAGTTCTTCTTCGCCGACGAGATGGCCGAGTTCAAGCGCCAGCGCCAGCGCCAGCGCC
>Ga0105046_10004769_pt1 | contig 21549 bp, 28 predicted proteins | sample MAT03_FD_78385 | JGI IMG/M metagenome (GOLD analysis project Ga0105046, IMG submission 78385) | Freshwater microbial communities from Lake Fryxell liftoff mats and glacier meltwater in Antarctica - MAT-03 (megahit assembly) | ecosystem: Environmental > Aquatic > Freshwater > Ice > Liftoff...
ATAGTTTTGACGCGACGTTTTGATCTTATCGAGATCTTTTAAGGGGAGTTGAGAGAAAGTGAGTTCGAGGGTTAACCCTTCTGTGGCTAGCTTATTGACGGCATCTTCAGGACCGGTGACAGTTTGCATCAACTTTTCGGGGAAGATATCGAGATATTCATAGCCGGCGGGTGTTTTCCCTTTTGGGTGCAGGATTTGAACGGGTACTTTTACGGTGACCAATTTGGCAAGGTGCAATACAAGCGAAGGATTGGTCACATCGGTGACATGGTGAGAGAGGTCAATATCGGGATTCATGCTGACAAGATTCTTTTTATTGACTTGTAAGATCCAGTTATTATGAGTGAAAGTTGAAGCATCGAGTAAAATTTCGACATCTCCGGGTTCTAACTGTTCAATCACATCTTTAGAGCCACTAATGGTCAAGGGAATCCGTTTGCTTAAAATGCCGTTAGGTTGCAGGCCAGTGACTGTTTTCTCGGGAGGGAGGTTGATAATCCGAATCGGGACATTAGGCACTACGACGGTGGCTGTAATCGAGTGGTTCACAAACAGCCAGATCACAAGAGCCGTCATAAGAGCGACCATTTTCTGCTGCCAATTGTGTTTTAAAAGCTGGATTATCCGGTCCATTCTTTAATCCGTTGTAACATTCCAGTCCCATCGATTTCAGTCGCTTCAGGAGGGTTATAAACGCTGCGTACAATGCCTTTAAAGCGATCAATTTTGACACCACGTGTCATGATCCCATCGCGCGCAATCGATACTTTTCCTGTCTCTTCCGAGACGACGATGATTAAGGCATCCGTTAACTGGCTGATGCCCAAACCGGCACGGTGTCTTGTTCCCATCGATTTAGAAAGTTGGGAACTATCGTCTGCTAAGGGAAGAATGGTTCCTGCCGAAAGGATTTGCGTGCCCCGTATAATCACCGCCCCATCATGCAGGGGAGTGGTGGTCGAAAAAATGGTTTCCAAAAGTTCGGGAGAAAAACGGGCGTTGAGAAGCACGGCTTTATTGGCAAATTCATCGAGCGAATCTTGATTTTCTAAAATGACCAAGGCTCCAATGCGTTTGTCTGACATCCGGTAAATGGACTGTGAAAGACTTTCGAGGAACTTGTCAAATTCTGTGATCTCTTTGTATTTTTTTCCTTTTAAACTCAATTTAGAGAGGGCCAACCGTAGTTCTGGCTGAAAGAGAATAAGTAAGGCGATCACGGCAGCATTGATGAAATAATACATCAAATTTTGGATCACGGGAAAATGAAGCCAAGTCGCTAATGCATAGAGACCTAGAAAAGCGAGAGAGCCGAACATCAAGTCCATGGCGCGTGTATTCCAAAAGAAGGAAAGCAGATAGTAGATCACCACTGCGATGAGCAACACCTCTAGCGGAGGAACCATCAATTGGAAGAAACGAATCATGGGACCGCCGTTAAGAGCGTGATCAAATCTCGGTGTTCCCACACATCATGCACGCGGATATAATCGACTCCCGCTAAAACAAGTTTGGAACTACAAGCTAGGGTACCTGGAAGAAGGGCTGAGCGTGGTTTATTTAATAATTGCGTCAAAAACCACTTACGAGATGGACCCACCAACACAGGGTAACCTAATTCTTTAAATTTGCTCAGATTGTCTAGAATCTCAAGATTATGAGCAACACTCTTTCCAAAGCCGATACCTGGATCGATGATGATGTTTTCGGAGACCATTCCTTCCTGGCAACAAAGGGCGATCCGCTCTTTAAAAAAATCCACGATTTCATGAACGCAACCCTTTGGATAAGTGGGGTTTTGCTGCATTGTTTGCGGGATTCCCTGCATGTGCATCAAGCAAACGGCAACTTTCCACTTGGCAGCGACCTCGCGCATCTGCGGATTGCGGAATCCTTCCACATCATTGATCATATTGACGCCCGCACGTAAAGCTTCCTCAGCGACCCGAGGTTTACGTGTATCAATGGATAAGGGAAGAGTGCTTTTTTGTCGGATTTTTTCAATCACAGGGATGACCCGTTGAAGCTCTTCCTCTTCGGTGACCTCGCTTGCCGTGATATAAGTCGATTCTCCTCCAATATCGATCCAATCAGCTCCTTCTTCTATGTGGCGTAAGGCGGTCTCTAGCGCTTTGGAGGGATCGGGATGACGGCTGCCTTCAAAAGCTGAATCCGGAGTGACATTTAGAATCGCCATCAATTGGGTCTTTTTCATGCAAAATAGCGTATCACATATCTAATAAAACTAGAGCGCAAGCCAAGGTCTTCTTTTTTTTTGACCAAAGGCCTGGCTTCTCATAACATACTCTTGCGAAAATCGGAGGGTGAGGTTAGTCTCAAAGATCATGGAAACAGAAATTCTTGCACGGATTCAATTTGCGCTGACCATTATGTTTCATTACATTTATCCCCCTTTAAGCATTGGTTTGGGGGTGGTGATGGTGATCATGGAAGGTTTCTACCTGAAGACGAGAAATCCGTTGTATCTGCAGATGGCCAAGTTTTGGACGAAAATTTTTGCCCTCACTTTTGCCGTGGGAGTGGCCACCGGGATTGTGATGGAGTTTGAATTTGGGACGAATTGGGCGACATATTCCCGTTATGTAGGGGATGTGTTTGGCAGTGCGCTGGCAGCTGAAGGAGTCTTTGCTTTCTTTTTAGAGTCGGGCTTTTTGGCGATTTTGTTATTTGGGTGGGATCGGATAGGGCCGAAGCTCCATTTCTTTGCGACGGTGATGGTGGCCTTGGGAGCCCATTTTAGCGCGATTTGGATTGTGGTCGCAAATGCCTGGATGCAAACCCCTGCGGGATTTGTGGTGAATGGAGAGGGTTTGCAGGCACGCGCTGAAATTGTCGATTTTTGGGCGATGGTTTTTAATCCTTCAGCTATGTCGCGGCTTTCTCATACGCTTGTAGGTGCTTGGAGTGCGGGTGCGTTTCTGGTCGTCAGCGTGTCGGCCTATTATTTACTCAAAGGGCGTTCTATTGCTTTTGCAAAGAGCTCATTGAAAATCGGCCTTGTGGTGGGAACGGTGGCTTTACTGCTGTCGGCGGTTACGGGGGATGTCAGCGGAAAAGTGGCAGCGGTGCACCAACCGACGAAATTGGCCGCTTTTGAGGGGCTTTTCAAAACGACGCAAGGAGCGCCTTTAACTCTTTTAGGATGGCCCAATGTAGCCGAGAAGCGGGTCGATTATCAGGTCGCTATTCCAAAATTTTTAAGTTTCTTCGCTTTTAACGATTTCAATGCGGAAGTGAAAGGGCTCGATCAAGTGCCAGAAAAAGATTGGCCACAAGTGCGCACGTTGTTTGTGACGTTCCGTTTGATGGTAGGAATTGGAGTGACGTTACTGTTGATCTCCCTTTACAGCCTATGGAAGTGGTGGCATGGGACGCTCTTTACCTCACGTCCTCTGTTATGGATACTGGTCTTTTCGGTTATGGGCCCCCAAATTGCCAATCAGGCAGGGTGGGTTTCGGCGGAGATGGGGCGTTACCCGTGGATTGTGTATAACCTCTTGCGTATATCAGAGGGCCTTTCCAAGTCGGTCACTGCCAATCAAATTTTCAGCTCGATCCTCATGTTCGGGGTTGTCTATAGTTTCCTCTTAGCCATGTTCATTTATTTGTTGAATGACAAAATTCAAAAGGGTCCTGAAGATCCTCAAGAGGCCACGGACGAATTTCGTAATCTACACACCTTGGTTCGGGAGATTAAAGATGGGTCTCGTTGAGCTGCAATATATTTGGTTTACGGTCTTCGTTCTTTTGATTGTTGGATACGCCATCTTGGATGGTTTTGATCTAGGTGTAGGGATGCTTCATCTTTTTGCCCGCTCCGATACTGAAAGACGTTTGATGCTGAACTCGATTGGGCCTGTGTGGGATGGCAATGAAGTTTGGCTCGTCACAGCGGGAGGCGCTCTTTTTGCGGGATTCCCCCCTATCTATGCCACGCTCTGTTCCAGCTTCTACATGCCGGTGATGATGCTTTTAAGTGGACTGATTTTCCGTGCTGTTGCGATTGAGTTTCGCAGTAAGCAGCCGATGACGTGGTACCGCTGGATGTGGGATATTTTGTTCTTCCTTTCCAGTCTTTTGATCGCTTTTATGTTAGGGCTGATTTTGGGGAACTTGATTCGGGGCATTCCGCTAGATGCTCAAGGGGAATATTTAGGATCCTCTTCTGATCTCTTTAATCCGTATGCGATACTAGTGGGGGCGTTAACAGCGGCTTTATTTGCGATGCATGGAGCGATCTACATTCTGATGAAGTCAGAAGGGGTCTTTCATGACCATATGCGGGTCTTTGTCAACCCGACCATCATTGTATTCGTTATGTTGTATGCGATTGCCACTGCAGCGACTCTCATCTATATGCCTCATATGAAAGACATTTTAACGGAACGGCCTCTCTATTTCGGCATTGTGATTGTGAACATGTTGGCGATTGCGAATATTCCTCGTGAAATCAACTTAGGACGCGATCCTTTTGCCTTTGCCTCTTCATGCCTAAACATGGTCTGTTTACTGGCTTTATTTGCTTTAGGAACTTACCCCAACGTGGTTCGGGCCTCCAATGGTCCAGACGCGCTTAGTTTGACAATTTTTAACAGCAGCTCAACCGAAATGACGTTGCAAATCCTACTCATTATGGCAGTGATCGGGCTTCCTCTGGTGATGGCTTACACCGTGACTGTGTATGTCATTTTCCGTGGTAAAGTGAAACTCGATGCGAATAGCTATTGAGGATTCTTATTCAGGTCGCGTAGAAGGAGACTGCAGGGATTCAATCTTCCTTTTGATTTCCTCATACTTCTCTTTAAGCTGATCCATCATAGGTTGTGTGGAAGGATCTTCCTGCATTTCTTGGATCCACTGACGGAAAAGATCGTTGTTGGCGATCACAAGACCTGCCGCAATTGCAAAGAAAAGCAGCATCAACGTGATAAAAAATCCAATCAGACGCCTTCCCAATAGGGCCACTGTGATCAGAAAAATAGCAGCTGCAATGAAAAGGGCAATCGCGTTAGTCGATGTGAAGCATTCCATGATGTCAGGCATACTCACATTTTTTACAGGATGCGAGGCTTTCCTGTCGAGAACTAATACCAAAGTCCAAACATATGGCCCTGAATGTTCAGCAATCCCCTCCATAAGTCTCCTAACACATTTCCATTAGAATCGAGAAGAATCTGTGGGGGTCCAGCAGGCGAGAGATCTCTATCGTTTTGCAAAAGAGTCTGGATGAGTTCTTTTTTGGTATTGTCATCAAGATGGATATCAAATCCCTCTTCGTCGCTTGAGAACGCTCTTTCCAATTCTTGGATTAGAAGATGAGATTTTGTCTCTCCATTTGCCCGGGCAAACTCCGCGAAGCGTGCATCGCCAGTCTGTAAGGGTGTGTGGTATGTAGAGGTGGTAGATAGGGGGGGCGAGAGAAGATTGAGAGGGGGAGAAGAGGGAGAAGAGCTGCGCGTTGTGGAGAAAACTTCGAACGCGACGTGCGAGGCGGTTTCTTCAACGGGATTCTGAGATCTGAGGTTGTGGCCATTCGTTTCTAAAGCAGAAGCGGGACGGGAATGGGGTGACCCAATGGGTTCAGCCATAAATCCTCCTTTCTTTACAAAGAGTGCGATTCAAACGCCAAGTTTGGGGGAAGCATGGGAGAGAAGGCTTTAGGGTTGATCAGTCGGGCTATTTAAGAAAATGCAAAGGACGTGCCAGGTGGAAGAGGAAGGCATTCCGTATAAGGGAGGGGATCTCGCGGTTCTTGAATCCCAAGGGCGGCTCTGGCTTCTGCCATAATAAAAAAGGTGCCACATATCAGGAGAGGCTCAGTACGTTGTGAAGCCAGGTGAAGCGCTCCTCGTATGGAGGAACAGGGGATGCCTTCAGGAAAGGCTTTTTGTAGGCTTTCTAAGGAAGCGGCGCGGGGAGTTGCGGCTTCAACAAGATAAAAAGTAGAGGCATGTGCGTGGAGAATCGCTGCGCAGGCAGCAATGTCTTTATTGCTGGAGAGGCCACAAATCACTTGATAGGGGCCTTGAGGGAGGGAGCGAAATAGATGTGTCAGACCGTCCGGGTTATGCGCGACATCCAGCACAATGCGGGGAGTGACCCATTCCATCCGACAGGGAGGAAGGGCTTCAATTCCAAGAGGAGCGATGTCAAGAATTTCACACGCGCGTTTTGCAATCGCACGATTTTCATCATGATAAGTAGCAAAAGTCCCTACGACCTTCTCCGCTCTGTCTAAAGGGACACGGGGGCCTAATAATACCTGACTCCTTGGTTTCACAATCCCCCATTTTTCTTCGGCAATTTCCGCTTCTGTAGAGCCCAAAATTTCCGTATGATCGAGACTAATCGAAGTGATAATCGCTAATTCGGAATGAATGATGTTGGTGGCATCCCATCGTCCTCCGATACCGACTTCAATCACCGCTAAATCGACCTCTTGTTCGGCAAAATAGGCGAAGGCTAGGGCGGTGGTCCGCTCAAAAAAAGAACCGGGAAATGCCAAGAGAGGAGGGAGTAACCGTTCGATGGTGGCTTCTGAGATCATTTCTCCATTGACACGGATCCTTTCGCGAAAACAGCTGATATGAGGGGAGGTGTAAAGCCCCACTTTGAGACCACTAGCGTGTGCGCTGGCTGCAATTTTGGTGCAGACGGACCCTTTTCCGTTGGTCCCAGCGACTTGGACCGTTCTATATTTTTTTTCGGGATGTCCTAAAGCTGCGGCCATCCGTTGCATATTCTCAAGCCCAAGCTTAGAATAGGTTTCACTCAGCAGTTTCTGTAAAAGGGCGTTGTAATGCATAGAGTTTGTCAAATGTGGGTTCATCGATCCATGAGCATCCAAGGGATACCATGGGTTTTATGGCACCATGAAAATCCGATCCACCGGTAATCAACCAGTTTTTTTTGTGGGCCATTTTTAGCCACCGTTCATGCCGTTCCGGAAGAAATTGTCCATAAAAGCATTCAATACCGTCAAACGGCATTTGGATAAGATCCTCTAAAAGGCGGCGATTATCGATTAAATGAGGATGGGCAATGACCGCTTGTCCCTCTGCCTGATGGATGACATCGATCGTTTCTTCCGGTGTATAGGAGGCCCATTCTGCATAACAGGAGCAACCTTCACCCAAATATAAGTGGAACGCTTCTTGTACCGATTGGATATACCCTCGTTTCATCATCGCCAGGGCAATATGCGGACGTCCTATCGTTTGCTTATGCGTGGGATTGAGTTCTACTTCTTCCCATTTCAGGAGCATCCCTTTTTTAGCGAGATTTTCTAAGATTTTGAGATTTCTTCCCAAACGTCTTTTTTGATGACTTTGACAAAAGGCGCGGATAGCCGGGTGATGGAGGGCATATCCATAGGCGAGTAAATGGACACTTGTCCCTTTGTGCACGGTCGAAAATTCGACGCCTGTGAGGATCCGGAGGCCCCGCTTTTTGGCTTCGGGTAAGGCTGTGACATAGCCTTCTGTGGTATCGTGATCGGTAATTGAAAGGCCTTTCAAACCTTTTTCAGCAGCTAATTGAACCAATTTCACAGGTGACAAACTTCCATCCGAGGCCGTGCTATGCGTGTGTAAATCAGCGCGGAACAGACCATACCTCCGGTTCTAAATGATGCCCTGTTTGCGCGTGGACAGTTGTTTGGATGTGATGCATGAGGGTTTTGACCTCTTCAGCAGTCGCCCCTCCGACGTTTACGATGAAATTGGCGTGAAGCGTCGAGACTTGAGCTCCCCCCATTCGAAAACCTTTAAGGCCGCTTTGTTCAATCAATTGACCGGCAAAGCCACAAGCCGGATTACGGAAAATGCAACCGGCCGATTTGTCACTATAAGGTTGGGTTTTCTGTCGATATTCGACAATTTTCAGTTGTTTTTTGCGGGCTTCAAGATCGGGTTGTAAGTGAAAAGTGGCCCCAACAATAATGCCTTTGCGTGTTTGAAAAGGGGAGTGGCGATAGGAAAAATGCAGAGATTGCCGATCGAGCAATTCGAGCACTCCTTGTTCGTTTACAAAATCGACAGTTACTAAACTTTCCGCCGTCTCGCGTCCATTAGCCCCGGCGTTCATAAAAACAGCGCCTCCTACAGTGGCAGGAATCCCAGAGGCAAATTCGAGACCTCCCCATCCGTGTCTGGCTGTGCGGACGCCGAGAAGCGCAAAACTAAAACCGGCCCCTACATGAAAAAGATGCGGTTCGGGTGTTTCGTAAAAATCGATTTTATTGAGAAGGACCACTCCTTCAAAGCCTTGATCAGAAAAAAGAGAATTGGAGCCTTTGCCGATAACGATAAAAGGAAGATGTCGCTCGGCACATAAGCGGACAGCTTCTTTCGCCCCTTCGATACTTTTCAGTTCCGCCCAATAACGTGCGTTGCCTCCAATGCCGAAGGTTGAAAGTTCACTGAGAGGCCGGTTCTCCTGAAGTTTCATGCAGCGTCGGGGCGATTTTTTCAATTAAGGTTTCTGAGGCAGCCAACGCATCGCTCGCTTGCCCAACGGGTCTAAGGTCAACCTTTTCCCCGGTATTTCTTTTGTACAAGGCGTCAAGGACGGCATTGACAAAAGCTGTTGAAGCAGATGTACCAAACTTGCGACATAAACGCAAGGCTTCCGCGATGGCTACTTTTGGTGGAACATCCTGATCATAAAGGATTTCAAAAAGCCCCAGCCGTAAAATATTCCTTTCAATCCATTGGATCCTTTCGAAGGCGTAGGAAGTGGAGGTCTCTGCAATCAACTGATCGAGCTCATCCCGCTTCTCGCGCACCTTGGCCGCCTTCTCTTCTCCCATCGCGATATGACGTCGGGCCACATTCAACGTTTCCATGAGCAGTTTCGTCGTGTCTTCTCCACCTAAGTCTTTACTAAACAGACACAAGAAAACAATTTCACGCAATTTTTGATGAGGAAGTGACGACACAGCAGCAACTCCGTAAAGTAAAGAAAGCATAGCATCTCAAGGAGATAACGCAAAGGAGTAGTTTGGGATTGCATTCAGGAGAGTGAATGCATAATGTGAAAATATGGTGTTCGATCTCTCCCGCATCGTTGCATTTTATGAGGAACTGCCCCAGAAGCTTGAAAAAGCGCGGGCTTTTTTAAAACGCCCCCTCACTCTTTCTGAAAAAATTCTTTATACCCATTTATCGCATCCTTTGAAAGGGTCAGCCGAAAGAGGAAAAAGTTATATTGATTTTGCTCCAGATCGTGTGGCCATGCAAGATGCGACGGCGCAGATGGCTCTCTTACAATTTGTCAGCTCGGGTCAACCTGAAGTCGCCGTCCCCAGTACGGTCCATTGCGACCATCTGATTCAAGCCGAAGTAGGCGCCAAAGCTGACTTAGCGCGGGCGAAAGAGGAAAGTCGCGAAGTTTTCGCGTTTCTCCAAAGTGTTTCCAGTAAATATGGGATTGGTTTTTGGAAACCTGGCGCAGGCATCATCCACCAAGTGGTACTCGAAAATTATGCCTTTCCAGGTGGCATGATGATCGGCACCGATTCCCACACCCCTAACGCAGGTGGACTTGGTATGTTAGCGATTGGCGTGGGAGGAGCAGATGCCTGTGACGTGATGGCTGGGCTTCCCTGGGAACTCAAAATGCCCAAGTTGATTGGGGTACGTCTGACAGGGGAGATGAAGGGGTGGACCTCGGCAAAAGATGTGATTTTAAAACTCGCCGGCATTCTGACTGTCAAAGGGGGCACCGGCTTCATCATCGAATATTTTGGTCCCGGTCTAGCTTCGATTTCGTGTACAGGAAAGGGTACCATTTGCAATATGGGCGCTGAAATTGGGGCCACTACCTCGATTTTTCCTTATGATAAGCGCATGAGCGACTATTTGGCTGCCACCGGGCGTCAGGAAGTCGCTGCACTTGCAAATCGCGCAAAAGAATGCCTTGTCTCCGATCCCGACGTAGAGAAAGCACCCGATCGTTATTTTGATCAACTGATTGAAATCGATCTCAGTGCACTTGAACCGCATGTCAACGGTCCTTATAGTCCCGATAAAGCGTGGACATTATCCGAATTGGCTGAAGCTGTACGCCAAAATGGGTTTCCCGAAACGATCTCTGTGGCCTTGATTGGTTCGTGCACAAATTCGAGTTATGAGGACATTGAACGGGCCGCGAGCATTGCACGTCAAGCTGTCAAACAGGGTCTCAAGTCGCTGTGTCCTCTCACCATTACACCCGGCTCTGAACAAATCCGCGCCACGATTGCCCGCGATGGTCTTTTAGAAGATCTCGAGGCCATTGGAGGGCTTGTTTTGGCCAATGCGTGTGGCCCTTGCATCGGACAATGGAAGCGGCACGATGTGGCCTTCGGAGAAAAAAATAGTATCCTCACCTCATACAATCGCAATTTTGCAGGACGCAATGATGCTAATCCAGGAACCCATTCGTTTGTAGCCAGTCCTGAAGTGGTAATTGCGCTGGCTTTAGCTGGAAAACTCACCTTTAATCCCCTGAAAGACACGTTAGAAGGCCCTCATGGCGCTGTGAAGCTCGATCCACCTACAGGTAGAGAGCTTCCTGAAAAAGGATTTGATCCTGGAGAAAGTGGCTATGTAGCCCCCACACATACAGGAGAGATCCAAGTCGATCCTACAAGTGAGCGTTTACAGCTGCTCGAACCTTTTAAACCGTGGGAAGGGCAGAATTTAAAAGGGCTGCGTGTGCTTGTGAAAGCTCAAGGAAAATGTACAACCGACCATATTTCCCCCGCCGGAAAATGGCTCAAATACCGTGGTCACCTCGATAATATTTCCAACAACATGTTCACAGGGGCTGTGAATGCTTTCCGTGAAGAAATTGGGAAAGGAAAAAATCCACTCGATCAAGCGATTGAACCTTATCCCCAAGTTGCACGTGCTTTAAAGCAAGCCGGTATCCACTGGGCTGCCATCGGAGATGAAAATTACGGAGAAGGCTCTTCACGTGAACATGCCGCTATGGAACCCCGTTTCCTCGGATGTCGCGCCGTCATTGCCAAAAGTTTTGCACGTATTCATGAGACCAATCTCAAAAAACAAGGGCTGCTGGCCCTCACCTTCGCCAATCCGCACGATTATGACAAAATCCGCGAAGATGACCTCCTTGATTTCCCCGACCTCGATCAATTCGCCCCTGGTAAACCTTTGATCCTTCTTCTCCAACACACCAATGATACTCAAGAGCGAATCTCGCTTCTCCATACTTACAACCCGACTCAAATCGAGTGGTTCAAAGCCGGCAGCGCTCTCAATCTCTCGAAGCATCCATAAATTGACAGAAGTTTTGAATGGGTGTAGACAGAGGCGTGCCCTCCCTTATTTTAATAAGAGCTCTTGGCCTTGGTCAGTAGGGATGGAATGGTGGTGGATGTAAAGTCGACGCAGGAGATTGTGATCATCGAAGTGGAGTTTGAATTCCAGCCAACCTTGTGGAAAGCTGTAGGAACAAATGGTGGCACGGTGAAATTTTTCGCAGTGGGTCGCATTTTGGAATTGGGCTTCGGCAAGTGAGCGTGGCATGAGGCGCGTCAAATGCGAAGGATTACAGTGAGGGCTCGTCAGACGGTTAAAAAAATCTTCAAATGACATTTGATTTGACAATCCCACTCCCAATGCCGACGCAATTTCTTCGGGCATAGAACCGGGATACCGCCAGCGCGCGCGTATTTGGTTCAGCAAATGTATGATAAACATTTTTTCATCATAACATTTTTATGAAAAAACAGCCAAATCTGCTACTTTCAAGCCTTTATGCTGGGAATATTCCTCGATACCGAAACGAATGGCTTGGATTCTCAAGCGGCGTGTCCTTTAGAGATTGCCCTTGCGGTTGTGGATCTTAAGTCAGGAGTCAGGCATGCCCAATTGGGTTCTTTTATCCGTGTGTCCCCGGAAGAATGGGCAAAAAGTGACCCTAATAGTCTAAAAATAAACGAAATAAATTTTGATCAAGTGGCTGCAGCTCCTACCCGTCAAGAGGTTGGAAATCTCATTTTAGCCCGGCTTTTGGAATGTGGAATTGAACGGGGAAAGGCTGTTTTCATTTGTCAAAATCCGTCTTTTGACCGCGCTTTTTTCAATCAATTGATCCCCGTAGATACACAAGAAGCGCTTCATTGGCCCTATCATTGGCTCGATTTTGCTTCGATGTTTTGGGCGACGCTTGTTAAACAGGGCGAGATTCCTGTTGAAATCAGCTTGTCGAAAGATGCGATAGCGGCGCGATTTTCTCTTCCACCGGAAGTGTCTCCACACCGGGCCCGGAACGGGGTGGAACACTTGTTACTCTGTTACCGCACTGTAATCGGATTTGAGTAAAATGTTCCTTTTCTTCGGCACTTAACGGTTGAAATAAGACATCGATGCGTTGCGCAATAGTCAGCAAAAGATCTTCTGTTGGGATAATGATTTGCTTGGGTGGAACGCCCTCTTCCTTTAAAAGCTCTTCTAGTCCTATTCGGGCTAATTCCCATTCTTGCGAATGAGGGGCGAGCATCGCTTGAAGAGCGCTCAGATTGGCACGTACGCTTTGGAAGACACTAGAGAGCGGGGCATTGTTGAAATGAGGAAAAGCATGTAAAGTCCGCGCTTTAAAAAGAGATTGATTGAGTACATGGCGTATGGGGGTATGAGCTACTTGTACAATCCAGCTTTCCGCTTCTTCAAAATGTTTATCTTCAATGAGTCCTTCGATCGCTTTAAACATGAGAGTGGATTTTTCTATGGCTGTCTCCATATTTGAAAGAGAGCGCGCCTGAGTTAAGGCTTCGATCCATAAACGTTCTTGGGAGTAAAAAATAGAAAGGAGCTGCGGAAGGGATCTTGGGGCACTCATGTTTGTATCCAAAGTAAAGAAGGGGATTGAGGACGGTTAATCCAGCGATGATGGCAACAGGTGATGTGAGGGAGTGTGGTGGCCCATGCGAGGATTGCCTGCTCTTCTTTGGCCCCTTCTGGATGACCCGGATAACACATAATAGAAAGAGCGCCTCCAGGCTGGAGAATTTGCAAAGCATGGGATAGGCTTTGGAGAGTCGTGTCGGTTTGCGTGGTAAGGGTTTTGTCTCCTCCAGGGAGGTAGCCCAGATTATAGACGATAAGACATGGACGCACGTCGGGAAGCCGCGCATGACTGCCTAAAATCCAGGTAATGGGCCCTAAAACACGTTGTTGGGCATTTGCGAGGGCTTTAGGTTGAATATCGAGGGCATAAATATGTCCTTGAGGCAAAAGTGCAGCAAGAATAGCGGTGTCGTGGCCATTTCCACAGGTGGCATCGATAGCGATATCGGTTGGATGTAGAAGGGCTTTCCAGTAGCTATGCGCTCGCAGGAGATGATCATGAAACTTCATGTGCAAATTGGATGGAGACATCTACATCGCCTCGATAGCCGATGACTCCGTGTAGGATCTCTTCTAGATCCCTTTCAACTTTTTGCAGAGTAGTTCGTTGTTCTTCATCCGACAGAGAAGGAAAATCGGCTTGAACAAAGAGGCGATGCCTCTTGAAAAGAATGCGAAAGGGGATTTCGTGGTGAGGATAAGCTTCCTGCCAATATTCACGCAGGTAATTACGGACAAGCGATTCGTTGACGGTGACCTTTTGTTCTTTCAGCTTGATGACAAAGCTTTTCTTTCCAGCATTCGCCACTGCATGGCCGATGAACGCCACTCCCATCAGAAAAAAAGCGAATCCAAAAAGGGCCAGCACGCCTGATTCATTTTGGATCATCCGAATCGCCAACATCCGCACCTTTTCAAACCAAGGCAGCAACATGGCGAAAAGGCCCAATAAAACAAAAAAGAGAGCGAGCAACAGGGAACACGAACACGAAAGAAAATGACGCATTAAAATTCGTCATTATAATCAGACTCAATCGTATTGGCAGGAGTCGGATAAGGGGTTAAATATGTTTTCGCGCTATTTGGGGGGATAATATTTTTGAAAAGGACGTGCACTTGTGAGACATGAAGTCCTGTCAAGCGCGTGATCTCTTCGGCCACTTTTGTTTGGATTTCTTCGGCTTTCTCAGGAATGGGGATGCCATATTCAATATTCACTTCGAGTTTAATGGAAAGCGTTTGGGTCTTGTTGTCTTGATCGGCGACAACAGAACGTCCGCTTTCTGCAGCTGAGCGTCCCAGCAGATTATCAAAGAGATTGTTCTCAAGCAGATGAACCCCTTCGATTTTCGACATGACCTGAAGCACAATTCCCTGAAAGACGCGATTGTCGATATCGCGACTCATAATGGTCTCAGGGAGTTCAAATTCTTTCGGGTCTACTTTGATACGTTTTTCTGTCATTGACTTACCTACTTCTCCACTCTATCATGAGATCAAAATTTGGAAAACACCCAATGGAAGCTTTAATTACACTTGTTCTGTGGATTTGCTCTGGAACTCTCTGTGCCTATGTCGCTAACCGACGGGGCCGCGATCCCTTTGCTTGGTTCTTAATTGGTCTCCTTTTAGGCCTTGTGGGTCTTCTCTTGCTCTTCCTGTTCCCGGTGATTGAACATCCTGAGGATAAAGTTCCCTCTGAACAAGAAGCTATAGCTGAATGGACACCGGTCCCGCCTACCCTCCCTACAAGTAAAGATTGGTTTTACCTCGATAGCCAGCATAAACAGCAAGGCCCACTCTCCTTCACCTCTTTGAAAACGATTTGGCAAAAAGGAAATTTGAGCCCTTCTTCTCTTGTTTGGAGTGAAGGGATGGAACAGTGGCTTCCGATTGAAAAGCTGCCCAATCTCCAACAAAATTTAAATTAAGGATTTTCCATATTCACATGCTCTCTTTCTAGCCATGCCATGATAGTGGTGCTCAAATGGAGAAATTCTCGGGTTGCAGAAGAAGGTTGGATTTATCAACCTCAAGCGTTGGGACATATGGGAAAGGATGTGTGTAAGGTGATCGCAACGAAGATCGCTCGGGTACTTCTGATCGTCACCTCATTAGCAGAAACCCTGGCGTATGCTGTCCTTAGTACCATTTATCAAAAATAAAGTCATAAATTAGCGTGAAATATTTGAGGGATTTTGACCATCTTTTCGAATTTAATATTCTGAACATTAACGGGAAAAGATAGTCGGAAGAAGCTAAATAGATCGCGGTAATTTATGACTTTATTTTTGATAAATGGTATTAGGCCCTATTTTAAGAGATGACCAAGTGACCAATACAGCTTGAGGCAGGGGCAACGTTGATGAGAGACGATGTTTTAGAGAATATGTCTGCGGCTGATTTAGCACGTTTTCAGGCGATGGATCCAAGCATCTTGATGTTCATCTTGACTTGCGCTGTCTTTCTCGACGTTGCCGGCTCTAAACAAAATGAGAGTGTCCTTCCTTTCTTTTTCAAAACTGATCATTACTAACAACGCGATTCGCCAACTTCGTTTTAGTTTAAGCATAAAGATAAAACGTGGTCTCATTCCATGCCTGGAAAATCCTACACAATTCGAAGAGGGGCCATCTGATGGTTCTTTACGAGCTGCCTTCGCACAAGTGGCACGAAGCACTACCCATGAATTAAGAGAAAGACTCTTCACGACGCCTTACTGGGTACGCGCCTCTCATTTACTTTCAGAAAACGGAACACCTTTATCCTAAAAAATGCACACTCTTTGAGATCCTGTCTATTTTAAAGCCTCAAAACTTCAGCCTTTAAGAATTAAAGAAATAGATAGAGATTTATAGTTCTAAAAATTCATATTGAAAGGGAGATGAAAAAAGGGACACGCGGGTTTCCACGTGTCCGAAGGAATTACCAGCTTGATTTGGTGACGCCGGGAATGAGGCCGTGGGAGGCCATTTCACGGAAGCATAAACGAGAAAGTTTAAACTTACGGAGAAATCCTCGTGCGCGGCCGGTGAGGGCGCAGCGGTTGCGAAGGCGGGTAGGGGAGCTATCACGAGGCATTTTATTCAATGCAGTGCGAGCGGCTTCCCGATCTTCTTCTGTGAGGTAAATATTTGAAGCTTTTTCTTTGAGCTCAGTTCTTTTAGCGCGTAGACGCTGTACTGTTCTCTCTCGGCGCTTTTGCTTCTCAACCGATGATTTTTTTGCCATACCAGTCCTTATTTCTTTCGGGCAGGGCCTTTTTGCCTCTGCTTACGGTTGGGGTCTTTTTTATTGATAATGTAAAGGCGTCCTTTTCTCTTCACGGCGAGGTCGCCCTTGGAGGGATCGGCTTTTACTGAAGCTTTTACTTTCATGTCACTCAAATCCTGTTAGAATGACAGCAGCATATCAGATCGACGAAATTCCCGACAATAAAATCATGAGGAAATCATGCTTGATTTTTAGGGGAGGTTTCAGATATGCTAGCATCCATATTTAACCCATTAGGATCGTCAAGTGAAGCGTACCTACCAGCCAAGTAAACGGCGCCGTAAGACAATGGTCGGTTTCAGAGCCCGTATGAAAACTGCCAATGGCCGCAAAGTAATCAATCGTCGCCGTCGTCATGGACGCTGGGAACTTACCCGCGCCTAAGCACTCTTTTCCCAAGTCGGCACGCCTCGTTCAGCGATCTGAATTTGAGCGAGTGTCTCGACAGGGGATACGTCGTTCCGGGCAATGGATTGCAGTTGAAGTGCGTGTCCGCCCGGGAGCTACCCTCCCTGCCCGTCTAGGCATTACTGCCTCTCGAAAATTTGGAAAATCCCACGATAGAAATCGTTTTAAACGCCTTGTTCGGGAATCGTTTCGCCTTATACGAAGGCAATTGCTCGCAGGTCTTGAGATCAATGTGCGTCCCCGTTATCGTCCCGATCGAACCCCCACCTTGGATGAAATCCAAAAGGAACTTCTTCAATTATGCGCGATGGGTTGAATTCCCAGCAAAGAGAAGCAGTTGAAACCACAGAGGGGAGGGTCTTGATTTTAGCCGGGGCCGGAAGTGGCAAGACCCGTGTCCTCACCATTCGGATGGCTTACTTAATCACGGAAAAAGGGGTTCCTCCTGAACAAATTGTGGGACTCACCTTTACCAATAAAGCGGCGGCAGAAATGCGCCATCGTTTAGGGCAACTAGTCCCTCCTAAAATCGCCAAGCGGGTGACTTTAAGCACCTTTCATAGTTTTTGTTTACAGATTTTACGGGCAGAAATCCATCACTTAGGATTCACCCCTCATTTCACTCTTTATGACGAAAAAGATATGCATCGGATGGCCAGTCTCATTGCTCGTGATGAATTGCAACATGAAGGAGATCTTCCCTCCTTAGAGCCTGCCCTGTCTGCGATAGCCGCCGCTCGTCATCGAGGCGCTCAAGCCGAAAGCATTACCGGCACCGGTTCGGATTGGCATGATACGTTTACACAAACTCTCTACAAACGGTTACAAGCCAGTATGCGGGCTTATAATGCCCTCGACTTTGATGGGTTGCTGGGATTGACAGTCGAATTGTTTGAAAAACATCCTGCGGTTTTAAAGCGATACCACGAGCGGTTTCGTTATTTGATGATCGATGAGTACCAAGACACCAATCCGATCCAATACCGACTTGCAGAGATGTTGACAGCAGCCTCTGGGAATTTATGTGTTGTTGGCGATGATGATCAATCGATTTACGGCTGGAGGGGTGCAGATATTCGGAACATTTTGAGTTTTGAGGATGCCAAGTTGATCAAATTAGAACAGAATTATCGCTCTCAAAACACCATCTTGAAAGCGGCTAACAGTGTGATTGCGCACAATAAATCGCGTCATTCAAAAGCCCTGTGGAGCCAGAAAGGAGAAGGGGAGCCTATCGAAGTGTTTCATGCCCCAAGCGAGTTGGATGAAGCGATGGCTGTTTCACTGCGGATCGCCAAATTAAGGGAGAAGGGGGTGCCCTTCCAAGAGATGGCGATTATTTACCGTTCCAATCAACTCTCCCGGCACTTTGAAGTGGCCCTGTTGAAACAACGGTGGTGGGATGGACACCATTTCCAGATGGGAATCCCTTTTCAGGTTTATGGAGGGACTGAATTCTATGAGCGCAAAGAAGTCAAAGACTTACTGGCCTATCTACGACTGATTCAAAATCCTCACGATCAAGAAGCTTTATTGCGGATCATCAATCAACCGCGCAGAGGCATCGGAGAGCAAACGCTTGATTTATTGACCGCCTTCAATCGAAATGTCAAAATTCCTCTATGGGAAGTCTTGCATGGTGTCGTCAGCGCACAACCTCGCTTTCAGGAAATACGTCAACAGGTGGCCGATAAAGCCTTAACCCATCTCGAAGCCTTTGTCGATCTCATGGAGGAGGCCCATCTTCGCTTCCAAATACCTCCCCTTCATTCCACTCTTCAATGGCTTGTCGATAGGATGGATTATACGCGTGCGATTCGAGAAGAGGTAAAGAGTGAAGCCATGCGTGCTTTCAAGCACGAGAGTGTCCAGGAATTTATCACCTCTCTTTCTGAATTCGAAACACGTTCGGAACATCCATCTCTTGCCGATTTTACAGCCGGCATGACCCTCGACCGTGAGTATAACGGGCAAAAAGAGGTGGGGAACAAGGTGAATCTCATGACCATTCACAGTAGTAAAGGATTGGAGTTTCCTTACTGTTTCCTAGTGGGAATGGAGGACCATATCCTGCCCCATGAAAAAAGTGTTCAAGAAGGTAATCTCGAAGAGGAACGTCGTCTGCTCTATGTGGCGATCACGCGTGCCATGCAGAAACTGACGCTCAGTATGTCACGCACGCGTAAAAAAATGGGAAAGAATCTGTCGTGCACACCTTCCCGTTTTCTATTTGAAATTCCACCGCACCTTCTCAAATCTGTCGATTGGGGCAATCCTTAAAGGCTGTTGCTAACCATTGCAGAGCTAGTGAATGTGAGAATAAGGGAGTGCAATTCTGAAAGAGATAAGGTCTTCTTACAACACGCCATTAACGGTAAAAAGCACAGGTTCAGGGAGTGTACAGATTTACGGACAGGATCTTGATTGAAAAACCCAAAAATTGTGTTTTACAGCTCAACCAAGAAGTTTTAAATACGTACTTGGATTTTTTAACTCTTTGTTCCCTGAACACGCTGTTTTCAGACGACGGACAGCACTTGATGCAACATGAACACGAAATTTTTTATTTATCCTCTGAACAAATTCATCTTGAGAAAGGGCGAATAATTGTTTTATTTGAAAATGTAGAAGCGGAAGTTAGCCAACTCAATGCCGATGAAAATGGAATTTACATATTTGGAGAAACTATTAAACCAGCTCATTTTGGATTTGGACATAAAGTATGGTGTATGCAATGCATAGGGTGTGTTGTAAGATACTGTAAAGGTCGATGCACTTGCGTGACTTGGGAATAAGAAAGTTGCGCTTTTTATACTTTTTATATGTAGTATTTATTTTTCCCTACTTAGCTAATGCAAATTCGCATATAGTGTTTGACGATAATGTTGAAACACATATTGCCAATAAAATACTTACGCATGAAGAAAATGCGGTTTTAGAAAAGTTTTTCCAGGTTTTAATAGAAGAATCTGAAGCGGGTTATGTTCTATTGGGCGAAAAACCTCTTTGTATATATAGATACTACAAGGATCCTTTTTTCCGCTTAGAGGATTTGAAATACGTACTTGCTCTTTCAGAAGGCGTGAAAGTTTGGAAAAATTTGTTTTCACCCAACGAAAGCAAAAAATATGTATTCATGTAACAAGTTGTGAAAGCGACAATAAAAATGAAACGCAATACATCCTTATTATAAACATTCCATTCTTCCATAAGGTGGTTAATGAAAATTTAAGTTTATTCCAACATACCTTAGGACCATCCTTTACTTCAGAAAAACTCTTGAGTGCTTTACTAATAGAAAATCAACCGATTTACAATCTTTTGAAAATAATAGCATTCTAATTGGAATTTTATTAGGTTATGGCACTCAAAATTCAATTTTTACAAGCCGTTCAGAAAATATTCAGCTTTTACCCGATATACCTCCCTTTATTTCTCCCTTAAACTGGAAAAAAAATTGTTTTTAAGAATTTTTGCCTTTAGAGCCTAGTTTAGGTTACCACTCTTTAGAAGAAGAACTACATGAGATCGAACAAAAACTCGATGTTTCTTCTAATAATTTAATTAAAAATAAACCTATATTTATATTTGATTGCCTAAATTGTTTAGATCAAAATAAACATCTAGTTTTTGAGCTCGAAAAAACTCAGCGAGATATTCAAAAGTCCTTATCGTCTTCTGATTTTTTTGAAATTTTTTTATGCTTTTAGAGATAAAAATTTTATTTCAACTCTGTATTTCATTTAGATTTCAGAGCTTTCCCTCAGAATTTAATTATCTTGTTGCTGAAAAAATATGGTAACAACTTCAATCTTACAAAAAAAAGAGCGTCTAAAATTTTACGAGAATTTAATTTTTCATGAAACACCATATTTTTTCATTTACCAAAAGAACCGCCAGTCTCCCTATATGCATGACTTTTTGGAAGGGAAAACTAATCTAAACGAAGCTAACAAATTTTTCGAAGAATTAAAAAACAAAAAAAATATAAATTGTTTGAATAACAAAAAACTTTATTATCGCATTATCGAACATGGTAAGAAATCCACACCTTTATTACAAAAACTTGTAATAATAAACTATTCCATCATTTCACCAATTGGTCATTGTTTATCAACTCAATCTAACGTTATTATCAATTTAGAAAATACGATTTTAGGATTTCAACAAGGTTTGCAAGGGATTAAAATCGGGGAAACACGTGAAATATGGATCCATCCTTGCCTAGCTTATGGTTTTGAAACATCGCTTGATAAGTGTATTTATTTAAAAGCAATCGTTACTTTGATAGAGAGTTCACTATAATTTACGTCAAAAGCTTCTTCACCACAAAAAACGATTGATTTAAGTTTTCTAGAAAATCCTGAAGTTGAGCAAAGGGTATTAGAAGAAGATTTGATGGCTCTTGTTTCGCACGTGAAAAATATTTTTAAAATTTTTAAGGATGATTGTAATTTTGACATTTCTGAAGTTATTAGACAGTTAAAAACTTTCGATTCGGGGAAAAAAGATAAAAAGATAAGTGCAAAAAGTGAGGAAAAATTGAATAAAATAATATGGATATCTGTTGGGGACAGTGAAAATGAAAGAAACAACACTTGGGCCATTTGAAGCAAATGAGGCTTTGCAAATCGAACGATTATTAGAAGAACTGAATATCCGTTATCAAGTATATTTAGGCGAAGAACTACAAAAAAGCTGTTTGCAAAATCATCATCAAAGAATTAGGGCTTTACCAACAATAGCTTTAGGATCCCTTCATCTCGCTTACATATTTTTTTTACCATATCTGGTGAGGACCTTTCTAAGGCATCAAAAAAGTTAAAAGAGCATGGAATGCATTATTAGAAGAAAAGTCCTAGCGTGAGTTTATTTCGCGAAGCGAAAATTTCCTCCTCTTAAAAATTTTAAATTTTTGACCGTAAGTGCTTTGCATATATCTTTTTATCCAAAAAAACGTATACTATGAAATAGTGTATTTACTTATATA
>Ga0105046_10004771_pt1 | contig 21547 bp, 18 predicted proteins | sample MAT03_FD_78385 | JGI IMG/M metagenome (GOLD analysis project Ga0105046, IMG submission 78385) | Freshwater microbial communities from Lake Fryxell liftoff mats and glacier meltwater in Antarctica - MAT-03 (megahit assembly) | ecosystem: Environmental > Aquatic > Freshwater > Ice > Liftoff...
AAGCCTGGAATCTGGCGCCTGTTCGCGCGCGCGATGCCAGCCGGCGTGAAACTGATGCTCGCCAGGTTGTACGACTGGCGCTCGCGCACCGCGTCTGCGGGCGCATCCATCGGCTCAAGCGTCGCCCGGATCGCGTCTGCTGGCATCTAGATCCTCGGCAACGCCGGGGCTTCGGCCAGAAAGCGCGTGTATCGCCCTTCCTTCAGCAGCGCGTGAAATATCTCGGCGGCGTAGTCGGTCGTGCTGGTGCCCGGGGCTGTCTTCCAGCGGATCAGAAAGGGGTCGCAAAAAAAGCTCGCTAAGAAAGGGCTCGCTAAGAAAAGGCTCTCTATTGACAGCGTCGCCTGGATCGCCGAACATCTAGTTAATGAACCGGTTCAATTTACACGTTGGTGAATGCTTCGCGTTATCCTGATCCGTATCGCCAGCCTGCTGCCGATCCTTGTCGGCATCTCGGTTGTCACCTTCTCGTTGATCCGCCTGGTGCCGGGTGATCCGGTCATTGCGCTGCTGGGCATGGAGGCGGACGAGGCCTCGATACAGGCCCTGCGCAGTCAATTGGCGCTCGACCAGCCGCTGGTCGTCCAGTATTTCGCCTGGGCGGGTCGGATACTGACCGGCGACTTCGGCCGTTCGATTCAGGGCGGCCGCGACGTGCTGTCAATGCTGCTCGGCGCACTCGGCCCTACGGCGTTGCTGTCGCTGGCCGCGCTGGTGGTCTCGCTGCTGATTTCTATCCCTGCCGGCATCATCGCCGCGACCCGGCGCAACAGCCTGGCCGACTATTCGGCGTCCTTCATCGCATTGTGCGGCTTGTCGATGCCGAGTTTCTGGCTCGGCATTTTGCTGATCATGGGGCTGTCTATCGCGGTGCCGATCTTTCCTGCCTCGGGCTATGTCTCGCCGGGCCAGGACCCCGCGGCTTTCTTCCTTCATTTGGTGCTGCCGGCGATCACGCTCGGCGCCGCGCTCGCAGCCGCGACGATGCGGATGACGCGCGCGACGATGCTCGAAGTGCTGCGCGCCGACTATGTGCGCACCGCCCGCGCAAAGGGACTGCGCGAGCGCCACGTGATCTGGCACCACGGGCTGTCGAACGCGCGCATCCCGATTGTCACGCTGCTGGGCATACAGCTGGGCCAACTGCTGGGCGGAGTCGTGATCACCGAGACGGTTTTCTCATGGCCGGGTATCGGCAAGTTGACCGTTGACGCGATCTTCGCGCGCGACTACCCGGTGGTGCAGGGCGCTGTTCTTATCACCGCCACGCTGTTCGTGCTGATCAATCTTGCGACCGACCTGATTTACACCGCGCTCGACCCGCGCGTGCGGTTGACATGACCCACGCCGTGGCGCCTTCGGCGTCTTCCCCCTGGGCGGGCTCCACCATCGGTCCGGCGGAGCCAGATCCGCAGTGGCTGCTGGGTTCGACTCCGGCACTGCATCGCGCATCGTGCGCCGCGGGGTGGGTGGTTCGATGAGTGCTGTCGACGCCTCGGCCGTGATCGTCGCACCGCAAGGCTGGCGCAGGCTGCTGCGCGGGCTGGCGACCGATCCGCGATCGGCGGCCGGGCTGGCTCTGGTCGGCATCGCGATCGTAGCCGCGCTGTTCGCGCCGCTGATCGCCCCGGTCGACCCGGAATTGCCCGACTTCGTCAACATCCTCGCGCCACCATCCACCAGTCACCTTTTCGGAACCGATGAACTGGGCCGCGACGTTCTTGCGCGGATCGTTTACGGCGCGCGCGCCTCGCTCTTCGTCGGCGTACTCAGCGTCGCCGCGGCAGCCGTCGTCGGCACGCTGATCGGATTGGTGGCAGGTTATTTCGGCCGCTGGGCCGACGCGCTGCTGATGCGCCTGATGGACATCATCTTCGCGTTTCCCAGCATCCTGCTCGCGCTGGCGATCACCGCGGTGCTCGGCCCCAGCCTCACCAACGCGGTGTTGGCGATTGCGGTCGTGAACCTGCCGGTCTTCGCGCGGCTGGCGCGGGCGCAGACACTGGTCGTCAGCCGACTCGAATTCGTCGAAGCCAAACGCGCGCTCGGCTTTGGCACCGCCAACATCCTGCTGCGCACGGTGCTGCCGAACATCCAGGCGCCACTGATCGTCCAGGGCTCGCTACTCTTTGCGTCGGCGATCATCACCGAGTCGTACCTGTCCTTCCTCGGGCTGGGTGCGCAGCCGCCGACCCCCACTTGGGGAAACATGCTGCGCAATGCGATCGGCTTTCTCGAGCTGGCGCCATGGCTGGCCTGGTTCCCGGGCGCTGCCATCTTTTTGATCGTGCTCGGCTGCAACCTGCTCGGAGACGGCCTGCGCGACCGCTTCGATCCGCGCGACTGACAGACCCTTAATCTTCCCAACTTACCCTAACCCACCAGGAGAACGATGATGAGTATCAATTTGAAACGCAGGAACGTGGCGACGCTGATTGCCGGGGCGCCCTTCATCGGCATGTTGCCGGCGCAGGCGCTGGCCCAAGGTGCGAAGACACTGACCATTGGTGTCGTCTCGGATCCAGTCACGCTCGACCCGGCGCTGATGGCGTCGTTCTTCGAACTGTCGGTCCAGTTCAACCTGCACGAGCCGCTGGTCAACGTCACCCCCGAACTGAAGATCGAACCGGGGCTGGCGTCGGTTGCAAACCCGGACCCGCTGACCTACCGCTTCACGCTGCGCCCGAACCTGACCTTCCACGATGGGACACCGATCGACGCCGCGGCCGCAAAGGCGAACTTCGATCGCATGATGGACCCCGCCACCGGATCGCCGCGCCGCAGCGAACTGGCGCCCGTCGAAAGTGTTGAAGTCAACGGACCGCTGACCTTCACGATCAAGCTGAAAGCGCCCTATGCGCCGCTGCTGCAGGTGCTGGCGAACCGCGCCGGCATGCTGGTTTCACCGGCGGCACTCAAGGCTCTGGGCCCCGACTTCGCGACCAAGGCCGTGGGCGCGGGCCCGTACAAGCTGGTCAGCTGGACCAAGAACGCCGAGCTGGTGCTCGAACGCTTTCCCGGCTACTGGCGCGGCGCGCCGGCGATCGAGCGGGTCGTGTTCCGACCCATCTCCGACGAGACCGTCCGGCTGGCCAACCTGCGCTCGGGCACCGTGCAGCTGGTTGACGCAGTACCCGCACAGGCGGTCGGCCAGCTGTCGCGCGAGGCTACCATTACGCTGAAACAGACCTCTGGCCTGGGTTTCAGCGCGTTCTCTTTCAACAACACCCGCGCGCCATTCAACGATGCGCGCGTGCGACAGGCGTTCACGAGCGCCATCGACAAGCAATCGGTGCTGCGGGCCGTCAATTTCGGCACCGGCAAGGTCGCCTCTGGCGGCATCCCTCCGTCGATCGGCTGGGCCCACGACCCGAACTTCGCGCCCAGCAAAACGAGCGTCGAAGGCAGCCGCAAGTTGCTCGCCGATGCGGGCATCACGACGCCGGTGCCGGTCACGATCACGGTCACGAATTCGCCGGCGCAGGTGCGCACTGCCGAGGTGCTGCAGGCGCAGGCCAACGCCGCCGGCTTCAAGGTCGACATCAAACAGATCGACCCGACGAGCCTGATCACGGTGCTGCGTGCAAAGGACTTCGACATGTGCATGTCGCCGTGGTCCGGTCGCGCCGACCCGGACGGCAACCTGTTCAACTACTTCACCAAGTCCGGGCCGAACAACTTCATGGGTTACCAGAGTGACAAGGTGACAGCGCTGCTGGAGAAGGCCCGCGCCGAACCCGACCAGGCCACTCGCGCCAAGCTGTATCGCGAGGCTGAAACGCAGATCGCCGCCGACGCGCCGATGCTGTTCCTGACCTTCCCGGCGACGCTGCAGGCGTCGGCAAAGGCGCTGGAATGGGTGCAGTACCCCGACGGCGCGTTCCGGCTGCAGTTTGCGAAGTTCAGCTGAGGAAGGAATCGATCGTGAAGAAGAAGGTACTGCTGGCCGGCGAAAGCTGGACGTCCACCTCGGTCCACATCAAGGGCTGGGACCAGTTTGCAACGGCTACGCATCACCGCGGAGCTGATGCCTTCGTCGAACTGCTCGCCGACACGTTCGACATCACCTACATGCTCTGCCACGAGGCGGTCGAGCGGTTCCCGAGCACCGCTGAAGCGCTCGACGCCTACGACTGCATCATCCTCAGCGACATCGGTGCGAATTCGCTGTTGCTGCCGCCAGAGGTCTGGATCCACTCACGGCGTGCGCCGAACCGGCTCAAGCTGCTGCGCGACTACGTGCTGCGCGGCGGCGGCCTGATCATGGTCGGCGGCTACTACAGCTTTCAGGGCATCAATGGTGGCGCACGTTATGCCAACACGGCGGTCGAGGAGGTGCTGCCGGTGTCTATCCATCGCTACGACGACCGCCTCGAGCTACCCGAGGGCATCGTTCCGCAATCGAGTTCGACCGCGGCCTCGCACGCGGTGATGAACGGTGTCGGTGCCGAGTTCCCCTTCCTGCTCGGCGTCAACGAGGTCGTCGCGAAAGCTGGAGCGACGACCTTGATGGCGTTGCCAGACGCCGAAGGCGCTCATCCGCTGCTGGTGGTCGGCGCAGCGGGACTCGGTCGCAGCGCCGCGTGGACCACCGACATCGGGCCGCACTGGCTGCCAAACGAGTTCCTGCGCTGGGACGGCTTTCGCACGCTGTGGTGCAACCTGATCGAGTGGACCTCCAAAGGCAGCGAGCGATGACCGCGTTCTTCGACGAACCGTCGGTCGCGCGTGAGGTCGAGGCAGCGTTCGCCGACTACGAGCGCGCGCTCATGGCCTATGACGTCGAAGCGCTCGACGGCCATTTCTGGCGTGATCAGCGGGCCGTGCGTTTCGGCATCGCCGAAAACCTCTACGGTCATGCGGCGATCGCTGCTTATCGCCGCAGCCGCGCCGGCGTGACGTCGCGCCGGCTGGACCATACCGCGGTGCTGGTTCTCGGCGCCGACGCCGCCGTCGTCAACACCGAGTTCGATTACCCGGGCGACCCGCGGATCGGCCGGCAAAGCCAGGTCTGGGCACGCACGCAGGACGGTTGGCGCGTCGTGTCCGCTCATGTCTCCTTTCAGGAGGCCGTGGAGCGCTGACCCCAGCCACGCCGCGCTCACGATGACCGATCTGCAAACCGCGGCCACCCGGCGGACCGACGCGCCAGCCGGCGTGCCGGCCACCGTTGTGCTCGAGGCACGCCAGTTGCGCGTCGGCTTTCGCGGCGCGCCGCCGATCGTCGACGGCATCGACCTGTCGCTGACGGCCGGCAGTATGACCTGTCTGGTCGGCGAATCCGGCTCAGGCAAGAGTCTGACGGCACTGGCCTTGATGCAGTTGCTGCCGCCGAATGCCGAAATCTCCGCCGACCTGTTGCGCATCCAGGGGACGCGATTGGCGCAGGACGGCGCTGCGGCCTTGCGCGCTCTGCGTGGCGACCGTATCGCGATGGTCTTCCAGGAGCCGATGTCGGCGCTCAATCCGGTGATGACCGTCGGCGAGCAAGTGGCCGAACCGCTGATGCGCCATCGCGGCATGAGCCGCCGCACGGCGCATGACGCGGTCGTGGCGGTCTTTCGGCAGGTGCAGATACCTGGCCCCGAGGAACGGATGCGGGCCTATCCACACCAGCTCTCGGGTGGCATGCGGCAACGGGTCATGATCGCGATGGCGCTCGTTTGCCGGCCCGCCGTGCTGGTCGCCGACGAACCGACGACAGCGCTCGATGTGACGATCCAGAGTCAGATCGTGCGGCTGATCGACGGCCTGCGCGAAGAACTTGGCACCGCGGTGCTGATGATCACGCACAACCTCGCCGTCGTTGCCGAGGTCGCTGACGAAATGATCGTGATGTATGCCGGACGCGTCGTCGAGCGCGGGTCGCGCGAACAGATCTTCGATAACCCGCTGCACCCCTACACGCTGGCGCTTTTCGCCGCGATGCCGCGCACCGAAGACCGCGGTCGCCGGCTGGCGGCGATCGGCGGCCAGGTGCCCTCGTTCGCTGCGATGCCGCCTGGCTGCCGCTTTGCGCCGCGCTGTCCTTTTGCGATCGAACGCTGCCACCGCGACACCCCGCCGCTCGTCGCCCACGAAGCGGGCCACGACGTCGCCTGCTGGCGCGCACCGATCGAGGACTATTTGTCATGAGCGCCGCGCCGGGCCGCCCCAGGCAAAGTCTTACTGCAGCCCGAAGGGCGGGGGTACTCCGATGAGCGCGCTACTCGAAGTCCGGGGACTATCGAAGACCTACTCGTCGTCCGGCGGGCTGTTCGCGCGCACGCGAAAAGCCCGGGTCGTGAAGGACGTCAGCTTTACCCTCGACCGCGGCCAGACCTTCGCGCTGGTCGGCGAGAGCGGGTCGGGCAAGACCACGATCGGCCGGATGCTGCTGCGCCTGATCGAACCCGATGCCGGCGCGGTCGTCTTCGACGGCACCGACCTCGTTGCGTTGCCGCCGACGGAACTGCGCGCGATGCGCCGGCGCATCCAGATCATCTTTCAGGACCCGGTCGGCTCGCTCGACCCGCGCGTACGCATCGGCGAGGCGATTGCGCAGCCGATCCGCCTGCACCGGTTGCGACCGCCGGAGGCGGTCGGCGCACGTGTCGCCGAACTGATGTCGCTGGTCGGGCTCGATCCCGCCCAGGCCAGCCGCTTTGCGCACGAGTTCTCGGGTGGTCAGCGACAGCGCATCGCGATTGCGCGCGCGCTCGCGGTCGAGCCCGAACTGATCGTCTGCGACGAGCCGGTGTCCGCGCTCGACCTGTCGATCCAGGCGCAGGTCGTCAACCTGCTCGCCGATCTGCGTGACCGGCTCGGGCTGGCCTATGTGTTCATCTCGCACGACATGGCCGTCGTGCGCCACCTCGCAACCACAGTCGGCGTGCTTTACGCGGGGCGGCTGGTCGAAGTCGGTCCGGCGGAGACGATCTTCTCCGATCCGCGGCATCCCTACACCCGCATGCTGCTGGCCGCGACCCCGAGCCCGGTCCCCGGAGCGCGACCGCGGCCAGCGGCAATCGAGGGCGAACCGCCGAGCCCGTTCAACGAGTCTTCGGGATGCAACTTCAGCTCGCGCTGTCCGCACCGGCAGCACGACTGCGATGCCGCTGCGCCGCCGCTGCGTCCACTGGCGGGTCCGCACCCTGCGCAGCGCCAGGTCGCCTGCCTGCATGCGCAGACGCTGCCACCGTTCGTCGCGCTGGGCGACAGTGAGAGCCTGATGTCCGACCGCTACCGGCGCCGGCTGACGCTGCTGCGCGACGCGCGGCTGGCCCGGACCGCGTAATGGCTGACAACAGGTCCGGGCCGGTGCGGCATGCGAAACGCGGCGCATCGCGCAGCGGTCCGACGACCCACTGGACGATCGACGACGTCGCCAGCCGTGCCGGCGTTTCCAAGGGCACCGTGTCGAACGTGCTCAATGGCAAGGTTCATGTCGCGTCGGCAACCAAGGCACGGGTCGATGCCGCGATCGCCGAGTTCGGCTACCGGCCAGCGGAATCGGCGCGGTCGCTGACAGCGCGCAAGCGGCCAGCCGACTTCGACCGCAGGCTCGATCCGTCGCAGGCGCGACTGACGACCGTCGGCTACGTCAGCGTCGACTTCACCGCCGCGCTGGACCGCCTGCCGCATCGCGAGGAGCGCCGACTCGCGAGTACGATCCACAAATCCATCGGCGGCCCGGCGGCGAATGTCGCGGCGATCGCCGCCGGCATCGGCGAGCCGTATGCCGTGGCTGCCTCGCTGATCACTGCGATCGGCGTCGACCAGGACAGCGACTGGGCGGCGGCAGAACTCTCGCGCCGCCATGTCGATCTGATCGTGCCGCCCGATCGGCGCGAAGGGCGCATCAACCGCGCACTCGTGCTGGTCGAAGGCGACGGCCGAAGAACGATCGTCTACGAGCCGTCGCGGCTGGGGGGCGTCGACGTTGACCGATTTCTGGACGCGGTCGATCCGGCCGGACTCACCTGGTGCCTGCATTTCGAGGGCTATCAACTGCCGGCGCAGGCAGCGCTGCTGCCGAAAGCGCGCGCGCGCGGCTTCATCACCAGCATGCAGGTGACCGGTCTTCCGGCGGATTGGCTGCGCAGGCACCGAGACGAGGTGTTCAGCCGCTTCGACATCGTGACGCTGCACCGCGAGTCGCTCGACCACCTCGACCTCGGCGACAGCGCAGCCGCCGGCATCGCACGGCTGGCCGAGCAGGCGATGGAAGCGACAGGCCACTGGCCAAGCGTGGTTGTCGTGACGCTCGGCAACGACGGCGCCGCGGCCGTGACGGCCAACGGCGCGGTGTTTCGCGCGCCGGCCATTCCCGTCGCCGTTGTCGACACCACCGGCGCCGGGGACTCGTTCGTTGGCGGCTTCCTCGCCGCCTGGCTGAACGGCTGCGGCGCCGAGGAATCGATCCGGCTGGCATGTGCCGCAGGCAGCCTGCAGGTCACGCGCTTCGGCGCGCAGGAGGTTCGGCCTGATGCCGAGACCCTGCGTCGCCATGCTGGCCTTGCCGGCTACGCGCCGCAGGCAGCAGCAACAGACCCGAAAAGCGCATGACAACGACAGGAAAAAGCACCATGAACCCTTCCATCTTTCGCGCCAGGGAATCGGCGATCGAGCGCATCTTCGGCCGCGGCAAGGCCGTCATCGGCGTGATCCACTCGCTGCCGCTGCCGGGCTCGCCGCATTACGACGGCGAGCCGGTCGAGACCATCTACCGTTATGCCTGCGACGAGGCTGAACGTTATGGTGCCGGCGGGGTCGACGGGTTGATCGTCGAGAACCACGGTGACATTCCGTTTGCCAAGCCCGACGAACTCGGGCCGGAGACTGCCGCCTGCATGGCGGTGATGGCCGACCGCGTGCGTCGCGCCAGTCGATTGCCGATCGGAATCAACGTGCTCGCCAACGGCGCCATCGCCGGCATTGCGGTCGCCAAGGCGAGCGGTGCCGCTTTCGTTCGCGTCAACCAGTGGGCCAACGCCTATGTCGCCAACGAAGGCTTCATGGAAGGCAAGGCCGGTGCTGCCAGCCGCTACCGCGCTGCGCTTCGCGCGCGCGACATCGCCGTATTCGCCGATGTGCAGGTCAAACACGGCGCGCATGCGATCGTCGCCGACCGCACGCTCGCGCAGCTGACCCAGGACGCCGAATTCTTCGATGCCGACGCGGTGATCGTCACCGGCCAGCGCACCGGCGACAGCGCCAAGCTCGACGACTTGCAGGGCGTCAGGTCGGCGACCCGGCTGCCGGTACTGGTGGGCAGCGGCGTCAACCCAGACAACGTGGCCGCCATCTTCGGCCACGCCGACGCCGTCATCGTCGCCAGCGCGCTCAAGCACGGTGGCAGCTGGTGGAATCCGGTCGACCCCGAGCGCCTCGCGCACTTCATGTCGGTGGTTCGGCAGGTGCGCGAGACGCGCATTGACCCATGACGCGGGTGGTCGTGATTGGCAACGCAACGGTCGATGTCATTCAGCGCGTTGAGCGATTTCCGTTGCCCGGCGAAACGCTGCTGTGCGACGCGATGGTCGTCTGCGCCGGGGGCAAGGGGCTGAACCAGGCGATCGCCTCGGCGCGGACCGGAGCGCCGACTCTGCTGTGCGCGCCGGCTGCGGCCGACGCCAATGGCGAGTTGCTGGCGCGTGCGGTGTCAGCGGAATCCGGCCTCGATGCCGACTGGCTCGCCACCGCGCCGCCGACAGATATCTCTACGATCTGGATCGATGCGAACGGCGAGAACATGATCGTCAGTTCCGTCACTGCCGCCGCAGCCATGGAGCCGGCACATGCCATTGCGGCTTGTGCGGCGCTCGGTGACAGTGACGTTCTGCTGATCCAGGGCAACCTGTCGGAGGCGACAACCGCCGTGGCGATCCAGCGGGCCCACGCCAACGGCGCGCGCATCGTGCTGAACACTGCGCCGATGCGGACGTGGATGGGGTCGCTGCTGGCCGCTGTCGATGTCGTCGTCGCCAATGCGGTGGAGGCGGACCAACTCGCCACCAGCACCCGCGTCGACTTCAACGCCAACGCCAGCGACTGCGAGACGGCGCTGCTGAATGCCGGCGCTGGCGCAGTGATCGTGAGCCGCGGCCGCGCCGGCGCGGTGCTCGCGACGGGCCGCGGCCGGTGGGTCGTTGCCGCACCGGCGGTTGCTGCGGTCGATACTGCCGGCGCGGGCGATGTGATGACCGGCACCCTGGCCGGCCTGCTCGCGCAGGGCATCGGCATCGCGGCAGCGCTGGAGGTGGCGGTGGCCGCAGCGTCGCTGTCGGTCACCCGGTCGGGAACGAGCCCGTCGTTCCCGAGCCATGCCGAGATCTCCGGGCTGCGCGCCAACCGCGCGACCGGCGCGCAGGAGCGTCGCCGTGCATGACCTGCATCTGCCGGGCCGGTCGGTCGCGAAGGGCGTACGCCGCAGGGCCTGAGCGATGACTGGTTTGCGATCTGGTGTCGCTGTCGGCCCTGGCACGGACGACGCGGCGGAACGCACAGGCAGGCGCAGGCGACTTCTATCTGGGTGACCTTGCAGCGACGCTGGTCGCCTCGCCGAGGGGCTGTCGGACCGTTTCGCCGATGCGCTCGCCGCGCGCATCTCGCGTGAGCGCTCCCTGCCGGACGACTTCGCACTGCCGGCGCTGGCGCAACACGACACGGTCTATCTGACCGTGGTCGAGTGCGCCGGCAATGCATGCTCGCTACCACTGCACACCATCATCCCGGCGCTGGCGTTGCGCGACGGTCTGCCAGTGTTGTGCTTTGGCGTGATGGGAGGGCCGTACCAGCCTGCCGGCGTCGTCCGTGGGCTGCAGAACGTCGTGGACCTCGGCATGGACGTCCAGCAGGCGCTCGACGCGATTTCGCCATCGGTGCCGGTGGCAAGGGATCGAACCAGGCCGTCGCCGATGCTGCCGCAGCCGATCCTTTCATCGGCGGCCTGGATCCGCGGTGTGGATGCCGACGCGCGTCGAGGTCGACGCCCTGCTGAATGCCAGGCTGCGACGTTGACGCAGCAGATGGCGCACGACGTTGTGCGCTCTCTTACGGTCGCAGCGGGCCGGCAGCGCAGAGGACGTTTCCGCCATCGTCCATGCTGTATTTTCGTCGTCTACCCCCTCAGGTACGGGTCGTTTTTGCATGGCGTTTCACCGCTCTTCAATGGGCCCGGCGCAAGCGGATCACTTGCAACTTGCCAGTTCGCGGCGTGAAGACGAAAGCATGTGACCGACCGTCGATAAGTCCAAGGCGAAGGGCAGCAGCTTTCATGGGTCGATGATGTGATGCGGGACAAGAGCTTGTGAGGGCCGCCGATCATTGCCCGGGATGGCGGTCTGCCTTCGGGTCTTGGCGCAGAGCCCACTTTCGCTGCTCGAGCAGAAAGGGCCGGTCGATGCTGGCGCTGAGCAATTCGATGTCCTTGGTGCCAAGCCCAGCGCTCTCAAAGTGCTGGCGCCAACCGTCCACCACGCTCGCAACCGCATGGATTTCCGCGCGTGCTTGCAGGTCCGAGAGGCGGAATGCCTTTCGGGAGTTGATGGCGTTTTCGAGGGAGGATTCAGACCCGTTGACGCCGACGCCGATTTGCTGGTAGCCGAGGTTCTGGCACGTGGGCAGCATGTCGAAGGCGGGTGCAAGGCGGGGGAACGCGGTGTCACTGAAGACGAGCGCGTGGTTTTTTTCATGGTCATCGGTGTTGTCCATGAGAATATTGAAGACCATCCGCCTGAACAAAGTCCGCTCCATGGGCTGGGCATCATTCGCAGCGGCATAGCGGCGCAGATAAAGGGCGAGGTTTGCGTAGCTGAAATCATCGCCGGTTGCGCGAATCGCACTGCGAAGCGACATCGCGTGGTGGCGCCTGGCCGGGATGTTGTCGCTCTGCCAGTCGCGGTCAAAGCGCTTGACAGCAATGGCATGGCATCTTGCGCCTCCGATAGCGATGGTCAGGGTGTCGGCAGGATTCAAATCGGCCAGGCGCGCCAGCGTCATCGTGGCGTGCTCGACCAGACCGACGTCATAGATTTCATCGCGCTCAGGGAACTTGACAATGTGGGTTTGTCCTGCGATGTTGATCAGCGCCTTGGGCTTGGCACCACCCAGCGTAGCGCCTGGCCTGATCAGGCGGGCCCTGTTCTGGTCCACCTTCTGGCCGAGCTCAATCGCCTGTACCAGCTCGTAGATGGCAGGAACATCGCCCAGGTGCGGCGCAGGCCCACTGGCACAGGGCACGTGGCGGCCTTCTTCCACGGAGATGCCCAATGCGCCAAATCTGTCGTCGCCAGCGAAGAAGAGGTATTCCAGGATGGACAGCCGCCTGGGTGCTTCGATGTGTCTGATGACCCGCTCGCCCCATCTGTCGACTCGCGCGTCGTCGATAGCGCCCGGCAGGTGCTCGGGCTCAGGGAAAAAATCGCCCGGCATCAGTGGCAGGTCGGGGCTCAGCGAGAAGCCCGCTTTGAGCCAGTCGCCGGCGTATTGGAAAGCCCCCCCCTGAAGCCTCTGGCTGAGGTCCAGCGAGCCCACCAGCCTCGGCGCGGAAGGGTCGTGCAGCCAGAACAGGAACATCCTGTCCTGAGGCGTGTAGTCTTTTGCGTGGACCGCTTCGTTCATGGGGGCGCGCGCTTAACGGTGGCGATCGTGTTGGATACCTTGCGTGCCTGTGATTCAGCCACAGCAAAGTCCATGTGCGGCGCTGCCGCCTGGGGGAGTTGATCAGAGCGCCCGATGAGCCACAGTGCCGTTGCATAGGCGCCCATCGACACCTTGGGGTCGCCGCGCTCCATGCGCAAAAGCGTTGGCGGCGTGACCCCCAGCCGCAAGGCCCACGCAGCGCGCGACTCCCCGCGCCGCTTGCGTGCAATCTGCAGATTGGAGCCCAGTTCCGCCAGCTGCTTCGCTACGGCAGGAGGTAGAAATTCGAGGGATGCGCTCGGCTTCGGCATGTCAATTTGACAAATACATATTTCAATATGAGGTCAAATTTTAATCTGTATTTTCCAAGGCGTCGACCCCCAGGTGAGGCGCCAGCACACATAAACCGTCTGTGCTGTCACCCCGGGGTCGCGCCGCCTCACCTACTTGAGGATGTCCCCCAGGCACAGAAACTTGATCTCGACATAGTCGTCCATGCCGTGGCTGGAGCCCTCACGCCCCAGGCCGGACTGCTTGACGCCGCCAAACGGCACATGTTCGGTGGCCAGAATGCCCACGTTGATGCCGACCATGCCGTACTCCAGCGCCTCGCTGACGCGAAATATGCGGCCCACGTCGCGGCTGTAAAAATAACTCGCCAGGCCGAACTCGGTGTTGTTGGCGGCGTCGATCGCCTCCTGCTCGCTCTTGAAGCGGAACACCGGCGCGAACGGGCCGAAGGTTTCTTCTCGGGCGCACAACATGTCCGCCGTGGCGCCTGACACGACCGTGGGTTCGAAGAACTGTCCCTGCAGTGCCTTGCCACCCACCGTGATCGTGGCGCCCTTGGCCACGGCATCCGCTACATGGCGCCGGACCTTGTCCACCGCCGCATCCTCGATCAGCGGGCCCTGCATCACGCCGTCCTCGAAGCCATTGCCCACCTTGAGCGCCGCCACCTTGGCGCTGAATTTAGCCACGAAGGCGTCGTAGATGCCGTCCTGTACGTAGAAGCGGTTGGCGCAGACGCAGGTCTGGCCGGCATTGCGGTACTTGCTGGCCATGGCGCCTTCCACCGCCGAGTCGACATCGGCGTCGTCGAAGACGATGAAGGGCGCGTTGCCTCCGAGTTCCAGCGACATCTTCTTGACGGTGGGGGCCGACTGTGCCATCAGGATGCGGCCGACCTCGGTGGAGCCGGTAAAGCTGATGTGCCGCACGATGTCGCTGGCACACAGTACCTTGCCGATGGCGATCGAGTTGTCGCTGTCGGCGGTCAGCAGGTTCAGCACCCCGGGCGGAATGCCGGCGCGCAGTGCCAACTCAGCCGCCGCCAGGGCGGTCAGCGGAGTGAGCTCGGCCGGCTTGATGAGCACGGTGCAACCGGCCGCCAGTGCCGGCGCCACCTTGCGCGTGATCATGGCCAGCGGGAAGTTCCAGGGGGTGATCGCTGCGCAGACGCCAATGGGCTGCTTGACCACCATCAGGCGGCGGTTGTTGTCAAAGGTGGGTAGGGTCTCGCCGTTGACGCGCTTGGCCTCTTCGGCAAACCACTCCACGAAGCTTGCCCCGTAGGCCACTTCGCCCTTGGCCTCGGCGAAGGGTTTGCCTTGCTCGGCAGTCATGATGCGGGCCAGGTCTTCCTGATTGGCCATCAGCAGGTCGAACCACTTGCGCATCAGGATGCTGCGTTCCTTGGCGGTCTTGCTGCGCCACAGCGGCCAGGCGGCATTGGCCGCGTCGATCGCCGTGCGTGCGTCGGCGTCATTCAGGTTCGCCACATCGGCCAGTTTTCGGCCGTTGGAGGGGTCGAGCACGTCGAAGCGGCTGCTGCCGACGACCCACTGGCCGTTGATCAAGGCATCGGTCTTGAGCAGCGTAGGGTCGCGCAGCAGCGACAGGGGGGAGGTTTTCATGTCCATGGGGTGGTACCGTTCGAGAGGGTGAAATTGGATAGCGGATTATCCCGCGAGCGCTTCCCTGGGGGTGGGAAGGGTGCCGTTAAAATCAGGTGGTCTATTGGAGCCTTGCGCCTGCCGGCCGGCAAGGCCGGGCCACCTTCGGCGCCATTCCGGGTGCCGGCATTTCCCTCAGCCTGAAGCCTCATGAACCATTCTGCCATCTCCGTTTCCGACATCCGCACGATCTTTCTGGACTTCTTTGCATCCAAGGGCCATGCCGTGGTGGCGTCCAGCCCGCTGGTGCCGGGCAATGACCCGACGCTGATGTTCACCAATTCCGGCATGGTGCAGTTCAAGGACGTGTTCCTGGGCACCGACAAGCGCTCCTATGTGCGTGCCGCCTCGGTGCAGGCCTGCCTGCGCGCTGGCGGCAAGCACAACGACCTGGAGAACGTGGGCTACACCGCGCGCCACCACACTTTTTTCGAGATGCTGGGCAACTGGAGTTTTGGCGACTACTTCAAGCGCGAGAGCCTGAAGTGGGCCTGGGAACTGCTGACACAGGTCTACCAACTGCCTGCCGACAAACTCTGGGCCACGGTGTACATCGACGATGACGAGGCCTACGACATCTGGACGAAAGAGATCGGCCTGCCGCCCGAGCGGGTGGTCCGTATTGGCGACAACAAGGGTGCGAAATACGCCTCCGACAACTTCTGGATGATGGCCGACACCGGGCCCTGCGGCCCCTGCAGCGAGATCTTCTACGATCACGGCCCCGAGGTCGCCGGTGGCCCGCCCGGCTCACCAGACGCCGAGGGCGACCGCTACATCGAGATCTGGAACAACGTGTTCATGCAGTTTGACATGCAGGCCGATGGCTCGCTCCGGCCGCTTCCCGCTCCCTGCGTGGACACCGGCATGGGCCTGGAGCGCCTGGCTGCGATCCTGCAGCACAAGCACAGCAACTATGACATCGACCTGTTCGACACGCTGGTCCGCGCCGCCGCCCGCGAGACCGCCTGCACCGACCTGGGCAACAACTCGCTCAAGGTGATCGCCGACCACATCCGTGCCACCGCCTTCCTGGTGTCCGACGGTGTGACTCCCGGCAACGAGGGCCGCGGTTATGTGCAGCGGCGCATCATCCGGCGCGCCATCCGCCACGGCTACAAGCTGGGCCGCAAGGGGCCGTTCTTTCACAAGCTGGTCGCCGATCTGGTGGCCGTGATGGGCGAGGCCTATCCGTCCATTGCCGAGCAGCAGCAGCGCATCACCGAGGTGCTGCGGGCTGAGGAAGAGCGCTTCTTCGAGACGCTCGAGAACGGCATGCAGATCCTCGACGCGGCCCTGGTGCGCGGCGTGACCCAACTGCCGGGTGATGTCGCCTTCAAGCTGCACGACACCTTCGGCTTCCCGCTCGACCTTTCGGCCGATGTGTGCCGCGAGCGCGGCCTCACGGTGGACGAAGCCGGTTTCCATGCGGCCATGGACCGCCAGAAGGCGCAGGCCCGTGCCGCCGGCAAGTTCCGGATGGACAAGGCGCTGGAGTACGGCGGCGAGGGCAACACCTTCGTCGGCTACGACAGCCTCACCGAGGAAAGCACGGTTGCCGGTCTGTTCGTCGACGGCGTTGCGGTCTCGCAGATCGTGCCGGGCAAGGCAGCGGTCGTGGTGCTCGACAGCACGCCTTTTTATTCCGAGAGCGGCGGGCAGGTCGGAGACCAGGGCGCCATCTTCACCGGCACCGCGATGTTCGAGGTGGCCGATACCCAGAAGATCAAGTCGGACGTTTTTGGTCACCATGGCAGCCTGGCGTCTGGCGCCCTGAAGCTTGGCGACAAGGTCACGGCGCATGTCAACGCTGCGCAGCGTGCGGCCACCGTGCGCAACCATTCCGCCACCCACCTGATGCACAAGGCGCTGCGTACGGTGCTGGGCACCCACGTACAGCAAAAGGGCAGCCTGGTGAATGCCGAACGTACGCGTTTCGACTTCACCCACAACGCACCGGTCACCGATGCGCAGGTGTACGCCATCGAGGCCCTGGTCAACGCCGAGATCCTGGCCAACGCGGCCACGCACTCGCGCGTGATGGACATCGAATCCGCCAGAAAGACCGGCGCCATGATGCTGTTTGGCGAGAAGTACGGCGAGGTGGTACGCGTGCTGGACATCGGCAGCACCACTGAGCTGTGCGGCGGCACCCATGTGCAGCGCACCGGCGATATCGGTCTGTTCAAGGTGGTCTCCGAAGGCGGTGTGGCGGCCGGCGTGCGGCGCATCGAGGCCGTCACCGGTGAGGGTGCACTGTCCTACCTGCAGGGCCTGGAGGCCACGGTCACCCAGGTGGCCGGCGCGGTCAAGGCGCCGGTGGCCGAGGTGCATGAGCGCATCAAGGGGCTGCTCGACCACGTGAAGCAGCTCGAGCGCGACCTCACGGCGCTTAAGGGCAAGCTGGCGTCCAGCCAGGGCGACGAACTGGTGCAGCAGGCGGTCGCCATCAAGGGCAGCCGGCTGCTGGCGGTGCGCATGGAGGGCGCCGATGCCAAGACCTTGCGCGAGACCATGGACAAGCTCAAGGACAAACTCAAGAGCGCCGTTATCTTGCTGGCCACGGTGGATGGCACCAAGGTACAGCTGGCGGCTGGCGTCACCGCCGACCTGGTCGGCAAAGTCCGCGCCGGCGAACTCGTCAGCTTCGTGGCGAGCCAGGTGGGGGGCAAGGGCGGCGGCAAGGCCGACATGGCGATGGCCGGAGGCACCGATGCAGCGGCCCTGCCGCAGGCGCTGGCAAGCGTTCAGGGCTGGGTCGACGCCCGGCTGTGACGCCACCGGCGGCCGCATCCGTGCCCCGTGCTGGCGTCACTCAACATCTGGGCGCTGGTCTACCTGCAACTCGACATCACGGGCGCGATCCGGTTTACAGTGCCGATTCTGGCGGGTTTTTTTCCATCAGCTGACGCGCCATCGGCAGCGGTGCTCGGGCGGCCTGTACCTGCTGTTGCGCGAGTTTCGGCCGGATGGACCCTCACCCGGGTATGTGCGTTGGCGCACGGAAGTCGTCCCGGGCAGTGACAACAATCAAGGCGTGCGCAACCGGACCCCCTCTTCCTGTTTCCCTGCGGCGGTGGCGTCGTGAGCGAGTCGCGCCCGCTGCGCTGGCTGGCCGCGGTGATCCTGCTGCCGCTGCTGCTGCTGCTGGCTGCCGTGTTGGTTGCAGGCAGCATCACCAGTCGGCTCGCGTGCCGCGCGGTGCCGGCTGCCGCCAAGCCGGCGTCTGGACAACGTCGATGAAGCGGCCCGCCCGTATCCGCGGCGCGCTGATCGGTGCCCTGGTGCCTGTCCTGGTCTTGCTGGGCACCACCGGCTGTGCTGCGCTGCCGGACACCTCCGATTTGATCGAGCGCCACTCCGGCCAGGATGCGCGCTTTTCCAATGCGGCGGGGGAACTGTCGGCGCGCCGCAGCGCGGCGGTGCTGGCTCGGCTAAAACAGGCATCGGGCGACATCGACATCCTGGACAAGCAGATAGCCCTGGAGCAGTCCATCAGCGACGCACCGCTGGTCCTTGGCAACCGGGTCACGCTGCTGCAGGACGGCGCGGCGACCTACCCGGCCATGACGGACGCGATTCGCCGCGCCCGCGACCACGTGAACCTGCAGTCCTACATCATCGAGGACGATGCGGTTGGCGCGCATTTCGCCGACCTGCTGATCGCGCAGCAGCGGCGTGGTGTGCAGGTCAACATCATCTACGACAGCGTGGGCGCACTGCAGACCCCACGCGCCTACTTCGAGCGCCTGCGCCAGGCGGGCGTCGCAGTGCTGGAGTTCAACCCGATCAACCCGCTGCTCGGCAACATGCCCTGGCGCATCAACCACCGTGACCACCGCAAGCTGCTCGTGGTCGACGGCCAGACCGCCTTCACGGGAGGCATCAACATCAGCAGCGTCTACTCCTCGGGTTCGTTCGTGCCCCACCGGCCGGCGGGGGGTGACGCTGCCGTCGCCTGGCGCGACACCCACCTGCAGATCACCGGGCCGGTGGTGGCCGACTTCCAGCGCCTGTTCCTGCAGACCTGGGAGAAGCAGCGCGGCGGCCCGCTGGCCCAGCGCAACTACTTTCCGCCGCTGCAGGCGCAGGGCGACGATATCGTGCGTGCGCTCGGCAGCAGTCCCGACGACCCGTTCAGCCAGATCTACCTCACGCTGGTCGCAGCGATCGGACACGCCGAGCGGCATGTTTCCCTCACACAGGCCTATTTCGTGCCGGACCCGCAACTGATGCAGGCTTTGCTCGACGCCGCAGCCCGGGGCGTCACGGTGCGCATGATCCTGCCTGCCCATTCGGATTCGGGCCTCGCCTTCCACGCAGGACGCGCGCATTTCGCGCGGCTGATGGCCGGCGGCGTCAAGTTGTACGAGCGCACCGGGCCGTTGCTGCACGCCAAGACGGTGGAGGTCGACGGGGTATGGTCCACCGTCGGCTCTACCAACTTGGACTGGCGTAGTTTCATGGACAACGACGAGATCAATGCCGTGGTGCTGGGCCGCGGGTTCGCGCAGCAGATGCAGGCGATGTTCGCGGTCGACCTGGCGGCGTCGGCGCCGATCGATCCGGCCGCCTGGGCCCGGCGCTCACCGGTGGTACGCATCAAGGAGTGGCTGTCGCGTCGGTTGGAGCGATTGCTGTAGCGGCGCCACAGGCGGTAGGCCTCAGCGCGGCCGGATCACCAGCAGGACCACCCCGATCACGATGCCGGCGGCACTCACGATCAGCGGGATGTTGACGCTCTGCTTTTCCTGCACCTTGAGCTCCAGCGGGCCGAGCTTGAGGCCGGTGGTCTCCTTGGTGTAACTGAAGCCGCCATAGGCCAAGCCGAGGCAGCCGGCGATGATCAGGGCGATGCCTGCGATGCGAATCGGGTTCATGGTGGGGTACTCCTGGGTTTGACGGATAAAGCGGGTTTTGCGGGTGTCGCGATCCATTGCCGCAGTGCCTCGGTGCTGAACGCCGAGAGCTCCTGCAGGGTGGCCTGCACAGCCCGGTTGGCGGCTACCACACCGCCATAGGGGTCCTCCGAGGCGGAGGGTACGACGGTGTCGAACTCCCGCCAGGCCAGCACCGTGCGCGTGCGCTCGTCCACCAGGGTTGCACGCAGGGTGAAACGCACCTGGCTGGGCAGCCGCTTGAACTCGTGCTGCAGCCGCAGGATCTCGGTATCCAGCCGCAAGTCGCCCGTGGCGGCGCCCGAGACCGGCACCACAGCGCGGAAGGCGCCTCCGGCTTGCAGTGCGGGTACCAGTAGCGCGCCGAGCATGCGTGCAGGCGTGTCGACCCACTCGCTATGCGCAAAGTACTCCACCTGGTGGTCCTGGCGCAAGTAGATGATGCGTTGGCTGTCGAAGCCGGCAGCGGCGCGCGGCGCCAGCACCAGCAGCGTGGGCGCCGTTGCGCCCGCAGCCGCGATGGCGACTGTCGCGGCGGGCGGCGCGTCTAGTGCGTAGAAGGTCGGCGGCGGGGTGGTGGTCGGGCGCAGGGCGCTGCACGCGGTCAGGGCCAGCAAAAGCGATCCGGTAGCGGCGACCTTCCAGTGCCGGGTGAGCCGGGAGGGGTTGGGGCGGGTCATGGTGCAGGCGACATTTCGCCGGGGCCGTCCGGTACCGGCTGGCGGCCGAACAGGAAGCCGCGCGGGTTACGCTCCGTTTGATCGCTCAGGCGGCGCAGCGAAGTGGCCAGCACCGCCAGCTCATCCATCAGACGCTCCAGCTCGGGCAGCGTCTGGCTGCCGAAACGTTTCACCTCGACGCCCACGGTATCGGCGGTCGCGCCGGCGCTGGCACCGGTCAATGCCAGCGCATCGCCCATCTTCTGCACCGCCTCGGCACTGTGGCCGATGCGCTCAATCATCGGGCCGATCTGCGCACTGGCCTGCGCGGTGTTGTCCAGCGTGCGGCCGGCCTGGGTGATGCCGCTGTCGAGCGCCTTGCTGCGGGCTGCGACGGTGCGCGCCACGATGGCGATGTCGGCCAGCGCGCTGCTGAACGCAGCGCGGTTGGCGTCGCTCAGGATCGCGCTGATGCTGCCCGAGGTGCTGTCGAGCTTAGCGAGCACGGCGGTGAGCACGTTCTCCAGCCGGGTACTGAGCGAGGGCTGGGTAAGGATCACCGGGTAGGGGTGGCCCGCCACGGCGCGCAGCACCGGCGAGGCCAGGGTACCGCCGCTGAGTTCCACGTAGGCAATGCCGGTCAGCCCCTGGGTCTTGAGGATGGCCACCGTGTCCTCCTTGATCGGGGTGCCGCGTTCGATCGCCAGCAGCAGGTTCACCCGTTGCGGGTTGCCCACCTCCAGGGCAATGGCGCGCACCTTGCCCACGTCGACGCCGTTGTATTTGACCGGCGCATTCAGGTTCAGGCCGGCCACCGATTCGTCTTCCACGGCCAGGTACAGGTCGTAGCGGGTCTGTACCGCACCGCCGGCGGCCAGCCACAAAACGATTCCGATCATCACCAGCACCAGTGTGATGACAAAGGCACCCACCAGCGGCAGGTTCACCTTGGTTTCCATGCGGCCTCCGCTACGGCTGGATGTTGCTGTTGCTGCGCCGCACGCCCGCGCGGCCCGGCAAAGAAGGGCTGCACCAGCGGGTTGTCCAGCTGCGACAACTCGGTCATCGAACCTACTGCCTGCACCCGTCCGTCGGCCAGCACGGCCACCCGGTCCGACACCTGCCACAGCAGGTCCAGGTCATGCGTGATCATGACGATGGTCAGGCCGGTGTCGTCGCGCAGCTGGCGCACCAGGGTGTCGACGCCGCCGGCGCTCTGCGGGTCCAGCCCGGCAGTCGGCTCGTCCAGGAACAGCAGCTCCGGGTCGAGCGCCAGCGCCCGCGCCAGCGAGGCGCGTTTCATCATGCCGCCGCTGAGCTCCGACGGGTACTGGCCGGCCACCTCGGGCTTCAGACCGGCAGTGGCGATCTTGCCGAGTGCGATGCCGTCGATCTGCTGCGTGTCCATGTC
>Ga0105046_10004772_pt1 | contig 21543 bp, 19 predicted proteins | sample MAT03_FD_78385 | JGI IMG/M metagenome (GOLD analysis project Ga0105046, IMG submission 78385) | Freshwater microbial communities from Lake Fryxell liftoff mats and glacier meltwater in Antarctica - MAT-03 (megahit assembly) | ecosystem: Environmental > Aquatic > Freshwater > Ice > Liftoff...
GCAGTGCTTTTATCAGCAGATGTTTTTCTACCGGAAGTGGCAGTTCTGCCAGCGGAAGATGCGTTCTTAGCAGCGGTTAAGCCAGTAGTTCTAGAAGGGGTGCTTTTACCAGCAGATGTTTTTCTACCAGAAGTAGCAGTTCTACCAGTGGAAGATGCGTTCTTAGCGGCAGCTAAACCAGTAGTTCTAGAAGGGGTGGTTTTACCAACAGATGTTTTTCTGTCAAAAGTAGCAGTTTTGCTAGCGGTAGATGACCTCTTGGTTGCATTTAAACCAGTGGCTTTAGCACTGGTGCCTTTAGCTGCAGTTTCACGGTGAGCTGTTGACGTTGCTGATTTTTTTGCTTTTAATTTCGAACATTCACGTCCCCTACATGCATGAGGTGCTAATCCGCCGAGTCTTCCGGCTTTTGCGTGTTGCTCGGGGGTCCCACCACGTACACTAGCGGAACTTGTTTTTTTTCTAATCATTGATATCTTCCTTCGTTTTAAGGTCTATTATTGAGATTACCTTATCAGCACTCAACATATTCCATGTATCTCTCATCTTTTGAGATGCTACAATTGCTAATGCCGAGTTCGGGGCTCAAAATAAACATTAATAATTAAGGCATCCTAATTAACAGATTAAAGGAAAATATTTCAGTAAGTCAATATTTTGATTTTATAAATGGCGCTTTCTGTGGGTTTGACAATCCGTGAGATCGTTTTAGCTCATGAAATGATATCGAAAGAAGTGGTATAACCGTTCTACTGGCTTCAAGTTTAACTTCGTCGACTAAATCTATTTTTTGCTGATTGAGGGCGTTATAGAAATCTAATTTGCCGCCATCAAGTACCATCATTTGATTTAAGTCGTTAAATGCGATGTCGATTCTATCGCTATATTTATAGAAAATTTGTTGATAGAGATCTTCCATATAGTCTGCTTTAACTAATCGCCCACTCGTTTTTAAGTTTCTGATTTCATCATGCATTTGACCAAGGATATCTTCAAAATGATTGGCTGTTTTATTGCGCAAATTTTTAATATAAGCATAAAGACCATCCTTTTGAGCAAGGATGGAAAATAGAATTGGGGATGTATAGTAACTAATTGAACTAGTAATTAGTAAAATTAATCCATGAAACAATAATTTTTTACCAGGAAATTTTAATTTCATTCTTTAACGCTTTATTGGTAACGATTTTATTTAATAATTATATAATAATAGGATAATAGAATAAGCAGAAATATCTCAATAAAAAGCTGATTGATTATAAAAAAAGGGGAAAAAGCTTAAGCTTTTTCCCCTTAGAATAGTTTCTTTTAGATTGCAAAATAAGATCTTATTTTGTTTATGAAATCGTTTCTTGAAGGTGCACCAGATATGCGACCTACTTCTTTACCATTTTTGAAAAAAATTGTGGTAGGTACCGAGCGTATATTATACATATTAGCTAACGGTGAAGCTTTATCTGTATCTACTTTAATAAATTTAATTGTTTGATATTGTGCTTGATTGGACACTTCTTCAAACATAGGAGCCATTTGTTTGCATGGTCCACACCAAGCAGCAGAAAATTTAACTATTGCTGGTGATGAGTTAATCGCTGTGGTAAATACTGTTTGGTCCGAAATTTCATAAGATGAACGAGTTGCTGAGTTCCAGGTTAATGCGCTTAGTGATAAAGCTGATATAGTTAAAAATGATTTAAATGTCATATTTATCTCCAAATAAAAATTACTATTTACTAATTCAAGTTTATTGGTTTTTAAAAATATTGCAACCCCCGCCAAAGTGGCCTTGTTTTAAGAATTATGAGTACTCTAATTAATCCACTAAATTTACTATTTTGTTGTTTAGGGTTGCTTCAATTGCTAAAGCTTTATATTTTAGCGGCCCTCTGCGTATAACATTCTCAGTAGGGTTGCTGGTTATTAAAAAATTTTTATTCAAGGTAATTATTAAAGGCGCCTTTAATAATGTTATTGCTATAAGTTTGTTTTTTTTAAGCTCTAAAATAGATTTCCAGCATTTCCATCCGGTATAGGGAACCAAGCCTATCCATTCTTGAAGATATAAGTGCTTTATGTCTATATTTTTTGAAATTTCTATTATTGATTCGAATAGTTTGCTTGAAGGTTCTGGTATGATGAGACAATCTAAATGGTCGATGCCTAGCTTTAGAAGTTTAGGAACTAATTGATACCTTGACCAACTTTGTGCGCTACGGCCTTCAGATAATGCTCCTAAGTCAAGCAGTACATTTTTGTTATTGTTTTTTATTATTAAAAGTTTCTTGTTCTTATTGATAACATGTTCAAAAATATCGTTGGGTCCTAAAACGTATTTCAATAAAAGAAATAATAAACTCGAAAATATAAATAGCTTTAACACTCTTAGGTAAATGTTTGATGACTTTCTTAACTTAATTATAAAGAACAAACTAATTGGCATTAAAAGCAGGAAAAGGCTTTTAGGGCAAGGGCAACTTATCATAAAAGATTTATCAGCTAAATTCAGCACTTTAAAGAACAATTGGTTTAGCATTTCAAGTGTATAGATGATAAAGCTATTTTCGATAGATACGATCTGCATGAAAAAGAGCAGGGAACTTAAGGTGAGAAAAGCAGTGAGCCAGGGTGTAAAAATAAGGTTGCCAATGGGACTTAAGAGGGAAATTGGTAGGCCCCAACTTAGAAAGAGAGGCAATGCAAGAATGGTTATAAAAAGTTGTAACTCTAAACAATAGAAGATCTTAGAGGGAATAGTATAAATAAAGGTAACAGCTTTTTGTAGAATCTTTTTCCATAATTCCATTACCAAGACAAATACCTCATTTTAAACCCGTTTAAATATCTATACTGTTACTTTAGTATGTTTTAACAAAAAACAAAAAAGGCACCCTAGGGCACCACTAGTAATTCTCTGATGATGCCATAATTTTAGGTAATCGAGCGAACTATTTTTTCTGGGCACAATCAGTTTTATGTGTTGGCCAATGTCTTTTTTGGCACTCTATTGAGCAGTAATATGACTGCTTGCAGTTCCCACATTTCTTTGCGCAATTTTGTTTATTGCACTGAGCACAGTTTGTTAGAGGTTGAGTGGTATTTTCCGAAAAAACATTTGAGAGGAATGATGACAAGCTATTTCTATCAAATCTTGCTCCTATAAAGGGTGCTGATCCTTTGTTTTTGTTACAGAGGCCGCGTATACAAATTGATTCAAATCCATAGTTTTTTAAGAACTCATGCAAAGCAATTGCATGGTTATTACCTGTAAATAGTATTACTTGATTGTATGATTTTAGTGATTTAACTGTTTCGATAATTAAATTACCATCCAATAAATTATCGGATAAAGGTAAGATCCATTCATAAAGAGGTTTAGTAAGTGAATTTATGTCTTTTGATTCAAGAAATCGCGATGCAAATACATCTACATAAGATGTTTCAAGCTCCTCATTAGTGAATGATCTTTTACCTGTTTTTTTATACTCCAGAGCTTGGTCTAAAATATTTTTTAAAAACTCTGTAATTTCTGAAAAAGAATCATCATGAATAGTCTCTTTTATCTGTTTAATAATAATTTTAATTTCTTTAAAATAATCATTAATTGTTCCAGATTCGCCTAAAAGTAGTTTTACTTTATCTTTGATAGAATAAAATATTTCAGGGACTCTGAATGAGTTGTTATCGAGTAAACTAAACATTTCTATAAAGTTTCGAGAAGCGCCATATCTATTATCCCCTAAGCAGAATGAGATTTGCCCAATTTGATAATTATTCATTCTTGCATAGTAGGGAAGTTCGTAATACAGATCCTTGTGGGAGCATAATTTTCTTAAGTTTTCTTTCAGTTTGAGATCTGATTCAGAAGCCTCTACTATAAATTTCGTTGGTTCAGATAATGATGCTATGTTTTTGATAAATGAGAAAATTATTTTGGAATCTTGAGCATCTAGTCTTGCCAGAGGGCTTTCTGGTGGCTGGCTCGAAGCGTGTATATCTCCTAAAATCAGTACTTTTTGGCCATCTTTTTGAAACAAGGCATATGATTCAAATGCCGGCTTTAAGCCGAAACTGCTTAGCAAGCAAATCCCTAAGATAGTTAGTAGGTTTTCTTTGTAATTCATTTTTATAACTCCATTTTAGGATTGAACAAGCACATGGTGAGCTGATTTAAATAGGGAAAAATCAGTGCTACAAATTACTACTTAATAACTTAAGTTAATTGATTTTTGAAAATACTGCAATGGCTAGTGGTCTGAAGTGCGGGATTAAGCAAAGAGGTACTCTTAAGTAGGCATTATTCGAAAAGAAAAAGACATCTAATTTCATCACCAGTAGTGCTTCAGGGGTAAAGGTAGATTTATATAATCAAGCGAATGATTTTAATATAAAAATCTGGTAAAATGATTAGTGGTAGTAATTATTAATGAGGGATGTGGCTATGGATTTTTATTTTATCGTATGGAGCTTTTTATTTTTGGCGGCAGTTGTCTTTGAGCTTATTTCACCCGGACTTTTCTTCTTTTTATCGTTTGCTTGTGGTTGTATCGCTGCAGCAGGAGTAAACTTTTTCTCATTTTCAATGGCAACTCAATTAACAGTCTTTACGGTCGTATCGCTTATTTCCTTGATTTTGCTTAGAAAGTTTGTGTTGCAATCTTTAAAGGGAACTTTGCATCCAACCAATGTTGATGCCCTTATAGGAAAAAAGGGGACAGTTGTTGAGGAGATTAAACCATATCAAACTGGTTATGTCAGGGTAAGCAGCGAGATTTGGTTGAGTAAATCAGTTCATAATGAGCTTATAAAGACCGGAGATATTGTTGAAGTTTTAGGCGTTAAAGGGAGTCATGTTATTGTTGAAAAGTTATCTGATTAAAGCCGATAATTTACTTTTTAGCATTTATGATAGGCAAGCGTCCTAATTTGCTATAACATTTTATCAGATATTTCATTCTTGCCACCAATTGAATAGTGCTGGCTTAATCTTTATATTTTTGGAGAAAATATGCTTACGTATTTATTAATTTTAGTACTATTTTTTGTACTACTATTTTCAATCATTCTTTACAAATCAGTTTATTTAATTCAACAATCTGACTCTGTTGTTATCGAAAAATTTGGAAGATATTCTCGTGTTCTCGGGCCCGGTCTTCATTTTATTATTCCCTTTATTGAAGTTCCCAGAACGGTAACGTGGAGTTATATTTCTGTTGGACCGGATAAACGTTACTATAAATATACCCGGACTACCTACAGAATTGATCTTCGTGAAAGCGTTAACGATTTTCCAAAACAAAATGTTATAACCAAAGATAACGTGAATATGGAAATTAACGCGCTTTTATATTATCAAATAACTGATCCTAAAGCTGCGATTTATGAGGTACAAAATGTGCCAGAAGCTATTGAAAAGTTAACCCAGACTACTTTAAGAAACGTTATCGGATCGATGGATCTTGATGAATCATTAATTTCACGTGATTCGGTTAATACTAAACTGCGTATAATTCTTGATGAAGCTACCGACAAATGGGGTGTTAAGGTTAATCGTGTTGAGCTCCAAGAAGTTAATCCACCAGCTGATATTCGACATGCTATGGAAAAGCAGATGAGAGCTGAAAGAGATAGAAGAGCGGTGATGATTGAGTCTGAAGGCAAAAAACAATCCTCGATCCTACAGGCAGAAGGAGAGAGAGAATCTAATGTTTTAAGGGCTCGAGGATTATCAGAGGCGCAGCTCATTAATGCTGAAGCTGAAGCAACTTCTCGATTAAAAATTATTGAAGCCGAATCTAAAGCGGTTGAAATGATAAAAAAAGTTTCACCAGCAAATGATCCGTTAATTTATCTAGCTACGCTACAGTATATTAAAACTATTCCTGCAATTATGGATGGAAAAGATAATAAATTTATTGTTGTTCCTTATGAAGCTGCAGGTTTAACGGGTAGTTTATCTGTTATAAAAAAATTGTTTGATGAACAAAAACAGATATAAATTAGATGAAAGAAAATAGCATGAATCAAAATTTGTTAAAAGCGCTAATAAAAACAGATAATATGAATTAGATTTTATTTATTCCCGATAAGTTTTTTTGCAATAAATTTATTCTTTAAATACCTAAGTTTTGACTCATATGTAATAGCCGGTTTTGGTGCGGGGTTTGTATGTGGACTCTATAGAATCTACTATGCAGAACTTCCGCAATCAATCTAAAAAACCTGATCTAGACGTATTTCTAAAAAGAAATGGACTCTCTTGAAACGCAAATAACGAAGAGAGTCCAAATGATCATTCCTAACTAAAATTTTTTTGATTAACAACCATCATTTGAATGTATAGCGTGCATTGGTTGCTTTAGTTGAGTCTTTTACATATTTTTTAACCAAATTTTCTTTTTGTTTCTTGGTTAAAAAATCAAAACTTCCCCGGCCTAAGAGCATTCTACATTCAGCTTCATGATCAACAGTCGGCATTTTAAAATTGTTATGCATTGCAAAAAGTGATAATCGAGGTGCAATTATCGCACTGCAAAGTAGGTAAAAAATCAGGTTCAATTTCATTTTTTTTCCATTATTTTAATTGAGCTTATGAATGTAGTCATAATATAATTTAAAACAACTTTGCACGGATGTCATCTGGTTGTGTTGATTTTTTGTTTAAGGGAATAGTTTTTTTTTCTGAAGTTCTATGAAATACTCTCTACTGACTGCACTTTTGGGACTTGATAGTATGAGTTTATAGTGGGCTAATATGTTTTTTAATTCTTCAAATTTAGCTGGATGTAGTTGAACGTTAATTGTTCTTGGACTAATATTTAAGAGCGCACGAGCTTTCTCGGCTAAATTAAGGGGTATTTCTTCCCCATTTATATAAAGAGGAGGTTGGGAAAAAATGGTAATGGGAGCTAAAAAAGTGGTCAAGATTGCCGTATAAATTAATAATTTGAAATTCATAAGATTATCCATGTCGATTAGTTAATAAACGTAATTATGTAAAATTGATCAAAAGCTTATAAACGATTGCGTTCTTTTTTTAAAGTTGATTTATGTTTTAAAAAAATTTATAATGACTATGTCTTTTTGGAGAGATGGCTGAGTGGTCGAAGGCGGCGGTCTTGAAAACCGTTATTCCGAGTGATCGGGATCGAGGGTTCGAATCCCTCTCTCTCCTCCAGTATTTTTAGGTGTTTTTTAAATCTTCAAATACCGATAAAAATCAAAAATTTATTATATAAGAAAGCCACGGTGCTACAAATCGTTTATTTCCAACTTTCCATGGCCATAAATCTAATCCCACAGACATACCAGCTAAAAATATATGGCTTATGAATTTAGTGCTAAGAACATACGAATAAGCACTAAAAAATACAGTTCTATTGAAATTAAATTTTTCAATTGCATTTGAGACAAAAGGATTTATGTTTCCATTACATAAGAAAATTTGATTATATCCTATTTCAAATCGGTGCGAGCCAAGAATGCTATAATGTGTTATTAATACATCAATCAATGTTCCGAGGTTTAATTTGAAGCATTTAGGTATGCACTCCATTGTTGAAAGTGCCTGCCTAGGTATAAATTGTACTAATCTAAAGGCAAAGTTAAGAGCATTTTTTTTGGCCATAGAATAAAAAAATCTACTATCAAACTGGAAGCCAAGACCGAAATGCCCATAACCAATTGCAAAATATTGAAGGACTAGATTTCTATGTGTGGGAATTCCCAATTGTCCTGCCAATGAAAATTTAATCTGTGGATGAGGAGAATGGCTATAACCTGCCTTAAGAAGAATATCATCAGTGGTCAGTGATTTAGTATGGTAATAGTTATACCAACATTCATCTTGGGGGATGGCTGCTGTAGCTTGACCAAAAGCAATTTCAATTTTTGCGAAGTACGTGTCAGTAGCATAGGCAGACGTTTGAAGAAGACCTATGAAATCTCCTTTGGTTCCCTTTCTCGTTAGACCGTTAGCATACGTTGGGTTAACGGTAAAGGTATAAAATCCGGCAGTACCTCCAACCAATTTAATAGTCGTTTCTGAAATTCTCATGTTATAAACTAATGATATTGATCCCTGGATTCTAATTGATGTTACAAGGCTTATAATTAGCATAAATTTGCCAATTTTTTTCATTATATTTCTCTTGATTCTAAAAAAATTTCAATTTTAAGATGCTAGCTTTCTTGATTAAGGCTTGGTTCTTTGCCCCCCTTTTCATCAATGGCAGCTTACCGATTTTGGTATATTAAAACTCATTTAAGCATGATAATCTACTTTCTGAATTGATGAGTGAGATCTAAAAATTGATCCCATAGGAAAACCATGCCTCAATAATTCTTTTATTTCCATGAAACCAAGGCCAGATATCGAAACCAGCAGAAACTGTTGCTGATAAAATCTGATGTGTACGGTGCGTAGAAATAGTATATTTATAGGTGCTGAAAAATTCGGGTCGAATGTAGTTGAATTTTTCACGGGCACCTTCTAGATAGGGTTGAATATTTGCATTACAAAAGAAAATTTGATCATACCCAAACTCAAAACTATGATGCCCAAATACAGTGTGATGAGCTATAAAAAGATCAATTAAGTTGCCAATATTTACGTGATAGCGTTGAGTTATTTTGTCTGCTGTGTATAATACGCGTCGAGGCAAAAACTGTATTAATCTAAATGCACCTCGAATGGCGCTCGTCTTAGGCAAAGAATAGTTAAATGACCCATCCAATTGTATTCCTAGTCCAAAATGTCCATAGCCGAGCTGGTAGTGCTTAAGAGCAAAATCATTATGCGTGGGGATACCGAAGAGCCCTGAAATCGTAAACTTAGTTTTTGTATTTATAAAATAACTGTACCCTGATTTTAAAAGCAGATCATCAGTTTCCACTTCTTTAAACTGAAGGCATCCATGAGTTTCTCTCACTTGTCCAAAAGCGAAATCAGCTCTTGCATAAAATACTGGTGTAACATAAGAATATGATTCTAATAAACCGGCTAAATTATGTTTCGTACCATCTCTTTTTTTGCGATTATTATTTATAGCGGTAAGCGAGAAAGTATTTTTATGGGAACCTTTCTCGAACGTTTGTCTTTTAGTTGATTCAGCTATTCTTAGATTATATACGAATGATAGAGAAGCATTGGCCATAAGAGATAATGCCATGACGCTTATGAATATCAATCTAAGAATTCTTTCCATTTAAGGCTCCGCGTTTAGATGATGAGTTTTAACATGTTTGAATTTTTCTCTAAACCTAATTCTTTGTAAGAATTAGGTCCAGTCTTATGCTGAAAAAATACCGATTTGAAAAATTAAGATGATCTTTTTAAATGATTTATTATAATAAGTGGTATTAATCTATTATTTAAATTTTACTTATTGAGGAGCTTATTATGGCTATAAAAAAAATTGGTCTTTCCTGGATTGCTGTTTCGGATTTCAAAAAAGCTGAGCAATTTTTCGTTCACACCTTAGGATTAAAAATAAAAGAAAAATCAACCGAATATGGCTGGCTCGAGCTTACTGGTATTAATGGTGGTTCTATATTAGGTGTCGGTGAAGCTATGGAGCATGATAAAGCGGGCTCTAATGCAGTGGTAACCTTTACAGTGGATGACATCGAGGACACAAGGGAAGATTTAAAAAATAAAGGGATAAATGTTAGTGAAATAATGGAAGTACCTGGAAATATAAAACTTGCAAATTTTATGGATAACGATGGAAATCTATTTCAATTAGCAGAAGAAAATACTCAGAAATAATTGCCTACACTTTACATTAAACTAAAAAAAGAGCGGCCATATTTCAAACCACTATTAGCTTAAATCGTTTGATAAATTAAGGTTAAACTTTATAATTAATACACAAAAGGGTCTATAGCAATGTTACTATACACCCTTCTATTATACTTCTAAATAAATGTTACCTTATGAATGAACTACTATTGTTTATCTATTGTTTTGTCTTAATAATCGCCAATCTAATTGCGCTTAAAATTTCTAAAGAAGCTTTGATATCTCTGATTTCGGTCGAAGTAATTCTGATTAATTTATTCGTTGTAAAAGAAATTACGCTTTTTGGATTTGTTGCAACTGCATCAGATGCATTGGCTGTTGGCATAACTTTAGGCCTGAATTTAATTCAAGAATATTATGGCAAACGCGAAGCCCAAAGAGCTGTACATATAACCCTTGGGTGTTCAATCTTTTATATCATACTATCTCAATTACATCTTGCTTATAGTCCCGCATTATTAGATACAAGCTCTGCGCATTTTGATGCTCTGTTACGAACTTCACCAAGAATTGTAATAGCATCAGTTTTCGTTTATTATCTTGTCCAAAATTTGGATTGCCATCTTTATGCCTATCTTTCTAAAAAGTTCGAAAAAAAACATTTCTTTTTAAGAAATTATCTTTCTGTTGCCATTACTCAATTAGTCGACACTATTTTGTTTAGCTTTTTGGGTCTCTGGAAACTAACTAGTGCGTTTGATTCGATTTTTGTGATTGGCCAAATAATTGTAATAAGTTATATTATTAAACTAATAGCATTATTTTTAAGTGCTTCATATTTAGCCATCGCAAAAAAATTTATAAAACTATGAACTATTTCAAATTCGAAGTCATCAAAAAATCTAAAAAATCTAGAGCGCGAGTTTGTAGAATTCATACCCCTCATGGAATTATCGAGACCCCAAATTTTGTCCCCGTCGCTACCAATGCTACCTTAAAGTTGGTTGATAGCATAATGGCAAATCAGCTTGATATCCAACTTATGTTTTGTAACACCTATCATTTAATTATAAACCCGGGAACTGAAGTGGTTTCAGCTGCAGGTGGTCTTCATGATTTTATGAATAGACAGAAACCAATCATTACCGATTCTGGTGGATTTCAAGTATTTAGCTTGGCTTATGGAAGTGTAAAAGACGAGCTTAAAAGCAAAGGCACTAAAAAACAAAATGAGAGTGTGCTTAAGATTTCTGAAGAGGGGGTAACTTTTAGATCTTATCGTGATGGTGCCAAAATTTTCTTAACACCTGAATCTTCTATTATTGCTCAAAAGAATTTAGGAGCGGATATTATAATACCATTAGATGAGTTGCCTCCTTATCACTTTGATCCTACAATGTTAAGAAAATCGCTTGATCGAACCCATCGATGGGAAGTACGTTCATTACATGAACATCTCAAACATCCAAAAAATCAAGCAATGTATGCCGTAGTGCATGGGGGAATAGATAAAGAATTAAGAAAAAAAAGTTGTGAATTTTTAGCAAAGCAGCCCTTCGATGGATTTGCTGTTGGTGGTAGTTTGGGTAAAAACAAAACCGAAATGCTTGAGCTTTTACGCTATACGATGCCATTGTTACCTGAAGAATTTCCTAATCATTTATTGGGCATTGGTGACTTAGAATCAATAGCTGGATCAATTCCCTACGGTATAGATACTTTTGATAGCTCTCACCCCACTAAATGTGCCCGCCATGGATTGCTTTTTAGCTCTGCGGGTAACATAAAAATTGAACAAGCAAAATACAAAACTTTATTTGAACCAATTGATAGAAATTGTACTTGTTTTGTTTGTCATAATTATACCGCATCTTATATTCATCATTTATTTAAAGCTAATGAAGTAATAGGGTGGACACTTGCTTCTGTCCATAATCTTAATTTTATGGTTAATTTGATGAAAAATTATAGAGAACTCATTTTGAATGACCAAATTTAACCTGTTAATTTCTTAACAGATGAAGTGGTAAAAAAAAATTGCAGAATGATTTGAAAGAAGATCAATCTGCAATAGTACTTTCTTTTAGGGTCTAGGTGTTTTGATTGCTTAATTAAACATAAGGATTAAAATACTCGTCCCCATAATTTTTATTGAAGCATTCTTTGCATGCGCACGGCAATATTTTTCCGTTACTCAATCTTTCTTGGTCAACGGAACAAATGGTACTTAATTCCCCACAGGTAGGGCAAATGCGGCGGTGTTCTTGAACTTTTTGAGCCGGTTTGGTTTGTCCACAAGAAGTTGATTGAGTAGTCTGAATTGGCGCAACCTTTATCGTATCATTTACTTGAGGTTCTTGAACTGGATTTTGCTTTATAGGGGCAGGCCGGTCCGTTTTAATGGGCTCTTTTGGATTCGTAATCTTTTTTAAATCTTGTTCTAATTTTAATAATCCTGCTTCTTTATGCAACAAATTTTGTTTAAGCGATGCTAGTCTATCCGCTGCAGTTGGTTGATCGCTAAGGGGGAGCTCGCTAGGAACAGGTTGGGTAGCATCACTAGTAGTTATTTTATCACGTATAACTGGCTTGTTTTTCTCAGCAGTTTGCTTTTTTATTATCTTTCGTTGCTGTTGATAAGTATGAGCTTGTCGTTGTGTTTGCTTCTGTATTGTGTTAATCACTCGAGCAGTTAAACAGATTGCCAACAGGGTAGCTGTATTTAATATATTATTCATTTTGCTATTACCTTGCACCGATATAATCGGTAGTTCTTTGAATTTGAGCTGATTTAATTGCGAGGAGAGCGGTATTAAAGTTACTTTGTACTATTTTTTGTTGCTTCCCTTTCATCGCATGTTTGGCAGCTTGGTCAACAATATTCTTTACATCCGCTGCGTTATAGCCCGCGGTTGCTGTCGCAAGAATATCAAAATTAACTGTTGATACATCAATGGGACGATCTTTGCAATAAAAGGCAAATAATGCCTTGCGTTTATCATGGTTGGGCAAGGGAATTTCAATGAATGTGTCAAATCGTCCTGCGCGTATTAATGCAGGATCTAGTGCTGAAGGCATATTTGTAGCACCAATTACAATAATAGAATCGTCTTTATAGAAACCGTCCATTTGGGTAAGTAATTCGGTAACGGTACGATTTGTTTCTGAACTATCCGAACTCGAACGCGAACCGATAGCATCTAGTTCATCTATGAAAATGATAGTTTTTCCATATCTATTACCTTCCGCTTTTGTTCGAGCTTCATTAAATAAATCTCTGACTCGTTGAGCACCAACGCCCACATATTTTTCGATAAACTCGGAACCTTTTGCTTGAATAAATTCGCAACCAGATTCTTCTGCTAAAGCACGCACTAAGGCAGTTTTTCCTGTTCCTGGAGGTCCTGCTAATAGATAACCTTTTGGAAACGGGAGTCCAAAACTTGCATAATTATATTCGCCCTTGATCATTTTTACAAGGTCTTCAATCTCTGGTTCAACGGCCCCAGCAAGGCGCTTAAATCCTTTCTTGGATTCTTTGCCATTAAAGACAACATCTAAAGTATCAAGTTGTTGTTGAATGTCTTTATCGCCTTTTATAGCTTTTTCATTTAACATTTTCGCCATGGCTTGAACAAAATGTTCTTCTTTGACCTGTCTACTAGTTTGAGCTAAAGCTAATGAAGAAGCTTTTTGCACTAGTTCTCTTAAGTCAGCCGGGCTAAAATTATTACTAGCTTCTGCAATTTTTTTCAAATCCAGGTTAACCGATAGAGGGATATTTTTAGTATAGTAGTTTAAGATTGCTTCACGTTTGGAACTATCTGGTAAGCCGATCTTAATAATTTTATTAAATCGTCCGGCTCTTAATAATGCAGGATCTATATTTGAAACATGATTCGAAGCAGCGACCACAATGATAGAATCGTCTTCCACGAAGCCATCCATTTGGGTTAATAATTCGGTAATGGTAGAGTCCAAAGAGTTGCCCTGGCGCTTACCGATTGAATCGAGTTCATCTATAAAGATTATTGTTTTCTTGGTTTCGCTGTTTATTGCTTTTTGACGAGCTTCTTTAAATAAATCTCTAATTTTCTGAGCACCGCCACCAACAAATGAATCAACAAACTCTGCCGCAGAAATAGCTACAAATTCGCATCCAGCTTCTTCAGAGAGCGCTCGTACTAAAGATGTCTTTCCAGTTCCTGGAGGACCAGCAAGTAAGATACCTTTTGGTAAATCTATTTTAAAAGTTTTATAAGCAGTGTTGTCCTTTAGCTGTTTTACTAATTCTTTAATCTCATCGGGTATGGCGCCTGTTAATCGAGCAAATCCTTTTACTTCATCTTTGTTGTTTTTAATAAGATCAGTTATTACTTTAATTCTGATTGTTAAATCTTTGTCGCTACGCATTTTTACTTGTAGCGTTTTTAAGATGCCCGCATACATATGGGTTTCGGTAATGGTTTTTGCGCTTTCGTTTTTGGCTGCTAAATGAGCGTAATTTATTAATTGTTGAAGATCTGCAGGAGTGAAATTATAAGATGCTTGGCTTACCTTAGTAAAGTTTAAGTGAGTGTCGAAAGGAATTTTACAAGTTTCACTAAACTTTTTAATCATAGCAATTCGTTGAACAACATTTGGCATAGTCATTTCAATTACGGTATCAAATCTGCCTGATCTGATTAATGATTTGTCAAAATTATCGGTTCTATGACTTGCTGCTATTACAATCACTGAGTTGTCACTACTGAATCCATCTAGTTCGTTCATAATGGTTAAAACATTACTCCGAGTATCATTCTGGTTAGGATCAGTTAGTCCAAAAACATCGAAATCGTCAATAAAAAGAATTGCTTTACCATGTCGGTTTTTCTTAGCCTCTGTGCGAGCTTTTTGAAATAATTCTTGTATGGCGTCGCTTTCACCGAGTTCAGATGATTTCTTGTAAATGAATGGGCAATCGATTTCTTCACTTAAAGCTTTTGCAATAGTGGTTTTTCCGGACCCAGCTTGCCCAACTAAGATAATTCCTTTTGGTAAATGTATAGAATACTGATTAAATGTTCTACTTTGTCCTTTAAAATATGCCGCTAATTCTTGGATTTCTTCAGGAATGTTGCCTGCCAGAGCGCTAAATCCTTTTGAAGAATCGGTTGGATTATGAGCTAATAATTCATATGTCGATAAACTTAGCAGTACGCTTAATAACAGATGTTTTAAGTTTCTCATTTTAAACCTCACTTTGTATTAAAAAACAACTATCTTAATGACTTATAACGATAAATACCGTGCAAGCTTTTTGGTATAGGCGCGCATTATTGAATTATACTTGAGGATAACAGCTCTCATTTTGAAATCAAATGGTAGAAAATCAGGTTCATTAGTGCTGGTGTTATTAGTGATTAAACTAATATTTTGCTTTTTTGAATATTGTTTTCAAATGACTGATCGAGTAAAAAGACAAGAAACAAACAGAAGAGCGTTTATAATTTATTGAGATAACATTTGTTTTATTAGTTAAAAAATTGGGTAACGGGAAGCATTAGGATACTACATTTACTTTCCATCCAGTCTCTGTAGGCTCAAATAGGAGGGGCAAGCAGTTAGCGCGTTCTATTTGATTTTTTAATGGTACTTTTAAGTAATAGCTTAAACAGCCCACTATACCGCCATGGGTAACTATCAATACGGGTCCAGGCATTTCTAAAGACTCATTTATTGAGTTTATTGTGCGGATCAAGAAATCTTTATTCGATTCTGCTCCAGAAGGTTTATCATCGCTTATATGATCAAATGAGTTTTTAAAGTTGCAATCTTCATATAATAGGCCTTCAGCTTCCCCTTTATATCTTTCTTTAAGATTATCTAAATAATGAATAGCGAGAGGTACTTTTTTTGTGACGATTTCGCTCGTCTCTTTTGCTCGTAATAAAGGGCTACTGCATAGGGACTTTATGCCATATTTAGCAAGAATTATACCGGCTTGTTGAGCCTGTTTTTTACCCGTCTCATTGAGTGAGGTATTTTGCTGGCCTTGATGCCTTCTTTCTAGATTTAAATCTGTCTGTCCATGACGCAAAATATAAAAAGGTTTGCTGACAATGGGGGAAAAGTCTTTATCGGTTCCAACATAACATGTTGCAGGTTTATCGCATTTTGAGTCGAAAAAGAAGGGCGTTGATAAGGTACATTTAAAGATCATAGTTGTTTTCTAATTCAGTGCTAAAGGTTATGGGTTCATAAAACTTAAAAAAAATGGTTATCCATGAATTATTATTTCTGCTCACTCTTTTGCTTTATCTTATTTTGAACAAAAACGGATTAACTATACTAGATTTTGCTTTTTAGATCAATGTGCTTAAAGCATTTTGATCTAAAATAATCCCAATCTTGATTTTAAAGCCTTGTAAAATTTAGTATGTATGCAAAACATGTTTTCTGTGTGAAGGAAGTTTATGATATGAAGTTAATTAATCCAATTTTGGAATAGGAAGAGATCTGAATTAATAAAAACAATAATATGGTTTTTTAATCGCTAGGGGGATGGCGTTGATATGATATGTCAATTAACATTTTATTAGAATTTCCAAATATTTTATTTGTAAATTTATAGGTATCTAATTACTAAATGCTATTTACGGGGACAGTAAATGAAGGTATTGACAATCTTTTTAATTGCTTTGTTTTTCTTTAGTGCAGCTATTTGTATGGAGCGTTGCAATTCAGATAAGCTCTATAGCACCAGGATTTTAAAAGAAATAACATTTGAGATTGAACGATTACGACTTTGGGTTCTTTTAAAAAATATACCGGAAATTGAACAGGTAATAAAGCTGATTCAAAGAACGGGATCACATCTCGAGATTGAGGATAAAAATGAAGTTACGAATACCATAATTTATGCTATTAAATTATTGCCATTAACCGAGGAATGGCAAAAGTTGTTTGATGCTGAATTTTGCTCGAGCTCTGCGTTAAGCAGTAATGATCCTTCTCCTCGAATTGAGGATAATAATCCTTTTGAAAAATTCGGAAAGGAGGATCAAGAAATCCTACTAAAAACCCAATTAACTAATATATTAGTACAAACTGATCAAGCTCAAGAATTTGGCTATACTTCAGAAGTTAAGAAAAAGAGAAATAAAATACACTTCTTAGGGGGTATAATTGATAAATTAGGACGGCTTAAAAAAGAAATACAAGAAATCGAAAGCCCGTTAAGAATGTCGGCTTTGAATGGAAAGTTTGAACGTTTTGAATCAACTTATGAAAAATATGAGGGATTTTTAGATCCAGATTATCGTAATAGTGTTAACAAAGCGTATATGCATTATGCTGTCAGTACGGATTGTCTTCCGATGCTAGAATATCTATTAGCTCATGGCGCAAATTTAGAGGTGGTAGATATGCATGGTCAGACACCTCTACGCCTAGCAATTAAAGAGGTGAAAAGAAAGGCGGTAGATTTTTTGCTAGAACATAATGCGAATCCTTTTATGAGTGATAAGGGGGGCGTTTTGCAAAAGCAAGAAGGCTCATATGTAAGACTTGATCATATCACAACAGAACAATCTTTAGATATTTTGTGCTTAGTTCCTTCCAATGAAAAACAAATGAAAGCATCATTAGCAAGCTATATTAAACATTTGCCCAATGATTCACTATTTAAATTCTTCGCACAAGCCGGAAAATTAAAAGATATGGAACGTCTTCTTGGTGATGTGAAAGCCTTGGGTTTTGACCAAGTTAAAGATTTAGTTAATTCAGTTGACGAAAAATATGGAAAATCAGCTCTTCATTATGGCATTGAAAAAAAAGAACCCTATGTAATTTGCTTTCTAATTCGAGAAGGTGTTGATCCAGATATACAAGATTTTGAAGGAAACACTGCGCTTCATTGTGCGGTAATAGGCAATTACAAAGCGGGTGTTATCCTTTTGTTATATGGGCATACAAAAGAAATAAGTAATGATTTAGGGGTTGATTATAAGGGCGCCCTTATGAATTTGACGAACAAGCATGGCTATACTGCCCAGAGACTTGCTCAATTACTACTCTACAAAGAGATCGTTGATGTTTTTTGGGATAAAGAACGCAATGAGATTGATCTCTATACTTACCAACCAGATAGTTATGAGTCAGGTATTGACTTGGAAATGGCTAATTTTTTGTTAGCCGATTCTAAACAAAGAAAAATAAAGGCGGGAGAAAAAGAAGGTGGTTCTGCAGGCAAGCGGAAAGAAAGAAGAAAAAGCCTAAGCTTTAGTTCAAATAGCTTAAGAAAAGCATTGGGTCGTAAAAATAAAGGCACTAAGAACTTTGAGGACAAATAATTTATCAATTACTTCTTGTGTGCTTGCTACTGATTTTATCCTTTATTGATATTTATTATATTTTAATTATTTTATTTAATGCCAGTCTTGATTTTAGGGTTTGGTCAGATTTATGCTATATGCAAAAGTTTTCTTGAGGGAATTATGACAAAAGAATCTACTAAATTAAATTTTGAAATAGCCACTTTTGCTGGAGGATGTTTTTGGTGCATTCAACAACCTTTTGAAAAAACAGAAGGGGCCATTGAGGTTGTTGCCGGTTATGCTAATGGCAAAGGTGAAAATCCAACCTATAAAGATTATGTTCAAAAAGGTTATGTGGAAGTAGTCCAAGTTACTTATGACCCGCAAAAAGTTGATTATACCCTTTTGCTAGAGGTGTTTTGGCGACAAATCGATCCTACAGATAAGGGAGGCCAATTTTTTGATAGAGGGCCGAGTTATAGGCCGGCGATTTTTTATCACAGTCTTGAGCAAAAAGAAATGGCTGAAGCATCTCTGCATCAACTGGAAGACTCTGGTAGGTTTTCTAAACAGATAGTTACAGAAATTGTACCCTTTATAAATTTTTATCCGGCCGAACAGTATCATCAGCAGTATTATGAAAAGAATCCTGAACATTATAAATCATATAGAACAGGATCTGGTCGTGATGATTTTTTGAATAAAATCTGGACTAAGCCAGTTCCTAGTGAGGAGGCACTAAAAAAAACATTAACTCCTCTACAATATCAGGTGATTCGCTGTAGCGGAACTGAACCAGCATTTAGTAATGAATATTGGAACAATAAAAAAGCAGGCATCTATGTAGATAGAGTTTCAGGTGAGCCGCTTTTTAGCTCATTGCATAAATATGATTCGGGAACGGGTTGGCCAAGTTTTTCTCAACCTTTAGAATTCGAAAATGTTAAAGAAAAAGAAGATATAACATTATACATGCCACGCATTGAGGTTCGCAGTCAAGCGGGAGATTCACATCTTGGACATCTATTTAATGATGGACCCCTCCCAAGTGGATTCCGCTATTGCATAAATTCAGCAGCGCTTCTTTTTATTCCTGTGGAGGAGTTAGAGAATGAAGGATATGGCCAATACAAATCACTTTTTTTTAAAAATTAACAGAGCAGATGAGATACTAAACATCTAACATGACCTTAAAAAATCAATATAAATGAAAGCAAACATTAGTTATTAAAATTTGGTAGCGGTTTTGTTTAAGGTCTGAATTAATGACATTATAGGGGGACAGTTAAATGAAATTATTCACTATTTTTTTTGCGGCAGTACTTTTTTTTAGTGCTGCAAGAGCTATGAGAGAAGACGATTATAAGCCTGGTGTTCTAAAAAATATAAAAATTTTTATGCAAAAACTGAAATATTTTGCTATACAAAAAGATCTACCAAAGGTAATAAAATCGTTGCAGCTGATTAAAAACTCTTGCAATTATGTTACGACAATTGAAAAGCAGGACATCCAAAATAACGTAGTTATTCTCTTAATTAAATCATTACCCTTGTCCTCTGTTACCCAGTTGCTATTTAAAGATGAATACTACGGTATGGTCAATTGTGATTCAGGCTTAAGTAGTAATGATCCTTCACCTCGTATCGAGGAAAATAGCTTTTATCGTGATTTTCCTGATGATGAATCAGAAATTCCACACCTTACTCAAAATTTCTTGCTTGAAGAAAGAGCTTTAAAGCAGATTTTGACTTCTAGCAACTCTAAAAAAAGAAAAGAGTTCTCTTTTTTAGAACGTTTAATAAAAAAATTAAAAACTTTAAACGAGGAAATATCTGCAGCTAAAGGTGATTTAAGGGTGTGTTGTCAAGAAAAAAAGCCAAAAAATTTTTTAAGAATTTTTGAAAAATATGGACCATTGCTCAATTTAGAAGACTTAAATGGTTCGGGAAGCGCACTGATTCATCATATTATAGAAAATAAAAACAGAGGATTATTGCTATTTATTATACGCAAGGGAGCTGAGTTAGAAGTTACTAATGTTCATGGTAATACCCCTTTATTGCAAGCTGTTCAACAAGAACAACCAGACGTAGAATTAATTAAATATTTGATTCAATATGGTGCTAATCCTTATATGAGCAATAAGGGAGGCTTATGGGAACAAATAAAAGGCTCTAAGATTGTGCTTAGTCGAGTAAGAACGAAAGAATCTTTTGATACGTCAACAATTCTTTTTCATCAAACACAAGTTAAGAAAAATAAAATCGAAAAAATATTAAGAGATTATGTTGAACATTTACTGGTTGATTATAAATTTAGATTTTTTGCTCAATCGGGAAAGATTGATGAAATAAAAGTATTAATTCTAAGTATAACTAAGGATGTACAAGAAAACTATGAAGCAGATTTGTATAACCCTATTATTGATTTTTTAATTAATTCTACTGATGAAAAGGGAAGATCAGCATTGCATTTTGCAATTCAACAACAAAATAAAGATATGATTTTATATTTGCTTTTTATCCATGTAGACCCTGACATGCAAGAGTTTCAACAAAAAAATACCCCTCTTCATATTGCTGTCATATCAAATTATCTTGAGGGTGTTCTTTTCTTATTATTTGGAGAGATAGAGAATATTAAAAATAATTTTCAATTTACTTACAACGGTGCCCGAACAGATATAGAAAATAGGCATGGTTATACCCCACCGCAAATTGCTGAATTAGCCGAATATAAAGAAATTTGTGAAGCATTCAAAGCTAAAAATGATAAGGACTTGAAAAAAAAGGTAGAAGAAGCTTATTCAGAGTATTTTTCATTTCCTTTAAATGATGATGATGATTATCAATTACCCGCTTTAGAAGATGATCATAAAAAAACCATAAAAACTTCTGTAAAATCGCAAAAAAAATTAGGTTCCCGTAAGGGTTCATTGCGGGATATGTTATCTGAAATTGACACTGATTCAGAAGAAGAAAAAGAAAAAATTTCTTACCTTAGAGAAGGGAAAATATCTAAATTAGGGGATAATATGGACGAAAGCAAGCAAACTAAGCATATGAGTCTTAAAAAAAACAAAAACGGTAAAAGAAGGAAAGGTGGTACGTTTGGTTTAAGCAGCTTAAGAAAGGCTATTGAAAAAAAAGATAATCAAACTAGTGATAATTAGGGATGTGCAAAACGTAACGTATGTTATAGGTTAATTGGTAATAAGGTAAGATAAATACAGGACTTACGCATAGGCTTCATCATTGTTTTGATTTAGAAAGGCAATAGAGCGAATAAGAGAAGTGTGTTTTTGCTTCTTAAGAGCTCTAATAGCAGCTTCCGGGTTCTTGTAATGGCATTTTTCATTTCTAATTGAGCAATTGAATAAGCCAAAAGAACTGCACATGCATGATCAAATTGTTTTTGTATTTTTCTTGAAAAACATTCTTGTAAGCCCAAACTTTGTTTCGTTGTTCTAAATAATTTTTCTATAGACCAGCGACGCTTGTAAA
>Ga0105046_10004774_pt1 | contig 21541 bp, 15 predicted proteins | sample MAT03_FD_78385 | JGI IMG/M metagenome (GOLD analysis project Ga0105046, IMG submission 78385) | Freshwater microbial communities from Lake Fryxell liftoff mats and glacier meltwater in Antarctica - MAT-03 (megahit assembly) | ecosystem: Environmental > Aquatic > Freshwater > Ice > Liftoff...
ATCAAATCATTGGGTTCGGCCGAATCAAGCAAATGCTGGCGATCGTGCTCGCGGTAAAGTCTTGCCCGCAGCGGTGGCGCGAATCGCACGGTCTCGCGCATCCAATTGTCCCCGACGCTGGTTGGGGCCACGACAAGCGCAGGTCCATCGGGGCCGCGATCGATCAACACGCCAAGAGCCTGCACGGTTTTGCCGAGACCCATGTCATCAGCAAGAATGCCGCCGACGCCCCATCGACTCAGTCGTGCGAGCCACTGGTAGCCTTCTTCTTGATATTGGCGAAGCGTGGCTTGCAGTTCTTTCGGAGTTTCGGGTTTCCAATCGCGAATCGCGTCAAGCCTTGTGAGTGCTTGATTCCAACGCGCGCTCGCTTCCAAGCATACGTCATCGCCGAGTAGATCGCTGACTAACGAGGCTGCGGCATCCGCAACACGGAGGGTGCCACGCTCGGAAACCACTGCGTCATCGAGTTGCTGAAGACGACGCCGGAAAGCTTCGCTAATCTGAGCGAATTCACGATCGCCGACGCGAATAAGATTACGATTCTCTCGAACGGCGACCAACAGGTCCGAAAGCATCACCTGCTTGCCATCCAATTCGACAAAGCCGGTAAGACCAAACCAGTCCCTGCGATCGTCAAGCTTGACTCTCAGCGAAGACGGCGTGATTTCGCCTCGAACCTTCATCGTTTGACCTTCGGGCCAAAGGATTGGTGGAGCGCCTTCGACCGGTTCGTAAAGTCGGCCGAGCAAATCGAGAGCAGCCTCGTCGGAAGACGCTACCCAAGAAACAGGTCCATCGGTTTGTAAACCAATTAGGTCGTATCGCGAGACAATTGCGGAAGCTTGAGACGTTTCCCAAGTAAGGTCCCTTTCCAGCCTGATCGGGCCATCGTCAGACAAGCATCGAACGATCTTCGGACCTGAACCGGGAATCTGACTTATGGGAAAACGGGGCTCATCGACACGAATCGAAATGTTAAGGCCCGCCGCAGCGCGTGGGCGAAGCTCAATGACGATGGTTGGCTTGGCGAATTCAATCGGACCCGAAAGTTCATCAGGCAAGCGGACACTGATGAAAGGATCTAGCTTCCCACACGCGGCTGCAAGCTTCGCGGCTGAGTTCCCGTCCAGCAACACGTCGTCGAGGTTCTCTCGCAGCAGATACTCCAGCATCGACGCAGAACGGAGATCGCGAAGGTCACAAACCAGTAGCTTTCGTTGTTTCTCGGCAGCAAAGATCAACATCGCATGAAGCGGGCTGGAGTACCCGATTTGAATCTCGATGTCGTCTCCTTTTAGTTGGCAATCAATGCCTGGAACGTAAAGTCGAGGTCGATACTTTTTCTGTAACAATCGGCTAACCGACGACAGCTTGTCCCAAGGGTTTGTCTCTTCAACTCCCTCGTCGGTCTCAGTAGCAGAGTCCGACCCATCTACGTTTTCAAGCACCAACGTTAACTCGCCACGCATGACCTCGATCGGAGTAGCTTCTCCGTCGTCCCAGGAAACGTTCGGATGCCCGACCAATTGACGCAATGCTTCATACGATGCGAAATCTGTTTTCCCGTAGGTGGCTCCACTCATCGAAACAAGTGACATCACTTTGGCGTCAATTGCAGAATGAAACAGGTCGGTGCGCGATTCCAATTCGTATTCGCGAAGCTCTTTGCCTTTGGTCCATCCGGAACCACCTTTACGCGGGCGTTGTTCATAAGGAACCACCGATAGCAGTTGATAGTAGCGATTCGAGTTGAGCCTAATTCGCCACTGAATTCGCGAAATGACATCGGAGGCCTGTTCGCGATCATTGTCGCCGGTCATCTTCAGAAGATTATCTACCAACGTCTTTCCGAGCGATGTCGCATCGACCGTTAACTCAGCAAAAAAATCTTCGACTTCACTCGGGCTACGCTTGCCTAACTGCTCCTGAAGCCACCAGGCGGCTGCGAGCGTATGTTCGCATTGCGAATGAGCTTTAAACGCAGCGCAGTCACAAACCGGGTGAGCGCCGAGCGAAAGCCCAGCACCTCGTTTGCGACTTTGCGACGATTGATCAACGTCAGCTCGAATGACGATCTGGAACTTGGAGGCGCCGTCTCTGCCGTCTTTTGTCCTGAAGACGAAACACAGGGATTCGCCATCGCGGTCAAGGGTTGGTGCCTTGATGCGAATCTGCGATGCCCGCTTATCCAAGGCACGATCGTGTTCGCTGATCAAGACCTCAACGGCCTCGGCGATCAGACTTCCCACATGCCCCATGTCAGCGGTCGCTGGCCTATTCAAAATCACAATCCTCGTCGTTGTTCGTCAAATCAAGCGATTTCAATGGCGGTTGCCAAATCGCAAGCCCACCAGTTTAGCGTGACCAGGGGCGAACGCGAAGGCAGTTCAGGCTTTGGGCGACGATTCGAGCCAGATAACCCGACGAAGAAGCGAAAACCCGCTATTGGCTCCGTTTCGCATAACCAAGAAAAAATTTCCGCTCGCGCCCTCACCGGACCACGAATCTATCTCCGAAAGAGCCTGCGGAACTGCTAAGAACCTATTCGAAAAGCGTTAGCCGCATGGCGTTAGCCGCGGTTTCCTCCGGTTTTCGGATAGGTTCTAACTGGTAGTGAAGGTGCTGTCTTCGTCTCTTTGAGACAGAGCAGATAGGGGAGTGGCTGGTTAACAATTCGATGGCGAAAATGCCAGGTCCCGCTGGTTTCGGCCTGCAACGCTCGTCCATCCGCTCACGATCATTTCTTACTCTCATCAAAGAACCTGCGTGCAGCCGGATGAAATGCAAGCCCCTGCCATTCGTTCACTAACCGACGGGGGATGAGTCCTCTCGCGATCGGCGGCGAACTATACAACGCATCCAGCGACGCAGTAACCAGCGCGTCGGAGGTTTTGGGTTTGGCGACTAGAAACGCAGTCATGCCCACGGTCGAGATTCCGGTTACAGGGATATTTGAGTTGGGGTAGTCCGAAGCGTTGATGGTCATTGGCTTGAGCGACGGATGTTCCAGAGAGATATCGATCGCCGTGGAAAGCGGCAACAACCGCCACCTGCCGTCGCGGAGCATCCTGATTCCGAGCTGGCTGCCTTTGCCGATGCATACGATGGCAACATCTGGCAAGGCGATTAAATCGCGATCGTCCTGCGCTGATAGGTCCGGCCAAGCGATCGAAATTCTCTGCGTAGTTGTTGGTTCGAATCCAAGTGATTCCAAAACCATTTCAGCCACCAATCGCGATCCGCTGCCGTCGAGCCCCACGGCGACACGGTGACCCTCAATCTGTTCAGATCGTTGGATCTCCGCATTGGACCGCACAAGCACGTGTACCGCTTCATAAAACAAAGGCGCAACAACGCATGTGTCTGAACTCGTCATCGCGCTGGCTTGCATTGGCGCGAGATCGACTTCGCCATTCATCAATCTGCGATGATTGTCAATCGATCCACCGGAGGCGACGATCGAAACCGCAGCGCCTGTATTCGCTGCGATACGTTCGCCGAGTGCTTTTGATAAATCGTCGTAAATGCCACCTTCGAGGCCTCCTGCGAGTTCGACATTCATCGGCATGCGTTTACGATTGGCTTCCACGGCCGAAAAGATCCCTGCGATTAACAGTGGCGTTAGCATCGCACAGGCGAGCATGGCCGTTTGAAACCGCCGATGACTATCGGTGGAATCGATCAATCGCCGACCCGTCAGTGCGGCAACCAAGGGCACTCGCTGGAACCAATTCAAGACGCGAAATGGAATCGAATGTGGGCGGGCCTGAATCGGATTCCCTTCTAGAAACGCATCCAGATCATCCGCAAGATCTTTCGCCGATGCGTATCTTTTGGAAGGCAATTTCTCCAAGCATTTACCAACAATCGTTTCAATATCGTCCGGTACTTCGGAGCACATCGTTCGAAGCGAAGGGGGTGTTTCATGCACCACTTGAAGCAGTGTTTGAACGGTACTTTCGTTTTGAAAAGGAGGACGACCGGCGATTGCGGCGAATAGAATTGCTCCGAGCGAATAGACATCGCTGCGAACACATGCTCGGTCGCTATTACCGCTGGCTTGCTCAGGCGCCATGTAGCTTGGCGTTCCGATCGCGGCACCGCTTCCTGTTACGCTACTGTCGGCACCGAGATGCTTTGCAAGCCCGAAATCGGTAACTCGCACTTCGTCATTCAAATCGATCAAAACATTAGCAGGCTTCAAATCGCGATGAAGAACGCCGCGCTGGTGCGCATGCTGAATCGCCCTCGCGACATCTCGCACGTAACGAGCTGCTTCTTGAGGTGACAACGGTGCCTCATGGATCTTCTTGGACAGGTCGGTTCCCGGCACAAGCTCCATCGAGAAGTAATGATGGCCTGCAAGATGACCAAACTGGAAAATCGATACGATGTTTCGATGCTCCAGCGCCGCCGCCGCTTTTGCTTCGGTGTAGAACCGAGTTACTTCGGCTTCACTTGCCAGTGCTCCTGAGCGAATCATTTTCACCGCAACTTTGCGATCAAGATTCTTTTGGACGGCCAAGTAGACCACGCCCATGCCGCCTCGGCCGATGACCTTTTGCAGCGTGTAGTCGCCAAGCTCAAACGGCAGCGTCGGTCCCATGTCACCCGGTTCGCGATTTGCCAGCGGCAAGGTGACGTTGCGATCGCCAATCTCGCCTGACACGGCATCGAAGTTGAGTGTCTCCGCATCGCCGGGTATCTTCGCCAAAGGATCGCCGGCTTGGATGACCGAGGACTTAGAAGATTCGCTATCGAAGCTTACAAATGACCCGAGCGAATCGGCGAGCGCCATCAGCTCCCGAAGTCGATCGGCCATCGAGGGGTATCGCTGGATAAACGTTTCTCGGTCCTCACCATGACCTTCGTCACAGGCACGAAGGTAGGCAGCAAACGCTTCATCTAAAGGATCGTCGATCTCAGTAATCGTATTCACCTAGTTCGCAGCAAGACGACAAACGGCAAATCATGAGGCCGAAGTAAAAACCATTGCGGGCGCGAAAAATCTTCAATCTTCAGGCGGCTCAATTCGGATCGACTCGCGAAGTTTTTGTAATCCGCGTTTGAGTAAGCCTGCCACTGCAGTTTCGCTTTTTCCGAGCCGATCAACGATCTCAGCAAGTGTTAGGCCCTCCAAGTAACGCAATCGGATCGCCTCGGCTTGCGTTTCCGGAATTCCATGCAGGGCATCAAATAGTTGCTTGACCGATTCCGCTCGAATTGCTTTGCGGCTTGGGCTGGTCGTGCTCCCAGGAAGCTGGCCGATCCATTGTGCCGCTGAATCGTCACTATGTGCTGCTGCAAAACTGACTTCGCGACTTAGCGAGCGCTTTTGAGTCGTAATGTGCCGGGCGACTGCCGTCGCAACATTGTTTTTCAGGATGTTTCGAAGCCACGCTGCACATTCGCCGGGCGTGTCGCCGCGAAATTGTTCCCAATCGCGTTTCGCTTCCAAAAACGTTACCTGAACCAAGTCTGCGGGATCGATCCGGCGTTTCAATTTATCCGACAAATAGCGATGCGAGAGCATAAACAGGTAGCCTCGGTAGTTCTCTAGCAGTCGCCCGAGAAGCTCGTTGTCGCCCGCCTTGGCGGCATGAACAAGTGCGGTCGTGGATTGGTCAACACTCACGATGAACAGTCACCAAAATCGAATTTCTGTTAAACTTGCCCCATCATAGCCCAACCGAGAGGAGTGGGTGAAGCGTTTTGCCTCAGCACTGCGCCATCCCTAGACATTGGATATTGGAGTTACGTTTCGATGGTGAAAAAATACATTTATCTCACGCTCTTCGTTACGGCATTGAGCGGATGCGAGAAGTCGACAGTCAAAGAGGAGGCCTCGGTGGTCGACGTAGGTTCGCCGACGGCTAACGCCTTTGACAGTGCTCCGTCGGATGCATCTGCGCCGCCACCATCGGGCACGATCGAGGTACCCAAAGGCGTCTCGACTGAGAACGCGGCGCCTCCGGTATCCAGTGACCTGCCGGAAAACAAGGGCGTTTTTGCGCTGCCGCCTGTCACGCCCTCAAATGAACCGGTGACTGTGAAGCGTCCGGTACTTGACGATGTCGTGACCCTTTCTGACAAAAACGCTGCAGTCGTCAAGCTAACCGCCGCAACGCTTGAAGAGATTCGAACCGCCGTCGCCAATTCCAGGGAAGTGTGCGTCGTTGATTTCTGGTCGTTGGCGTGCGAACCGTGCCTAAAAGAGTTTCCCGGATTGGTTCGCTTGAATGAAGAATTAGCGGGAAAAGTTACCTGCCTTTCCGTGAACGTTGATTACGACGGACGTAAGAGTAAACCGGCGGAAGTTTATCGAACCCGCGTGGAAGGTTTTCTTCAATCGACCGGCGCAACGTTCCCGAACTATCTTTGCTTGACGCCTAACGAAGAAGCATATGGCGAGCTAAAGATTGTCTCGATTCCAGCCGTACTCATTTATGATGCGGAAGGTAAACTCGTTCGAACGTTTACCGATGCAGGTGATGATATCGGCTTCTCCTATGAAAAAGATATCGCGCCGCTGGTTAAGTCGCTTGTATCACAGTGATTCGCGATGATCTCCCCATTGGCCAATTTGCAGATACACTGACACATTGAAATCGCCTCGCCCGAGAGCTAATGGTCAAGCAGCGATGCTCGGCCATCGCAAATCAAAGTTGCTCCCCCACGAAGTTTTCTGCATATGTCGACCGATACCCAACTTGAAATTTTTGACAAACTCCAACAGACACAGCACGGTACCAGCGTTCCGGTAGAGCAGGCGGTGGAGTTTTTTCGGGACCAGCGTCGCCCGCTTGAGCTATTCGAAGCGTTGAAGATGCAAGTTCGTTACCGGTTAGGCTTGCCATTGATAACGCCTGAAGACGAACCACGCCTAGCCGAGGACGTCGAGCGCCAGATCGAATCTGGCTTGCTAGATGCTTGTCGTGAAGTTGGCGAACTGATGATCTCGATGGGGCGAGTTCGTGATGGTTGGATGTACCTTCGGCCGACGGGAGATTTTGCTCATGCGGCCAAGTTGATCAATGAAATCGAAGCGAATGAAGAAAACAGTGACGAGCTGATTCAAGTCCTATTGCACGAAGGCGTTGATGTTGGGCGAGGCTTCCAGCTTCTTCTTGATCGTAACGGCACATGCAATAGCATTACTGCTTATGAACAGGGAATCACCAATCGTGGCAAGCGTGATCGTCAAGCTGCGGCGAGAACGTTACTCGACCACTTCTACGATGAGCTATGCGAAGCCATCCGAGGCGACATTGCGAGAAACGAAGCTCCTGCGGCCCCTGGTGAAACGCTTGGCGAGATGCTGCAAAAGCGAGCTTGGTTGGTTACCAACGGAGGCTACCATCTCGACACCACTCACCTTTCTTCGACGATTCGTATCGCGCGAGTGCTTGATGATGAACCTTCGCTGCAACGCGCTTTCGAGCTGACGCAGTACGGGCGACGGTTGACACATCAGTTTCAGTATCCAGGTGACGAACCATTTGTAGATTTCTATCCAGCACACGCCACCTATTTCAATATTCTGCTTGGTCGAGACGTTGAGCTTGGCCTTGATCTGTTTCATCGCAAGGCGACCACGGCAGACACAACAAAAGTTGGTACCGCTCCGATGGAGGTTTACTGTGATCTGCTTGATCGATGCGGCAGGCCAGAAGCGGCGATCAATGCGGCGCTCAAGCTGGTACCCGATAGTGTCCCGTCTCAACGAATCGTTCCGTTGCTTATTGAACTCGCCGATCGCTGCGGAAGTTATCAGTCGATTCTGGACTATTGTCGACGAAAAGAGGACATCCTCGGGTTCACTGCTACTTGCGTCGCGGCTCAGACTTATCACGCTGACCACGAGAAGGCAGTCTGATTACCTCAAAGGCGCTTGGGGCGTTCGGCTGTCGCGGTACTGACTTGGCGTCTGCCCTGTTTGCCGTCGAAATGCGGCGGCCATGTATTCCGGGTGCTCATAGCCGGCCAGCCTAGCCACTTCGGCGACGCTTAGTTCAGGTTGGTTGAGTAGCTGTCGAACGCGATTAATTCGCATTCGCTGTATCTCTTCATGGGGAGAGCGCCGGACTGCTTTTCGAAAGCGAGCTTCCAACACTCGTCGTGACATCGGTACATGACGCAAGAGATCCGCGACACGAATGTTATGATTCGCGTGTTCGCGGATGTACTGCATCGCCATGGCCACTTCACGGTCCTTTGTTGCCAGCACATCGGTCGATTGACGCGTGCAAATTCCGAGGGGTTCGGTAAGCAAACGCTCCGTCTCCGACTTGCCCGTCGCCATCATCTGTTCAAGTAACATCGCGGCTTCCAATCCGGTGCGATAGGTGTCATGGATGACGCTCGAAAGCGGCGGGCTCGCGAATTCGCACATTAACTCGTCATTGTCAACGCCAAGAACGGCGATCTCTTCCGGAACCGCAATCTCAAGCTCACGACAAACGTCGAGTACCTGCTGCGCCTTGAAATCGTAACACGCCATGATCGCGATCGGGCGAGGGAGTTTTTGAACCCACGAACCGAGTGACTTCTTTTCTTTCTCGACCGTGAATCCGCGGTCATACCGAGGCGTGGACTGGTAGGTATGCACCATCAGCCCATGCTGGCTGAGAAGTTCCGTGAACGATTCACAGCGAGCGTTTGACCAAGCGAACCCTGGGTCACCGCAGAACGCAAAATGTTCAAAACCTCGTTCCATGAAATGTTCGACGCCCAAGCGAGTGATTGCCTTGTCATCCGTTTCAGCCCACGGAATTCCCGGCATGTGCCGAGCCGCACTCAGATCAACCACCGGCAGCCGCAGTTTACGGATCGCGGAAGCAACCTGATCGGTCTCAATTCGCGCGATGATCCCGTCGCCTTTCCATTGCGACAACCAAGCGGGTGGCGACGCGCCACGCTCCTGCTCGGGAAGAAAGATCGACCAGTTTCCCTGTCGCTGGGCGAAATCCAAGATCCCTACAAGCAACCCCCGAGAATAAGCGTTGGAGGTTTCGACCAGCAGTGCGACAGAGCGATGTTCTTTCATGAAAACTTTGTAGATCCGAGTGAACACGAGCCGAAAACGCCGAGGTCGTTCCCTGACCTCGGCGAGAAAATCTCTGGCAATTGCCCAGCGTAGTCGCCTGATACCGTTCGGTAAAATATCTATGATCTTGAACGCAGCTTCTACTGGTGTTAGGGCATTTTTTCGAAACAATGGGGTGTCATACGACCGCCTGTTTAAACAAAGGCGTTTCATCTTCCAAAACTGAGGCAGACCCTTGAGCGCTTTTCCAAACGTTGACCGAATCAAATACGAAGGTCCACAATCCGACAATCCACTCGCCTTCCGCTGGTATAACCCCGATGAAATCGTCGCTGGAAAGACGATGAAGGATCATCTGAGGTTTACGGTCGTCTACTGGCACACGTTTCGAGGCACGGGAAGCGATCCGTTCGGTGGCGCGACCATGCAGAGGCCGTGGGACGATGGCAGCGACTCGGTTGAGAACGCTTGCAATCGCGCTCGCGCCGCGTTCGAGTTTTTCGAAAAACTAGATGCCCCGTTCTATGCGTTTCATGACCGTGACGTGGCACCGGAGGGCTCAACGCTCGCACAATCCAATGCCAACCTTGATGCGGTTGCAAGGGTCCTCAAGGACGAACAGCAACGAACCGGTGTGAGGTTGCTTTGGGGCACTGCCAACATGTTCAGCAACCCACGTTACATGCATGGGGCCGCCACCACTTGCAACGTCGAAGTGTTTGCTTATGCGGCGGCGCAAGTAAAGAAGGCGCTGGAAGTTACCAAGGAACTGGGTGGCGAGAATTACGTGTTCTGGGGCGGACGTGAAGGTTACCAGTGTCTCTACAACACCGATATGAAGCGTGAACTCGATCACCTCGGACGCTTCTTCCATATGGCAGTCGACTATGCAAAGGAAATCGGTTTCAAAGGGCAATTCCTGATCGAACCCAAGCCGAAAGAGCCAACCAAGCACCAATACGACTCGGACGTGGCTGCTTGTTTGAATTTTCTCCGCACCTATGGACTCACAGACTACTTCAAGCTCAACATTGAGACCAACCACGCGACCTTAGCGGGCCATGAGATGATGCATGAACTTGAATGCGCTGGTCTTCAGGGTGCTCTTGGTTCGATCGATGCGAATACAGGCGACTTGCTGTTGGGTTGGGACACGGACCAATTCGCGACGAACTATTACTTGACCACTCAAATCATGTTGGTGCTGCTCAAGTACGGACTTGGCACCGGTGGGGTTAATTTCGACGCCAAGGTACGTCGTGAAAGCTTCGAGCCGATCGATTTGTTCTATGCACACATCGGCAGTATGGATGCGTTCGCGAAAGGCCTGAAGGTCGCTGCCTCCATCATCCAAGAAGGTGCACTCAGCAAGATCGTCGATCAGCGATACAGTAGTTGGAGCAGCGATCTTGGCCGCAAGATCGAGTCAGGAAACGCGACATTTGCGGAGCTAGAAGCGATCATGCTTCAAAAAGGCGAAGCAGCTCCGAATGCAAGTGGACGCCAAGAGTTGCTCGAGAACATTGTCAATCGCTACCTAGATAAGTAGTCGTGTGAAAAGTTTTTCACCAAGTGCGAGCCAACTCATACTTGGTGATTTTGTCTTCATCGAGAAGTGTTTCGGCGATATCGTCCAGCCCATTAAGGAGGCTGTGTCGCCGAGACGAATCGACATCGAAGCTGCGGACGAAGCCGAACTCATCGGTTACCGTTTGGTCGTTCAAGTTGACGGTCAATTTGTATCCGGGATATTCTGCAGCACGAACAAAAAGTTCTTCGACATCGGCTTCACTAAGGACGATCGGCAGCATTCCATTTTTGAAACTGTTGTTGAAGAAAATGTCCGCGAATGATGGGGCGATCACGCAGCGAAAGCCGTAATCATCAAGTGCCCAAACCGCGTGCTCTCGGCTGCTACCACTGCCAAAATTCTTTCGCGCTATCAAGACCGACGCGCCTTTTAGCTCAGAGCGATTCAGTTCGAAATCGGGATTCGGCGTCGAACCATCTTCATGGAATCGCCAATCGAAGAACAGAAACTGACCGAACCCGGTTCTTTCAATTCGTTTCAGAAACTGTTTCGGGATGATCTGATCCGTGTCGACATTCGCTCGATCGAGGGTCGCGACTAGGCCACTATGAACGGTAAAGCTTTGCATGATTGATTGATTGTTTGACCAATGGTGGAAAGAAGTTAAGCCTTATAGGCCCAGTCGCGAATGTCGACAAAGTGGCCTTGAATCGCGGCCGCGGCGGCCATGGCAGGGCTGACCAAATGAGTGCGTCCACCTTTGCCCTGACGGCCTTCAAAATTGCGATTGCTCGTGCTTGCACAGCGTTCTCCCGGAGCGAGCTTATCGGGGTTCATCGCCAAGCACATGCTGCAGCCGGCTTCTCGCCAATCAAAGCCAGCTTCCTTGAATACTCGATCAAGACCCTCTTGTTCCGCTTGACGCTTTACTTGGCCACTTCCCGGTACCACCATGGCACTGACATCACCCGAAACCTTGTAACCCTTGGCAACCGCAGCGGCAGCCCTCAAGTCTTCAATTCGGGCGTTGGTGCAGCTTCCGATGAAAACACGATTGAGTGACACATCCTGCAGCGGTGTTCCCGCGCGAAGCCCCATGTACTCAAGCGCTAGTTCCGTTGACTTGCGTTCGGTCGCATCGTCGAATTCACTTGGCGAAGGGACGCTTTGATCAATGCCACGAACTTGCCCCGGGTTGGTTCCCCAGGTCACTTGCGGCTGAATGTCGGCTCCTTGATACGACTTTGACAAGTCATACGATGCGCCGGGGTCGGTAGGCAACTGTTTCCATCGTGCGACTGCCTTTGCAAATGCGTCGCCCGAAGGTGCTTCAGGCCGTCCATTCAAATAATCGAACGTCGTTTGATCCGGCGCGATCATGCCCGCTCTTGCACCCGCTTCGATCGACATGTTGCAAACGGTCATGCGTTGTTCCATCGACAACGACATCATGCAGTCGCCGGTGTATTCGATTACATAGCCTGTGCCACCAGCCGTGCCGATTTGGCCGATGAGATAAAGAATCATGTCTTTCGCAGTGACGCCGCGTGGTAACTCACCGTCAACGCGAAGTTCAAAAGTCTTCGGTTTGAACTGAAGCAGGGTTTGCGTCGCCAGCACATGTTCGACTTCGCTGGTGCCAATACCGAATGCGAGTGAACCAAATGCACCGTGAGTTGCTGTGTGACTGTCGCCGCAAACGATCGTCATGCCAGGTTGAGTGTAGCCATTCTCCGGTCCAATCACGTGCACAATGCCTTGACGCACATCACCAATATCAAACAGTCGGATCCCAAATTCGGCGCAGTTGTTGCGAAGTGTTTCAATCTGTTTTCGGCTGATCGGATCCGCGATTGGAACGGTGCGATCGCTTGTCGGAACGTTATGATCCGGTGTCGCAATGGTTCGTTCTGGACGACGAACCTTGCGGTTGTTCAGGCGAAGGCCATCAAACGCTTGGGGACTGGTCACTTCGTGAACCAGATGCAAATCGACATAAATGATGGCTGGTTTGCCGGTCGGAGCGTCGACGAGATGAGATTCCCAGATTTTATCAAGCATCGTTTTTGCGGTGCCTGAAGCGAGCGATGATGAGTGGGACGCAGATTGGGCTGACATGATACGGTTGATCGAACAAAAGGTAGTAAGGAACGCGATACAAAATATCGAGTAGTTTTGGTTAGTTTCGGCAGTAAAGGCCCGCCGTCCGAACACAAGTCTAGGCAGACAACGACTGGGTTTCCAGGCGACCGCAGTTTCTCGCGGTATTTGTCGGGAAATCACGACGGCGGAGCGTCGTGGAACATTTCTGTTTCCGGGAACTTCTGCTTCGATGACTCCTAAGCAAGCAAGTGCCCTTCGGACTGTTTCAACATCCTCTGCACAGCATTTGCCAGCGCGGCCGGGGAATCGTGGTTGTAGGCGACCGTGGTTGAAACTTTATTCTTCAAATCTTTGACCTGAACTTCGCCTGCTGACCACTCGTCTTTGCCAGCGATCAAAGCGATCTTAAACCCCTTGTCGTCCGCATACTTTAGCTGAGCACCGAGCTTCTTTGGCTCAGGGTACATTTCACACGCAATCCCTTGATGGCGTAGTTCAGTGCCCATTCGTAAGTAATCGTTTTGCCTGTCGCGATCAAAAAACGCGATCAACACCGGTGCTGGTGTCGCTGCGGTTGGCAGTAAGTTTAGTTGCTGCATCGCGGCTAACAATCGATCCAGTCCAAGCGACGCTCCGATGCCGGGAAGGTGCTGTTTTGTAAACATGCCAGCAAGGTTGTCGTATCGACCACCGCTGCAAACGCTGCCGATCATAGGTAGGTCGTCGAGGAACGTTTCAACAATCACACCCGTGTAATAGTCAAGACCTCGTGCGATCGACACGTCAAGCTTCAATCGCTCAGGATCGACACCCGCCGCAATCGCACTGTCAACCGTTTCTCGCAGTCGCTCGATTCCGTTTTTGGCGGTTTCGTTGCCACCGGTAATCTCAATCAATTTCGCAAATGTATCGTTGTAGCGTTCTGCATTGTCACCGCACTGTGCTATCGCGATCACCGTTTCTGCCTGATCCGATGTAACCCCCGCGACTTCGATCATCTCTTGGATCGTTGCCTCTGGACCGATTTTGGGTAACTTGTCCAACGACCGAAGCATCGGCGTCGCCTTGTCAACCAATCCAAGATGCTCAAGCAATCCTGTTAGCACGGCGCGATTGTTGATTCGAATCGTGAATCGCTCAATTCCGATCGCTCTCATCAAAGAATTGATCACGACAATCATCTCGATATCTGCGACGACCGAAAGAGTTCCGATCGTATCAAAGTCACACTGAACGAACTCGCGATAGCGGCCCGCTTGCGTATTCTCGCCGCGCCATACCGGTGCGATGTGATAGCGTTTGAAAGGTATCGACAACTTGGAGATATGCTGCGCCGCGAATCTGGCCAGTGGAACGGTGAGGTCGAATCTCATGCCAACATCACGTCCACCGTTGTCGATGAACTTGTAAAGCTGGCGATCGGTTTCGTCGCTGCCTTTGCCGGAAAGGACTTCTAGAAGTTCTAAGGCAGGCGTATCTATCGGCGCAAAGCCGAAAGATCGAAAGGTCTCCCTGGCAATCTCCATGATCCGCTCGCGGGGAATCATCACTTCAGGAAGGTAGTCGCGAAACCCTTTCAAGGTCCGTGGTTCAATCAAGCTTCGATTCACAGCAGTTCTTTAAACCATCGGTAAGCTGGTTGGCTTTCGGCTACGGATGTTGCCGCTGTCGTCTGGGCCAAACATCGCTTCGGAATACTCATAGACTTGTTCCGGTGTTTCGAAATACTTTTCGTAGCACCAGTCGTCCTCGAACTCGCATTTGTCCGTCGTGTAATCGCGACAAATTTGCGGTCGAGTCTCGTAAATACCACAGCGGTAATCCGTCTGTAAGTGCTTGCAGGTCGTATGCACTAGTAAGTACCACACATCGTCGTCGACAAAAACGCTGGCTCGATCGTGAAGCAAATACCAACGCATGAAATCGAAGTCACGCCGTTCCGTCGGTTCGTCGATCGGCAACGCAAAGTAGTGACAGCACTTCGCGGTGCAATGTTCGCAGAGATTTGATGCGTCAGGGTGATCTGCGCGGCGTTGCTTGGGCCGTGGCGCGACGGGCAGTGCTACTGACATCCGTTGATTCTCGGGTTTAAGATTTCGATGTGACCGTATAAGCTCCCAGACGATATCATAAATCCTCGCATGCCGGTAGGTTCCTAGCACTGCGAATCGAGCGATCCTGAAACAAGTGACAAGCCTCCATGGAAGTCGTTATCACCGCCCTCGGTCCCGACAACGTTGGTCTTGCAGACCCGATTATTCACTACGTCACCGGTGTCGGAGGGCGAATAGCCGAGATCCAAATGTACGATCATGACGAAGAGCAATTGTTTGCGATGCTTTGCCGTGCAAATATCGATCCGGGGTCAATGCCACTCCTTCGCAACGCAATGCAGCAGATCGGCACGCACAAACGACTGGCGATTCGTGTCTGGGCCGCGCCCCCCAAGGGGTCTCGTCCGAAGCTTGCCGTTTGTGCTACGTACGTCGAGCACACCCCGCGAGCGGTATTAGAAGCGGTTCGTGACGGCCTAATTGAGGCAGACGTCGCCGTCCTGATTTCGAACCGAAAGAAATGTCAGGTGCTCGCCGAAGAGTTCGGGGTGCCTTTCTGTATGATCGGCAATGAAAGCGGTGCTGCTGATGATGCGGCAATGGTTGCGGAACTCGATCGCCGCGAAGTCGACTATGTGATCTTGGCGAGATACATGCGTGTCCTTCCGCCAAGTACCTGCTGGCAGTTCGCCGGCGGAAGGATTATCAATCTTCATCATGGTTTGCTGCCCGGCTTTCCGGGCTTTCGGCCATATCACGATGCTCATGCTTCAAGAATGCTGACGTTTGGAGCAACCTGTCACTTCATTATTCCAGAACTTGATGCCGGCAACCAAATCATCAATCAGCGAACCTTTTCGGTTGCACCGGGGACGTCGCTGGAGGAAATCATTCGAGTCGGGGAAAGCGATAACGAACCGAAATGCTTGGTCGAAGGCGTCCGACGCGCCGTTGATCGCGAAGTCTACCTTCATTTTCACCGAGTCCGAGCAACTCTTTCGACCTAAGCCGTTCTATTGCTGCTTCGGCTCACTCCTCCACCAATCGCGATTGGCCGCCAATTGCCGAACGACCTCTTGGGCAATCATCTTTACTAGCCGCTCTTCGTTCACATCATTGGTGGTTGAAGAGGTGGCGTTCGCTCCAGACGTGCCGTTGTTGGGAGCATTCATAGCCGGTGGCCTTGCGAAAGCGCGCTGTGCGACACCAGCATCAACCCAGGAATCGCGAAAGACTTCGTTCGCACAAATGTCGCAGTCATCGAACGCTTTGGTGTTGCGAGGATCCGCGTAGCCCATCTTCTCTTTCAGCACTAATAGCTCGCGAGTTTTCGTCTCGCCCAAGTAAGCGATATGTCCCAATTGGTGAGCCAACATCAACATGCGGCAATACGAGTCCAAAATCTCCGTTAACCAATAGGCATGTTCTACCGTTCCGGCATAGCTAACCGTCCCGTGGTTCGCAAGAATCATCACATTGGTCTTGTGAACAAACGGCAGAATTGTTTCGGCGAAGACTTGGCTACCCGGTGTTTCGTACTTCGTAATTGGCACCTCGCCAAGGAACACTTCAACTTCCGGGAGAATGCACTGGGGAATCGCCTCTCGCGCGATCGCAAACGCGGTCGCATGAGGCGGATGACAATGCACAACACTCTGGACGTCGTTACGTTGGCGATAGATTTCAAGATGCAGAAGAGCTTCGCTAGAACGCGGCTTTTTTCCTGACAGTTGCTTTCCGGTCATATCCATGAGCGCAATGTCGTCCGGTTTCAAAAAACCTTTGCATTGCATCGTCGGTGTGCAAAGTACTTCGTTTTCACCAACCCGAACGGTGATGTTGCCATCATTCGCCGCCGCAAACTGGCGGTTATAGATACGACATCCGATGTCGCACATGTCCATTCGGATCTGGTGTAAGTCTTGCATGGTTCCAACCGCGAGTTACTTTCGGAGACGGTTCTCAAGTTTAACGCAAAAAAGCTTCGAACAGTCCACCATCGACGGTGATGACCTGGCCGGTCGTCTTGCTCAAACGGTCACTTACTAGCAGGAAGTACGCCTCTGCTTGATCCGCAGGCGTGATCGGTGCCTTCGTCAGTGTGCGATCGGCATAAAACTGTGCCAGTTTTCCGACCAACGAATCGGTCGGTTCGTCTTCGGTAAACGGAATCTTGTACTTTGCGAGTGAACCGATGACACGGTCGCGTGGGAACATCGCGCTGCCTTGCACGACCGTGGCCGGGGCAACCCCATTGACTCGAATCAGAGGCGCAAGCTCCATCGCCAACTCGCGAACCAAATGGTTAGCCGCCGCTTTACTGGTGTCATAGGCGAGCGAGCCTTTCTTGGCAACAACCGCGTTGGCACTCGTTGTTAAAACGAGCTTGCCCTTGAGGCCTTGTTCTTGCCAGGTCTTCGCCGCTTCGTCTGCGACGAAGTAGCTGCCCGAGACGTTGATATTGAAGGTCATCGCCCATTTATCATCGGGAATGTGGCCCGTGGTATCGGACGCAACGAACACACCGGCGGTGACGCAGATCGAGTCGAATCCGCCGTAAGCGATGGCGACTTGATCAAGCATTTTGCGAATGGTTGCACGATTCGTGATGTCGCAAGCAAGGCCGATCGCCGTGCCGCAGCCTGATAAATCGCTACCCGCGACACCGATTCCAAGTCCGTACTTGTCCGTGATTTCCTTTGCCGTCGCAACTGCTGAATCTAAGTCACGGTCAACGCAAACGATGTGGGCGCCATCAATAACCAATCGATGCGCTGTCTGCTTTCCAATTCCCGAGCCAGCCCCAATGACGATGATCACTTGCCTCGCCAATTCTTTTTCGGGTGGCATTCGCTTCAGCTTTGCCTCTTCCAAAAGCCAGTATTCGATATCGAAAGCTTCTTGTTGCGGCAACGCGATATACTTATCAATCGCTTCTGCACCTCGCATGACCTCGATCGCACAATTGTAGAACTCGGCCGTAACTCGCGATTCCGATTTGTCCTTTCCCCAGGCAATCAAGCCCAAGCCCGGAATCAGTACCACCGTTGGATTGGGGTCACGCATCGCGGGCGAGTTGGGTCGTTTGCACGACTGATAGTAGGCTGCATAGTCTTCGCGGTACTGCTCCAGTCCTGCGTCGAGCTTCGATTTGAGAGTTGCCAAATCCTCAGCTTGAGGATTCCAGTCCACGTAAAGCGGCTTGATCTTCGTTCGCAAGAAGTGGTCGGGACAGCTTGTACCCAGCTCAGCAAGTCGATCTGCATCAACCGAATTTACAAATCGGAACACCTTGTCGTCATCTTGAATCGTACCGATGAAGCGACGGTGTTGGCTGACGCGCCCTCGCAACCAAGGCAGAATCTGTGCAAACAAATTTCGTCGCTGTTCAGTCGGCAGCGCTTGGTACTTTGCTCCGCCAAACGCAGTCTTGTCGCCACCATTGGCTTGATACTTCTTCTCGATGTACTCCGCCGCTTGTTCGATGAAGTCGAGCGTGAGCGTGTAGCACTTGCGATCATCATTGTCCCACGAAATGAATCCGTGTTGTCCCATCATGATCGCTTGAACGCTCGGTTGCTCTTCAGTAATCTTTTGCATCGCCAGCCCGAGCTCAAAGCCTGGCCGCATCCAAGGCACATAGGCCATGGTGTCACCAAAGATTTCTTTCGTCAGTTTCTTGCAATTCTGGCTTGCCGCGATCGCGATGATGGCGTTGGGATGCATGTGGTCGACGTGCTTTCCCGGTAAAAAGCTGTGCAAAGGTGTATCGATCGATGACGCACGAGGGTTCAAATTGAACGTCGTGTGTTCATACATGCCAACCATATCGTCTTCGGCGGGTGCCTTGAGGCCTTTGTCCGTTCTTGAACCATAAATCGTTTGCATCGCAATTAGCCGATCTTGGTAAAGCGACGCGAAATTTTCTCGCTTCGCCGTTCGTAAGTCACCGCCAGAACCCTTTACGTATAGGACGCTTGTGTCGGCAGCTGACAGCGGATCCGACTTCACGAGCTTTGATGACGTGTTGCCACCACCGGTGTTGGTGATCCGTTGATCCGAACCGAGTAGATTGGATCTGTAGACAAGTCGCTCCACGTCATCCAAACGGTTGGCAACGCTGTCGTCCCAAGAGAAATTAACATGCTTGTAGTTGGCCATTGCAGTGAACACTTTCGTTGAAAAGGGGAATCTATTTGTTAATGTTAAAAGGATAAGTTGTGAGCGGCTCAGACAACCTTTGCCATGACCACTTCGATGCCGGCATCCCGCATTCGCGTTTGCCAGGACGGAGATAAATCAGAATCGGTCACGACAGTACCGACTTCATTCATAACACACAGTCGTGATAAGCTAGCTCGCCCGAATTTCATGCTGTGCGCGACAATGATCGTTTCTTTCGCAATCCGTCGCATCATTTTTTCGGTTTCGACCAACAGCAAGTTGCTGTTGTAAAAGCCGTCTTCATCGATTCCTGCGACCGACAAGAACGCCTTATCGACGCGCAATGCCGACAGTTGTGAATCCGCGATCGGGCCTATGGTGACGCCTGTTTTGTGATGCACGCAACCACCGATCAGTACCAAATCAATTTGTTCGCAACTGCTGAGGAGGTTTGCTACCGGAAGGCTGTTGGTCACCACCTGCAAAGGCCGTGAAACGAGTTGCCGAGCGAGTTCGTACGTGGTGCTGCCGCCATCGAGAAGGATCGTTTCCCGATCCATGATCCGTGCGGCTGCGGCCACTGCGATCGCACGTTTTTGAGGGGCAGCCAAATCTCCGCGAGTGTCGAACACTCGCATTTCGGCAGCCGAGCCGGTCCAAAACACTCCGCCATGGGTCCGTCGAGCTTCGCCTTGTTGTTCCAGGAATTCAACGTCTCGCCGGACCGTCGATTCGCTGACCTGCAACGAATCTGCCAAGTCCGACAGCGACGCAAAGCCCCGAGTTTGTACAATTCGCCGCAGTTCCCCGCGACGCTGCTCGCTTACCAAAAACAAGTCAAATCCAGCGTAATTTGAAAGATTTCAATCAGTACGTGAAAGATTGTTGTCATTTCAGAGGGTTAAGCAAGCACCCTTTGCTTTGAAATTGCTAGGCTTTTAGCAAATACGGCAAATGCTGTGTTTCGCGAAGGCGCTGATACGTGAAACGGCGTAGTCGGTGCTCACGTCGTCGAGCCAGCCTTTGGTGGGCGTGGGCACGCCGTTGATTTCAAAACCGCAGTCATTGAACGTGCCTGGGCCCACGAAACTCGTGTCGTTGTCGGTGTTTCTTTTCAAAGCTGGTGTTGGCGAATCGGATGTTTCATCGTAACCGCGGTGAAGAGCATTTTCTTGGTCTAGACACTGCATTCAATCGTAAATCCGCGCATAGGACGATTCACTTATTTCACCGAAAGCATTCGACCAACTGCGTGCTGTGAACAGTCGCGGCAACCGCTATGACAGCGCTCCGGTGGAATCATTCTTCAAGAGTTATATAACGGAGGAAGCCCAAGACATCGTTAGCCTTTTCCCTTCACCCAAGTCGGCACCGTGTCAACTTGTAGTAGGCAATCTCAGACTCGCTCAAGCGTCTACGGTTTGGCAATCCACTGACGGACGATTGTGGCATCGGCCATGTTCCAGATGCGGACCTCACCGTCGAAAGAACCGCTTGCGATAAAGCGACTTCTGTCCTCACCTGGTGTGGTTGGATGGTAACACGTTGTCAGTACCCAATCGCTATGCCCCGAATACGCTTGCGCAATCGTGTTGTTAGCCAAGTCGATTCGCAGCAGTCGCTTGTCCGAACACGGCACGAAAACATTGGTTCCGCTGCGAATCAGCTTGTAGCCTTCACCACCGATGCTGATTTCCGCAACTTTCGTGGCACCCTCGACGTTCCAACGGTGCAGCTTGTTGTCAGCGCCAACGGAAACAACTTGGAGATTGTCGGCGAGAATTGAAACACCTCGTACAGCCGCCCCATGCCCCGCATAGCTCGAAAGTAAATCACCGGATGCGCCGTCGTAAACCTTGACCGATTTGTCTCGACTGGCAGAGGCCAGACGCGTACCGTCGTCACTCCATGCGACAGCCGTGACCCAATCCGCGTGACTCGCAATCGTTCGTACTTCCTGTAGAGCTTCAACGTTGACAATGCGAATCGTGCTATCGGCCGAAGCGATGGCCAGTTCATTTGTCCCAGGCCGATACGCAAGATCCAACACGACATCATTTGTTCTTGAGACGACGCCTTTGATCTCGCCCGAGTTGAAATCAACCAGTCGCACTTCTCCATTTCGTCCTGGCTCTCCGCAGCCTACAGCTAGTATTTGTCCGTCCGTTGAGAATGCGAGAGCGAAGACCCGTTGCCCGACATTCTTGATCCGTCGGACCAGTTTCGCGTCCTCGGTATTCCAGATCGCTAACTCGTGATAGCCGCTCGTGACGATCAGTTTGCCATCGGGCGAAAATGCGGTGGCCGTGATGGGAATCGCTTGGCTGTAGACTTCCGGCGGGTCAACGTAATGAGCCGGTGGAATGACCAGCATCAGCGCCTGGCTCGCGTTCACGCCATCGAACTTCCCACCAGCCGCGATCCATTTTTTGACCAACTCAATCTGTTTTGTCGTGAGTGGTTCGTTCTCAGCTGGCATTCGTTCCGACTCGTCGTCACAGGTGATGCGGCGAAGCAATTCACTGACTTGATCGGGCGACGCTGCGATCGGCAATTCGCCTGAGTCACCCGCTTTGAGAAGCTCCTGGTAAGTATCAACACGATAGCCGCCCTCGGCCTTCTTCGGACCGTGACAAGCAA
>Ga0105046_10004777_pt1 | contig 21527 bp, 14 predicted proteins | sample MAT03_FD_78385 | JGI IMG/M metagenome (GOLD analysis project Ga0105046, IMG submission 78385) | Freshwater microbial communities from Lake Fryxell liftoff mats and glacier meltwater in Antarctica - MAT-03 (megahit assembly) | ecosystem: Environmental > Aquatic > Freshwater > Ice > Liftoff...
GGAATCCTTATTCCTATGAATTCGATCAAAGATAGAATCACAGAAATTCAACGTGATAAGACCTTGGTGATTCATTGTGAAACAGGTGCACGCAGTTTGCAGGCAGTCAAAGTCCTAATACGCGACTATGGATTTGCAGATACATATTACTTGGACGGAGGAATCAAAGGATTGAAATACTATGAGTCCAATCAATCCATTTCACGGTAATCCATTGGCTCGTCTGGCTCAACGGCACGATGTTCATCTTCCGATTTTAAGTTTTGTTCAACAAGAGTCCACGTGTCCGTTTTGGTGGTTTGCATCCAAACTCTTCCGGATTTTCGATAGACTTGAACATCTGCTCCCGTAATTTCATGAAATGACTTTTCAAAATCGGAAACCTTTACATTACCTGTAATCATCAGTTCTCCTTGATCAAAGTTCGCATTCACTTCACCAATGGTTTTGGTAAGTGGCAATGCATTTGCGGGAATATGCGCCACTTTGGATTGGCTTGCACCCCCATAAAATTCCAATTTCAAGTAAGGATATAAAGCGTGAAATCCATCTTGAATTGATTGAAAAGTTTGGTCTTTACTTAAAGCTATTTTCATCTCTTTGTTGTTATTATATCAATTTTTCTATCAGTTAAAGTTAAGGCTTTCTGAATTAATTTGACAATCATTTTACTTTTAATTTGATCTTGCACGATAAATAAAGCGTCCTACTAAAATTGTTTAATCTGTCAATATCGCCCTTAAGATTAAAAATCCTCATCCAAGAAACGAATAAGAGAGAATTTCTCATAAAACTCTTATCTTGTTTACCAAAGACGCGTAAAATGAAACTACTAACTGAAATACTAATCGGATTTATAGCATTTGAGCATCTGGGTTTCTTGTGGCTTGAAATGTTTGCCTGGGAAACAAGCGGCAAAAAAATATTCAAAGGTGCATTTCCCCCTGAACTCTTCAAACCAACCAGATTTATGGCAGCCAATCAGGGATTATACAACGGATTCTTGGCAGCGGGCCTTATTTGTTGCTTGATAATTGAAAATGCCGAATGGCAAGCGAATGTTGGCATATTCATTCTTGGCTGCATCATTGTAGCTGGAATATTTGGAGCCTTCACCGTGTCGAAGAGAATTTTTTATATCCAAGCCTTGCCCGCTATCATTGCATTAGCCCTCCTATTATACCAAGCCTAGTCCTTAGTATTCAGTTCAAAATTCCACGCTTGCTGTTGAATTTCATTTTGAAAGGTCCAGGCAACAATCCGACTTATTTTATGTCCTTGCGACATCTCGATGGTCTTGAACTCAAATACGCCAACCTGATCCAAAGATTTATAAATACTTTTGAGGTTATCTGCCTTAGATACCAGACAGGTAAACCAAAGCACTTCCAGTGGATAAAATTTACTTTCATGAATCATTCTATTGACAAAAACGATTTCACCTCCCTCAGTCCAAAGCTCTGAACTTTGACCTCCATGATTCAGAATGGGTTTGGATATTTTCCTTTTTGTCATATTGGAAATCTTTCGAATGCTGCTTTTTAGAGCTTCTGCTTCATTGGCATGAAATGGTGGATTACAAATGGTAAAACTGAAACGGTCTTCGTGCTGAATAATGTGTTTGAATACATAACTGGGATCAAGCTGCTGCTGAAAACTGATTGCCTCTTTCAAAGATTCATTTTGAGTTACAATTTTTACACAATTGTCGATGGCCTTTTCATCAATATCAGTTGCTACAAAACTCCAATCATAAAGAGAATGACCCAATATTGGATAAATACAGTTGGAACCAACACCAATGTCCAAGCCCACTACTCCATTTCCTTTTGGCACTTTGCCATGGTTATTAAGTGCCAAAAGATCGGCAAGATAATGGATATAATCTGCCCTGCCAGGTATGGGTGGACACAAATAATTGTTGGGAATATCCCATTCTCGTATATTATAATAGCTCGCCAACAAGGCCTTATTCAGGGACTTAACGGACTTCGGATTGCTAAAATCTAATGTTTCAATGCCATGTGTATTGATAAAAATATGCTCCACCAATTCTGGATGATTTTTGATCAAGAGTTCAAAATCGTATCTCTGACGATGTATATTTCGTGGATGTAAGCTCTGCTTTTCCCCGATTGATTTTTCCTTTGGGTCTTTCATGTTGATACAAAGATATTGTTCTTCAATACGAATGAATCAACTAATTCGATAATCGGTTTAATCAAGTGAATTTGGAGAGATATTATTTCATTTTAAGTCTGGATTTTGACTATATGACTATATTGTGTCCAATATGAAATTAAAAGAAATTCATCCAGAAATCCAGAAAGCAGAAACAATTGAGCGTGACTTTTATCTGTCACCCTATTGGTTTGAAGCCTCGAAGGAAAAGATTTTCGCTGATTCTTGGCAATATGTAGGCCACAGCAATCAACTCGATGGAAAAGGAACTGCAAGCCCAGTCAATTTATTGGAAGGCTACTTGAATGAGCCTCTTGTACTAACCCGTGACAATGATGAAAATTTGCACTGTCTTTCAAATGTTTGCACCCATAGGGGAAATCTTTTGGTTTATGAGCCATGCAGTAAACTCAGGCAATTGACGTGTAAGTATCACGGCAGATCCTTTGACTTGGATGGTCAATTTAAGTTTATGCCAGAATTCAAAGAAGTTGAAAATTTTCCTCGGCCTTGTGAAGATCTGGAGCAATTGCCCTTGGCCAATTGGGGACCAATATTGTTTACCCGCTTAACTGGAAATCATTCGTTTGCTTCTTATTTTCATGAAATGATGGAGCGAATGCATTGGTTCGATATGAGCAAATTGAAATACAATCCTCAAAAACATCAGAGCTTTGAAGTCAATGCAAATTGGGCATTGTATTGTGAAAATTACTTGGAAGGTTTTCACATTCCTTTTGTACACAAAGACTTGAATGAGGTTCTAGATTTCAATCAATATGAAACCATATTGTTTTCATATTCTAACCTCCAATTGGGAATTGCCAAAGAGGGAGATTCAATATTTGACTTGCCAACAAATTCAGCAGAATACGGAAAGCAGGTAGCTGCATATTATTTTTGGGTTTTCCCCAATATGATGTTCAACTTTTACCCTTGGGGTTTATCACTTAACATTGTTGAGCCAACTTCGGAATCAAGTTGCCGGGTCCAATTTTTGAATTTTAGTTTTAAGAATGGCACTATTTCCGGGGGAGCAGGAGGAGATTTGGACACGGTCGAAGCCGAGGATGAAGAAATCGTTCAGATGGTTCAAAAGGGCATTCGTTCAAGATTCTACAATACGGGACGGTATGCACCAAAGCGAGAACAAGGTACACATCACTTCCACCAACTATTGGTAAAAGCATTGAACTGTTAAATTACACAGTAGTCTTTTTGGACATCTTTGATTTGACTAAAGCAAATAGAATTGGCAGTAGTGATGCAAAAATAACCCCAAGAATTACCAAGCTAAAATTATGCTTTACAAATTCATTGTTTGCAAATACGTAGCCTGCTGTGCAAAATATACCAACCCAAAGTGAGTTAGCAACCAAGCAAAACAGAATGAATCGTCCGTAATTCATTTGGCCTGCGCCCGCAACGAATGGGGCAAATGTGCGCACTATTGGAACAAATCTGGCAAATATGATTGCCTTACCACCATGCTTTTCAAAAAAAGCTTCCGTTTGATTCAAATATTTTTTGTTGATCACTTTGCTGTTCGAATCGGTAAGCTTTCCACCGACGAACTTCCCAACAAAGTAATTCACGTTATCGCCCAGCATAGCGGCCAAGAAAATACCCGGTGCCAATATTTCTATCTTCAATGCTCCTGTAGCGCATATTGCACCAGCAGCAAAAAGAAGCGAATCTCCAGGCAATAATGGCATAATGACTAAGCCAGTTTCACAAAATATGATACCGAATATGATAATATATGTAAAATCGTTATATTGAGCAGTAAGATCCAGAAGATGCTTATCAATATGCAATATAAAATCAATCAACTGTTTGATGTAATCCATTAGCTGGCTTCAATTGGGGTTTCTAATTCGCCTTCCCACCTTGCTATAACAGCAGTGGCCAGACAGTTTCCGATGACATTGACAGAAGTACGTGCCATATCCATCAATTCATCAATTCCGAGTATTATAAATATAGGCTCAACTGGTAATCCAAAAGATGCTGCTGTTCCTAATAAGATCACCAAACTTGCCCTGGGGACGCCCGCAACACCTTTACTTGTTAGCATCAGGGTCAAAACAATTGAAAGTTGCTGGATCCAACTGAGTTCGATTTTTGCAGCTTGAGCTACAAAAATGGTTGCAAGACTCAAATATAGAGTGGTTCCATCCAAGTTAAAACTGTAACCCATTGGCATCACGAACGAAACAATTTTCCTGGGCACTCCAAATTTTTCCATAGCGGACATTGCTTTTGGCAATGCGGATTCCGAACTTGTGGTAGCAAAGGCAATAGATACGGGCTCAGCTATCGCCTTGATAAATCGAATTACATCAATTCTGCAGAATAACGCAATTGGCAATAATACTAAAACCAAAAAGGCGAACAATGCAAGATAAAGCGTCGTTAACAGCTGAAACAAATTTCCGAGCACTCCTATTCCCATATGCCCCACCGTATATGCTATCGCTGCACCCACACCAAATGGTGCAAATCGCATGATGATTTTCGTGAAATTGAACATGGTTTCAGACAAAGCTTCAGTAAATGCGAGCATTGGTCTTTTGTGCTTTTCACTCAATTGAGCAACGCCAATACCAAATAGAATTGAAAACAAAACGATTTGCAAAATTTGTCCTTCCGCAATTGATTTTGCTATGTTATCAGGGAATATATGAAGAATTACATCTTCGGTAGTTTGCTGTGCAACTGTTGGAAGTTCTTCGTGCATACCTACAGGCAAATCGATTCCCACCCCCGCTTTGGAAATATTAATTGCCAACAATCCAATTCCAAGCGCAATGGTCGTGACTACTTCAAAATAAAGCAATGATTTCCAACCCATTCTGCCAACTTGTTTCAAACTAGAATGTCCAGCAATTCCCATAACCAAAGTGCCAAATAACAAAGGAGCGATGATGGTTTTAATCAATTTCAAGAAAATCTTACTAACAACTTTGAGATGAACCCCAATTTCAGGAAAGTCATGTCCTATTTCAGCACCAATTAGCATTGAAATCAAAATCCATGTTGTCAATGAATTCTTATAATAGCCATAAACACACATCAAGGTCAGTAATACATACCGAGTTACCATAAGCAAGGATGCGTTTATACTCCACCACAAGTTAGAGTTACCCACATGCAGCAAGGAAACAATCGCCAAGATTGCTATAATTATCAAACTAAATGATGCAGGAAGTTTTGGCTTTTTATTCATAAATTAAAGATACTATAAGAATCTATACCCGGTATAAGCCTTTTAGTTGTTCGCTTGCTTTTCGTGAAATATTTATCGGAACCGTTTCTACTGAAACGTTGGTAAGTTCCAATCCAAAATCCTTCTCCGGAGGCAATGAAACTGACTTTACCAAACGATACAACCTGATTATCAATTGATCCAGAGGACTGATCTTATCATCTACTGAAACTCTACTGTTTATAAGATAAAATTTAAAATCCGCAGGAATTTTATACTTTCTTAAGGATGGATAACGAGTAATACCGTCTACTTCACCGTCTTGAACCATTTGCTCATAAATATGATTTAAAACCAAGTTTATTTTATGCTCAACCTTAAAACCAAATCGAATTGTGACAAAAAATGCGGTGCCTGGAATGATTGTATCAACAGAGTAATTTCTTTCGAAAGGGTCATTTACTATTTCCATGTGTACAAACCAATAAACGTCAGCTCGTTTTGGCTTCTTTCTGAATATTGAATAGACTATATTACTATCGAGCATACCCCTTTGTGATGAAGTGGACATAAACACCAGATTGGTAGCTTCCCTTGCAATGGTATCATCACCTTGAAGTGCATTTAGCTTATCCTTGATATCAACAATAGCAGTAAATTCAGTATGTTTAACTCTCAGAGCTCTTGCTTTCATCAGCACAAACATGACAATGAAGAAGAAGCCAGCTATCATGAAACTGAACCAACCACCATGTAAAAACTTATGCGCATTGGACCAGAAGAAAATTATTTCAATCGTAAAATAAGTTAGGATAAAAGCTCCAATAAAAAACTTGTTGTTATTTCGTTTTCGATAAAACATCGCCATCAAGGTAGTTGTCATCAACATGTCCAATGTGATAGCCAAACCGTAAGCAGCTTCCATATTGGTTGATTCCCTGAAAATTAAAACAACAGTTATACAACCTGCAAGCAACATCCAGTTCACAAATGGTATGTATATCTGCCCCATCATCTGAGTAGGATAATTAACCTTCAAATTGGGCATTAACCTCAATTTCATGGCTTCATTGATCAAAGTAAATGAACCACTAATTAGAGCTTGTGAGGCAATAATTGCCGCCATTGCTGCTATAACAATTGCAAAGGGCAAGAATGACTTAGATATCATTGCATAGAATATACTCACATCAGGATTCCAAACATTACCACTATTTTCGTGAAGCAGGAATGCACCTTGTCCAAAATAACTCAGCACCAGACATATTTTTACAAAAACCCAGCTGATTCTGATATTGTGCTTTCCACAATGCCCTAAATCACTGTAAAGTGCTTCCGCACCCGTAGTGCAAAGGAAAACGCCACCTAATAGCAAAAAACCTTTTGGGTACAATAACAACAAACTAATACCATAATAAGGATTCAATGCTGCCAAAACAGAAGGATATTCAATGATATATTTCACGCCAAAAAATGCCATCATTCCGAACCAAAGCATCATGATAGGTCCAAATGTCCTACCTACAACGTTAGTTCCAAACTGTTGAAAAGAAAAAAGCACAATTAGAATCACAATGACTATGGGCATAGTTTGAATCCCTGGATACAGCACATCCAAACCTTCAATTGCTGAACTTATGGAAATACTTGGAGTCAAAAATCCATCAGCCATTAGGGTACTACAACCAATTATTGCTATAAATATCATCCAATTCTTGCGCTTGCGTCTAACGAGGGCGTACAAACTAAATATTCCACCTTCACCTTTATTGTCAATATTCAAGGCCAATCGAACATATTTAACCGTGGTTATTAAAGTTAATGTCCAAAAGATGCATGAAATAGCCCCAAGCACCAATTGTTCATCAACTACGTGACCGCCAACGATGGCTTTTAGAGCATAAAGTGGCGAAGTGCCAATGTCTCCAAAAATAATGCCCAGTGCCACCAAAACCCCTGCAACACTCAATGAGTGACCGACTTCATGTTGTCTTGCCATCAGATAGAAATAATGTTATGATTAGTAAATTCAGACATATTTTTAAGATTCTCGGGTGCTTGATTTTACTTTGCTCACAATAATCGTGTACAGCACAGGAAGTAAAAATATCAACAAACAAGAAATTGACAATATCCATTCTGATTGTTCTGACTCCATCCATTGACAAAAGTAGCTATCTTCAGGCATAAAATAACAAGGCAAACTAGCCGATAATTTTAAACCCAGAATTCCAATTACAATAAAGGCAACGGACTCTAGGAAGTGAAAAGTCTCCATCAATTTTATGAAATATTGAGCAACAAAACGCATGGCCAAAATACCGATAAAAACACCAATGCAAATCAGAACGATATTCTTGGTGAATGCCACAGCTGCAAATACGTTATCAACCGAGAAAGCCAAATCCATAATTTCTATCATGGCTACAGTGTACCAAAACTTACCCAAAGAGTTCTTAAATCCTGCTGTCGCCTTTTTAAATGGAGAAAACAAGACAGAAAAAACTCCACTAAGCGGCAAAATCAAGTATTTTCTAAAAAAACCAGGCATTTCGACGAAAGTATCATCTTCGATGGTTTTGGTTTGCTTGGAAATAAAATAATGGATGCACAAATAAAGAAGATACAACCCACCAAGCACTTTTAACCACCAAACCTTAACAAGCAATGATGCAAATAGCAAAGCCAATCCTCTAAAAAAATAAGCGCCGAGCAGTCCATATTTTAAGGCTTTGGGACGCTGCTCTTTTGGCAAATCCATAGCCATTGTAGCAAGTACAGCTGCATTGTCTATTGAAAGAAGACTCTCAATAATTACGAGATTAAGTACAACTAAGCCATCGGCATATAAATCCATTGCAAAACAATCAGTAATTGTGCCGCAAAAGTAATGGAATTCGCTAATAATAACCCAAAATTATTAATTCACTATTAGAAATGGAATCGCAATCGTTAAGTGCCTCTGAATCAGAATACTGAAAGAAAACCTATTCTACCTTCAAGCACCAAACAAATGCTGCAAACGATCAATGAAGTTATTATCAGTAGAAAAATACCTTAAGTTGATCTATCTAAGTCAGGATAGTTTGTTGCACCCGAAAGTTAATAATACATTTGAGATAATTATTATGTACAAATACGTAGCAGAAGGAATCTCACAAGCAATTGGACAACTTCGGGCAAATTTGCTCAGGAGTATACTTTCATTAATGGGAATTTCCATTGGCATATTCTGTATTATAACCGTTAAATCTTCAGTTGATTCTTTGGAAGCAAACATCAGGGAAAGTTTTGACAAACTGGGCCAAGATGTGCTGTATCTCTCCAAAATGCCCTGGAATGAAGATCCTTTTACGAACTACTGGAAATATATGCGCAGGCCCAATCCTTCTTTCAAAGATTACCAGCTGATAAAGGACAAAGTACCATCAGCAGCCTATGCGTCATTCGCAACATTTGAAGGAAATCGAATTGCAAAATCAGGTTCCAATTCAGTGGAAGGAGCTTTTTTGGTCGGATGTACAGAAGAATACACCAAAGTGTTTAACCTTGAATGCAGTGATGGAAGGTTTTTTAACATGGCTGAATACAATAATGGTGTTTATTGCTGTGCTATTGGAACCCAAGTAGCAAATAGTCTATTTCCCACATTAGATCCAATTGACAGATATATAATAGTGGGTGGACATAAGCTCAGAATTACGGGTGTCATAAAAAAATCAGGGAATGCAATCATCAATCCATTGAATTTTGACAATTGCATTCTAATGCCTTTCACTTTGATGAAAAAGATAAGTAACTTGAATCCCAATAGCATGTTCTCAAATACTTCAGTCAACATAAAAGCGGCTGAGGGAGTAAGTTTGGATATGCTTAAAGATGACATCATAGCCGTTTTGAGGGGAAAGCATCGATTACATCCAAGTGAAGGCAATGACTTCTCCTTGAATGAAATTAGTATTTTGGATGACTTGATAAGCAGCTTTTTTGGCATTTTAAACGCCGTAGGATTTATAATTGGTGGGTTTTCAATTCTTGTAGGTATGTTCAGTGTTGCCAATATTATGTTCGTTTCAGTCAAAGAACGCACCAATATCATTGGCATAAAAAAAGCACTGGGAGCGCCTCGCAAAGTGATCATTCTAGAATTCCTTATTGAAGCAATCGTATTATGCATTTTGGGTGGAATCCTTGGCTTGATTCTTGTATTTTTGATGGTATCAATTATCAATACCTTCATCGATTTTGAAATATTCTTATCTGTTAAAAATATCGTTTTTGGTTTAATAACCAGTGCGCTTATAGGAATATTAGCAGGTTTATTGCCAGCAATTCAGGCATCAAAACTCGATCCAGTTGAGGCCATTAGGCAGTAAGTTCCGTTTCAGATAGTTTTCCTCCATTTGTCGAATTGCAACAATTCTTTTCCATTTTTTTAATCTTGGATCAATTTTTGATTATTAGATATTGTATTATGTCTCAAAACGAGGCAATTTGGTATTAATTTCAATTGTTTTCCATGAAATATATCTCTTACAGATCCTGTAGATCCTGTTTGATACTTTGCTTGATGATTTTGGGAACAACTTCGGTCATTGCTGAAGGATCTATCGATTTAATCAAATATGTCGGGAAAAGACCATTTTACAATGCAGAGCAACAACAACAAATCAAAGTATATGCAGCAGCAGGTGAGTTTATCAACTTTGGTGCAAGTCACGTAGGAATTACAAATGGCTTCATAAAAATTTATAGACCCAACGGTAGCTTATTTGCTATCTATGACAACACAGGAAACAATGTCGGACTTGCAATTATAAACAATAGCGTTGAGGAAGCCAATGGGCCTAATGGTGGGGGAATTACCAATGGATTGGGTTACACACCTGGAATAGTAAATGTTGGAGCAAATGAAGCTGGAGTTTGGACATTTGAATTGGGTTATCCTACTTATACTAAAACTACTTTCAAAAATCTAGAAATTGGCCAAGCATGGACACGGGCAATAGACCAGCCAATCAATCGAAGAGTCGTACTGAGTTGGGATATTACTGTTTCCAAAAATGCAGGAGGAAATAACGGAGGAATTCTTCAGTCAGGTCGTGTTTTCTCAAACGAGTACATCAGCATAGTCAACGAAAATGCAAATTTCACCTCACCAAAGTTTTACATACTGAGTAAGGCGGGATATTTGTACTTGGTAGAATTTTATGATACAGATCCTTGGGGCTTCCCTCTTGCCTCCAACAACGTAGGTTTGGTAGATCAAAATAAAAAACCAATATATAAATCATTAAAACAAATTGATTACAAAAGATCATCAGATATCACCAACCTCATTGGATCACCAAATTTTCTCTATGACCCACAGGCTAAGGATGACGATCTATTCATAAACAACAAAGTTTTCTTCAATATGCCTGACAACTCAATGCCTTCAGAGGCTTTGATGACAGATATATTCAATAAAGAAACTTATGAAACTTGGTTGATTACTCCACCAATCCAAAATGGTCCAAGTATTGAAAAAATAGATTTTACGCCTGGGGATATCAATGGAAATGGATGTCCACCTGGCTTCGTAAAAGAGGGCGATGGTGGATACTTTACAGTTAAGTTCAATGCTCCAGGAAACGTGTTCATAGAACTGGACTTAAATAATAACGGCAACTACGGTGATCCATTGGATCAAACCCTATTCAAAAATGTCGATTCTGGGTTGGATACCATCTTTTGGGATGGGAAACTCGGCAATGGTTTAATTGTTCCTGCACAGAAAAATTTCATTGTAAAGTATAAGGCAACATTGCGAACGGGAGAAATACACGTATTATTAGCAGATATCGAAAACAACCCAAATGGAGTTGCAATTACCAGACTAAACGGCCCCAATAGCCCCTACAATCAATTTTATTATGACCATTCTCCTCTCAACGGTGGAGTAAGTGGTGGCGGTACACCTGGTAATCCAAAACTTACTTCATTACCTTATAAATATTCTAAAAACTTCGGTAACGAACGCTTGCTTGACTATTGGTCATATGTAGATGTCTCCTTCGCAGGAGTTGTGGCATACGACATCTTTAAGGAATGTTTGCATCTGTATCCAGATACCGATGGTGATGGAATAACGGACAACTTAGATCTGGATGATGACAATGATGGTGTTGCAGATTACTTAGAATTTTGTCCACCAAATGGAGAATTTGTTTGCTTACCAGGCATGAAAGACCCAAGTCACGATGAGGATGGCGATTTTATACTCAATTATCAGGATGCAAATGATCCAGCTATCAATAATAATTGTAGTGATGCAAATGGCGATGGAATATGTGATATTATTTCTTTTGTTTATGACCTTGATAGAGATGGCGTTCCTAATCATCTTGACCTGGATAGTGACAACGATGGCAAACCTGATAGTTATGAGTCAGGGTACAAAGTACCTGATGTCAATCAAGATGGAGTAATTGATACAAGTCCGGGAGCTTTTGGAACCAATGGATTCTACATTGCTCTATCAACCAACCCAAATTCTCAAACCGCAAAAGCCATCATGAAGCCATGCGATGATGACAATGACGGTGTCCCCGATCATGATGATCGTGACAGTGATAATGATGGAATATTTGATGTTTTTGAAAATGGCTTCCCAATGAATGATGGGAATAATGATGGTGGTATGGATGACGGTACCGGATTTGTGCCTACAGTTGATAAAAATGGTTACTTGCCCTTTATCAATCCAACATTTACGGGATTTGGAATTCCCAAACCTCCTGACAAGGATATGGACGGAAAGCCTGATTATATTGACTTGGATAGTGATAATGATGGTTTGAATGATATAGCTGAAAGGCTTGGACTCGATCCTGATAATGATGGTATTACTGGAATTGGCGTATTGATTGTAAACGAATTCGGAATTCCAATCTTAGATGCAAATGGTAACCCACTGACCAGCACTTCAATAGTGGTTGATTCAGATGGAGATGGAATGCCAGATTATCTGGATCTTGATTCAGACAGTGATGGTTTATTTGATGTTTTCGAGAATCAATTTCCAGATCCTGATCAAGATGGTTTATTGGGCTTATCATTGGTGCTCATTAATACCAAAGGACAGCCAATTCAAAGTGCAGATGGCACTCCTATACTCTCTTCATCTACTCCAATAGACTCTGATGGGGATGGAATCCCTAATTATCGTGACTTGGACAGTGATGGTGACATGATAGCAGATATTCTTGAATGTCCAACTGGGGTTCCTTGTATCGATACTGATGGTGATGGAGTACCAAATATTTTTGATTTGGATAGTGATAATGATGGGATCTTTGATATTTGCGAGTATGGATATTGCAAGGAAGATCTGAATAATGACGGAATGTTTGATGGGAATGTTAGTATTCCTCCAGGTATTGGAATCAATGGTTTTCCTACTAAAATAGATCCAAGCCTTACAGGATCACCTTACCCAGTTCGTATGGATACCGATAAAGATGGTTATCCAGATGAAGCTGATTTAGATAGTGACAATGATGGATTGCATGACGTAGCCGAAAATGGAGGCCCAGATGCTGACGGAAACGGATTTGTCGGAACTGGCGTTCCTCCAGTAAATGGAATGGGCGTTCCACAAATTATTGTAAATGGAATACCATTCAAAAGCACTTCGGTTGCTTTGGATAAAGACAATGATGGGATTCCAAACAAAAATGATTTGGATAGCGACAATGACGGAACTGAAGATGTAACAGAAGGTTACTTCCCTGACCCGGATGATGATGGGATGATAGGTGATCAGAATACCAACTACAATGGACTTGGCCAAGCAATTGATGGACCGATTGTACTATGTGGATCATTTGGTGCAGATACTGATGTTGATGGTGTGTTTGATGCCTTTGATTTAGATAGTGACAATGATGGAATATTTGATATTGTTGAAAACAAACTCAATCAATACGATAGCAATTATGACGGAATGATAGATGATGGATTTGGGAATCCACCAATAGTTGGAGATAATGGAATTGCTGATATAATTGATCCCATTTATACAGGAATACCAATTCCTTTTACCCCAGACTTTGATAATGATGCATTCCCTGACTATGTAGATTCAGACAGTGACAATGACGGAATTCATGATGTGACAGAATTTGTTTTTCCTGATCCTGATAACGATGGATATATTGGAACTTCTCCATTAACTGTCAATATATGCGGAGTTCCACTTGCGGATGTGAATGGAACATTTCCACCCCACGCTTACTTACCAAAAGACAGTGACGGTGATGGCATACCAAATTATAATGATTATGACTCAGATGGTGATGGCATTCCTGATGTCATTGAAGCAGGATTTAAAGACCCTGATGGCGATGGAATTGTAGGAATTGGTTATATCATAATTGACTCAAATGGCAAACCCATTGAAGATGCAAATGGAAACCCATTGACTTCAACTTCATTCCCGCCTGATTCTGATAATGACGGTATAGGAAACTTTCTGGATTGGGACTCTGATGGCGATGGTATATTAGATAAAGATGAATGTCCTAGCGGAATTCCGTGCCCAGATAAAGATGCCGATGGTATCACTGATTTATTTGACCTTGATAGCGACAATGATGGAATTTCAGATCTCGCCGAAAATTGTCTCTATCAATTCGACAGCAATAATGATGGAGTACTAGATAACGGATCATTAGCTTCCATTGTTGACATGAATGGAATTCCTAATTATGTATTCAATACGTGGATGAACGGAATTCCTCCAGCACCTAAAGATTTTGACAAAGATGGTGTTCCAGATTTTTACGATTTAGACAGCGATAACGATGGAATATTTGATACATCCGAATCAGGCTTAAACGATCCCGATAATGATGGAATTATAGGCTCTGGCATTCCAATAGTCAATCCTAATGGGCAACCAATTACTGACGGAAGTGGAAATACATTGGTCTTCGGCACAAAGCCATTTGATACGGATCAAGATGGAATGATCGATCAAAATGATCTTGATAGTGATGGCGATGGAATCAATGACACAAATGAAGGTGGAATAGATGATCCGGATGGAGATGGAATTGCTGGTAATGGCAATCCAACTTTCAATGCGGATGGAACTCCTATACTCGATGGTGATGGAAATCCTATAGTGGTCACTTCAAATCCTCCTGACTTTGATGGTGATGGAATACCTGACTACCAGGACACTGATACCGACAATGACGGAATTGATGATGGCAGTGAATGTCCTGGAGGATTTCCTTGTCCTGATACAGATGGCGATGGCAACCCTGATGGCAAGGATTTGGATGCTGATGGTGACGGGCTACCTGATAATACGGAATGCGCGGGTGGCGCTCCTTGTCCTGATGGTGACGGAGATGGCATTCCTGAATGGATTGACTTCAATTGCAATGGAAGCTGGATTCCAAACATCTCAGGAACCCAAGATTTCATACAAATATGTCAAGGCATTGACTTAACCTTATCGGCAATCAATACTATTCCTGTACCAGGTAATATCATTTACAAGTGGACAGGCCCTGCTCAATATCAATTTGTTGACACAACGATAGCCGCAGGTCCATTCAACGCTTTTGTTCCAAATTTTGGTGAAGCTTTTGAAGGCTATTATTATTTGACTCTAATTACGGAAAAAGGATGTGTGGCTGGCCCAACTCAGGTGTATGTAAACTTCGGCGTGCAACCAGATCCTCCAATTGCTGAAGTAGAACAAAGCACTTTGTGCATCGGAAATGACATGGTATTTAATACCGATCCAGTAGGAGGATTGGATGTTAGCTACCAATGGTACCAATTGGACCCGTCTGGCAATCCGATTCTGTTCAGTAATCAAACATTTCCTACTTTAATAGTTCCATCCACCATTAAAGGTGCAACCCCATTCTATTTTGTGGAGGTAAATGTGGACGGCTGCAAATCTAATTCATCCAACCTAGTCAACACTGAAATTATTCAATCAGATATTGATCTGATGGATGACAATTTTAGCTTTGCGTATGGAACTGTTGACAAACAATTGAATATTATACAAAATGATCTGATAGATGGACCACCAATAATATTGATTACTAATATTCAACCAGGTGTGCAGGTTATGAACATTCTAAATGGATTAATCAATCTGAAGTTTGAACCAAATGCACTTGGATTGTATGAAATATCTTATAAAATATGCAGTGATATTTGCCCAGGCTTTTGCGATACTGCGTTAATAAGAGTCAATATAGAATCAGAGATCATTGAACCCCTTGATTCTATCTGCGATTTCCCTACCGTTTTCACGCCAAATGGCGATACGGACAATGATTTCTTTGAAATTCCTTGTTTGGAAGTTTATAAAGACAACAAGCTTACAGTGTTTAACAGGTGGGGAGATGTTGTTTATACTCAGGAAGGCTATCAAAATGATTGGGGCGGCACTTATAAAAATAATCCACTTCCTGCTGGAACCTATTATTACGTGTTACGGATAGATGCCCTAAAGAAGAACTATACTGGGTTCATAACCTTGGTTAGATAAAATAAAAGCCTGAAGCAATCACTTCAGGCTTTTTTATACTTATTTAAACAAACATTATGCAATCTATTTTACTAAAAATCTTTTTATGCTGTTCAATATTTTTCACGTCAATGAAATATGGTTTCAACAGCATAATTACTCAACCAACCTAATTCCATTGGGCTCCAGGGTAATTTTACCTTTTTTATATAAATCACCTACTGCCTTTTTAAAAGTCTTTTTACTCATCCCAAACTGTTTGTAAATATCCGCAGGTGTACTCTTATCAGTCAATTCTAAAAATCCCTTTCCATCAATTAGTGCATGAAATATATCTTCACTGAACTTGGGAATGGCAACTTCATACCCTATTGGCTGAAGTGATATATCCAATTTATTTCCCTCTCGTATCTGTGTTATGTATCCTAACATTTTATCTCCAATTTTCAATGGACTCAACACCAGATTCTTAAATAGCAATCCTTGATGCGCATTATTCACAATCACTGAAAAACCTAAATTGGTTTCCCGAAAAACTACCAATTCTACTTCATCGCCTTCAGTAACAGATAATATCTCATTTTGAATACGCTTCTCTATTTGACTGGTGGCATAAAGCCGGTTGGTTTTTTCATCAATATCAAGATAAACCAGATAAGATTGACCCAATTTCATTTCCTCCCTTTGCTCTTTGAATGGAACCAACAAATCCTTTTCCATTCCCCAACTCAAAAAAGCACCACTGTCTGCAATACCTACAACCTCCAGCACTGCAAACTCATGCAATAATATGTAGGGGGTCAAATTTGTTGCTACTTTTCTTTCTTCATGGTCCAGATAGACAAAAACCTCAATTTTGTCTTCAATTTTATAGTCTTTGGGGCAGTATTTATTGGGCAAGAGGACATCTTCACCATATTGATCTCCCAGAAAAAGACCTACACTTGTTTCCCGCAATATTCTCAATTTGTTGTATTTGCCTATTTCTATCACAGCAATTTTTTTATAATAATTAACTCAATTGACCGGCATTTTATGACTTAATCATACATTGAAAATGTAGATAAAGTGCTTTGCGCTTAAGAAACACAAGGTACAGCTTTTCATTCGGCAACCGTAAATTGAAGTATTCATAAGTTGAAAATCATTCATTAAGTAGCTTTGAAGCGAGGTATCTTGATCAATTATCAAATAATCTTAACTTCAATACGTTTGTCTTGCAAACCTTGTAATTGATCTATCATAAAGGTAATTGATAAATGAATTTTGTTCCTTTGTCGCTCTATATTTAAAGGACAAAATAATCTAATTAGAGAATAGTGTATGTTAAAAATTATCTACAAAGCGAGTTTAATTCTTCTGCTAAATTTATTCATTTCAGATTATTCAGTCGGCCAAACTTTTACGATCAGTGGGATTCTTAAAGATGCTACTAATGGGGAAGATCTGATTGGGGCATCAGTTATTGTGAAAGAAAAGCCAACCATAGGTGCTTCAACCAACGCATATGGCTTTTATTCATTAACGCTCCCAGCAGGTTCTTATACCTTTAAATTCCAATATCTTGGATTCTTAACTGAAGAACTGAGCATCACACTTGACAAAGACGTTCGCATGGACAAAGAACTCAAGCCCGAAGGATTGCTACTCAATGAGGTACTGATAAAAGCAGAAAAAGAGAATAAAAATGTTACCAAAAATGAAATGTCAGTCGTAAAACTGGATCCGAAAGAAATTGAAAGCATTCCTGTTATTTTTGGAGAAAAAGACATCATTAAAACCTTGCAAATGACGCCTGGAGTAAAAGCCGCAGGTGACGGAAATGCAGGATTTTATGTCAGAGGTGGAGCCATTGATCAGAATTTGATCCTCTTGGACGAAGCACCTGTTTATAATGCGTCACATTTGTTGGGTTTCTTTTCAGTATTCAATTCTGATGCCTTGAAAGACGTTACCCTTTACAAAGGTTCAATGCCCGCAGAATTTGGAGGAAGGGGCTCCTCTGTGTTAGACATAAAAATGAAAGATGGCAACAACAAAAAAATCAATGCATCAGGTGGTATTGGATTGATAGCCTCCAGGTTGACCGTTGAAGGACCTTTGCAAAAAGATGAAGGATCATTCATTGTATCAGCAAGGAGAACTTATGCCGATGCATTCCTATTGTTATCTTCCGATAGCACTTTTAAAGGCACAAGACTTTATTTTTATGATTTGAATGCCAAAGCCAATTACAAACTTGGCAAGAATGACCGGATTTTTATATCAGGTTATTTCGGCAGAGATGTGCTGGGAGTCAATGGTTTTGGTCTGGATTGGGGCAATATAACCGGTACTCTCCGTTGGAACCACTTATTCAGCGATAAATTATTCTCAAATACCTCCATGATATATAGCAATTACGACTATCAGTTTAAGATAGGCTTGGATGACAACGAATTCAGGGTAAAAGCAAAAATTGAGGATTGGAACCTCAAGCAGGATTATAGCTATTTCCCAAATTCCAATAATACCATCAAATTTGGTTGGAATATCATTCATCACACCTTCTTACCAACATCTTTAGAAGCAGGAGAAAATAGCAGCTTCACCAATTCTGAAACGGCAAGAAAATTTGCTCTTGAGGGAGGATTGTATATCCAAAACGATTGGAAGCTGAATGAAAAGATAGGAATCCAATATGGCATCCGATATTCCATGTTCGACTATATAGGCAAAGGAACCGCATATACCTTTGACGATCAAGGAAATACACTTTCTTCAAGAACCTATAAAAGTGGTGAAACCATCAAGTATTATGGCGGATTTGAACCTAGGGTGAATATAAAATACCAATTGACAGACAACAGCTCAGTCAAAGCTGGATATACTCGAAACTACCAATACATGCATTTGCTGTCCAACTCCACAACATCATCTCCTACGGATCTATGGGTGCCCAGCAGCAATAATGTCAAGCCTCAATTGGTTGATCAAATATCAGTTGGTTATTTCAGAAATTTCAAAGACAATGCCTATGAGTTCTCCTTTGAGACATACTACAAATCTTTGCAGAATCAAATTGATTACCGCAACGGAGCTAACTTGATTTTTAATGAAGAATATGAGGGCGCATTGACTTATGGCAGAGGCTTAGCTTATGGTGCAGAATTCTACCTGAAGAAAAGAAAAGGCAGATTGACAGGTTGGGTGAGCTACACACTAGCTCGTTCACTGCGTAAATTTGACAAAATCAACAACGGAAATTTTTATTCAGCCCGTCAGGACCGAATTCACGACTTGGCAATTGTAGGCATTTATAACTTAACAAAAAGACTCACCGTATCAGCCAACTGGGTATTCTGGACAGGAGATGCTGCAACATTTCCATCAGGAAAATACGAAGTCAATGGTATTCAAGTCCCGTATTACACAGAACGAAACGGGTACCGCTTCCCTAATTACCATCGCCTTGATCTGGGCGTAACATTGATGGGCAAGGAAAAGAAGAACTTTGAAAGCAGTTGGAACTTCTCCATATACAACGCATACGGACGCCAAAATGCTTTCAGTATTGACTTTCAAGAGAATGAGGATACAGGCAAAACAGAAGCAATACAAACAGCTTTATTCAGATTTATACCATCAGTTACTTACAATTTCAAATTCAAATAAACATGAAATATACTATCTTATCAGTGAGCATATTGGCTTTAGCATTTAGCTCTTGTCAAAAAGCAATTGACCTAGAATTGAACAATTCCATTCCAGCTTTTGTAATCGAAGGTGAACTTAAAGAAGGTACACAAGATTTTAAAATCCGAATTACCAAAACATCCAGCTACTTCTCTAACGAAGCGCCAACAGATGTGAAGAACGCAGTTGTAACCTTGCAAAAAGCAGGAGATATTCCTATTGAGCTCGTTAACGACAACAACGGATTTTACAGCTTGTCGAATTATACCGCTGCAAACAGCTCTGAATACTCTGTTGCCGTGTCAATTGATGGTAAAACCTATAATGCATCCAGTTATATGAATGCCCCAGTACCTTTGGATTCGGTGCAGATTGAAAAAATTCAGGGTGGACCATTTGGAGGAGGAAATGAACCGAATTATATCCTTTTCTGCAATTACAAAGATCCTGCAGGGACATTCAATTACTACCGTGTTAAGACAGTCCTCAACGGGCAAACGGATAAACCCGATAACAATATTGTGGTTTTGGATGATCGACTAACTGATGGCAACAATATTCGTTTTCCACTCTTCTCCGATCAATTTAAACTCAGTACAGTGGTTGAAATCCAACTGCTTTCTATTGATAAGAAAACATACGATTACTTCAACACTCTGGGTTTGATTGTGGGTGGTGGAAATGGCAGCGCAGCGCCAGCAAATCCAATTTCAAACTGGTCAAATGGTGCCTTGGGGTATTTTGGAGCTACATCGGTATCAATCCAAACCGTCACCATAAAGTAGCATCGCTATTTCATAAAAATATAAAGGGCTGACAGTGAATGAACTGTCAGCCCTTTTTCATTAAATTTTATGCTTAGTTGCTTGCAGCTACTTTTATACCACAACCTATCGCCTTTGTAAAATTAGGATCAACTTTCTTGTTTGTTACGATGGATTGGATTGCCAATTCAACATATTTCTTGGTAACATCCTTGGCATTTTGGGCATTGTCATCTATGGCGCCGATATATCTTACCGTTCGCTTCTTATCCAACAGAAACACGTGAGGCGTTTTTGTAGCACCGTACTTAGGAAATACTTTTTGACCGTCATCGAACAGGTACAAAAATGGAAAATTCTTCTCCTTGGATCTTTCTTTCATCGCGTCAAAACTGTCCTCTTCAACCACAGCCGGATCGTTGGGATTAATTGCAATGACTGGGTAACCTTTTTTGGCATAGCTCTTGTGCAATGCTATCAATCGATCTTCATACATTTTGGAATAAGGGCAATGATTACAGGTAAATACAACGATGTAACCTTTGGCATCTTTAATTTCGGAAAGAGAGTGCGTTTTTCCATCAGTTCCTTTCAGTTTGAAATCACTTGCAATATCTCCAACTTTATAACCTGTGGCAGGTGGAGTGTCAATTGACTTGAATGCAACCAATAAAGAAATCAAGCCGATAAATGAGAATAAGTACTTCATTTTAAATAATTTAGATTTGTTAATAATAGGAGCTTGATTAAAGAACACTATCTAATAAGAAGTTAGAGGAATTGAGGCCTCACTGTATCAACATAATATTCAGTTAATCTCACACTGTTATTTATTCTTATTGATAAACTCTTTCAAGTCCTCAAAGTTCTCAAAAGAGGTCAGATGAGCAGTTTTTTTATTTCCTTTTAACAAAAGTGTAACAGGAATTGCACCATCCCAATCTTTATCCACGTCCTCCGCCCATTTATTGATGTCCGGGTCCCCCAAAACAATTACATCACCAGGAAGAGGTGTATTGATCAAAAAAGTCTTCAATTTGCCTTCAATTGAATCTAGAAAATCAAGTGAAATGTAGACATGGCGGATATTCTTATATTCTGGATCTGCAGAAAGTCTTTGAAAATAGGGCAATTCAGCAACACAAGGCTTACACCA
>Ga0105046_10004778_pt1 | contig 21524 bp, 21 predicted proteins | sample MAT03_FD_78385 | JGI IMG/M metagenome (GOLD analysis project Ga0105046, IMG submission 78385) | Freshwater microbial communities from Lake Fryxell liftoff mats and glacier meltwater in Antarctica - MAT-03 (megahit assembly) | ecosystem: Environmental > Aquatic > Freshwater > Ice > Liftoff...
AACGGCCGCGGCTCCAACGCCGTCACTCTCCCGACGCCCTAACTACAAGCCCTCTGAACACCCGGAGGAGATCAAGACGCCATCCGGCGACGCTACCCCGCCCCGCACGGAATCGAACGGCCGCGTCTCCAACGCCGTCACTCTCCCGACGCCCTAACTACAAGCCCTCTGAACACCCGGAGGAGATCAAGACGCCATCCGGCGACGCCACCTCGCTCCACGAGCCGTCAACTCCGCATTCCCCGAAGGGGATCCCCGACCGCGCCGTCACCAGGTGGCCTAAATTCGCATACTTCTCGATCGGCAGAAAGGGCTACACCTCGGTAAGCCCCAGTTGTTCAACGGCCTTGTCGAAGTCCACCTTGCCCGCGGCGACATAGTTGCCAAACAACATCGCCAGGATACTCTTCCGCACCGACGCGATCTTACTAACTCGATTCAGCTCTCCATACTCGAAGATCACGTGTCCGCGATAGACAAGCATTATCGCCTTGGTCTGCTGTGTCTTCAGCCAACCGCGCAACGCTTCCGGCTTGGCGCGCTGCCGTTCGACGCCTGGAACCGTCGGCTTCAAGGATTGAGCAAACAGCCGCCAGCAGCGCAAATGCTTTCATCCGGTTACCCTCGAATGGCGTCCAACATCCGTCGCGTCTCCGCCGTCAGTTCGAATGGTTCAAGAGCCGAATTAACGATGGCGAGCCGGTTTGCATAGGCCGGAAACTCCACGATGCTCTTCAAACCGACGTGGCGAAGATCCGGGTTCACCGGAAAGGGGAGCGCCGCCAGCGACTCCAAAACATCTTCCAATTGGCGGGACTCCACCTGTAATCGTACGAGCAGCAGTTCGCCGTTCTCGCGTGAGGTCAACACTGTCGACATACCTGTCTCCTTGCATCTGCAAACCGGCTTTCAGGGAGAGAAAGAGGTAGGTCCTGAGGGAGGCCCGATTCGCGTTTAGCACTTTTTACCGTGGTTGCAAGTAGCTTGGATCAGCAGATGACTGATGCCTAAATCACTCCACGTGCCATCAGACTAACATTGGTTTTTGACCAGCGCAAGTAAATAGATTGCTCGTTTGTGGATAGGAAAAGGACCGATGCTTACCCTAGCCGGGCCCGGCCATCTACCCGCCCCACTCTAGCCAAAAGGTACTCTACTTCCTGTTTCGCTTGGGCTGTCATTCCCGCTCCCGGCTTCCGTTGAGCGTCCGATGCGATCATCCCGCGCCGCATCATCACGTACTTCCGAACCGCCAATCCCACCCCCTGTTGCTGCTCATAGCGCAGCAGCGGCAAGTGGGCGTCAAACAGGTCGTGCGCCGCGTCCCGCTTCCCTTCCTTTTGCAGCCGGACGACATCGGCCAGCATGTCCGGAAACGCATAGCCCGTCATCGCCCCATCCGCCCCGCGCTCCATTTCGAAGTCGAGGAACAGCCCGCCATTCCCGCACAAAATCGCAATCGCCCGCATCGACCCGTCGCGAGTAAACCCGCGCAGCGCGGATATCTTCTCCAGCCCCGGCCAATCCTCGTGCTTCAACATCACGCAGGACGGGTTGTCGCTCATGATTCGCCGAATCACGCCGGGCGTCATCACCACGGTCAAGGTCAGCGGGTAGTCCTGCAACACCCACGGAACATCCGGCCCAATCGCTTCCACCGCCTGTTTGAAGTAGGTCACGATCTGGTCGTCGGTCCGCAACGACGGCGGCGGAGCGATCATCACGCCGGCCGCGCCCGCATCCATCGCGGCCCGCGTCAACGACGTCATGGCGGCGAAACCCGGCGAGGACACGCCCACGATCACTGGTATTGCCGGCGCCCGCTGGATAAATCGCGTCGCTACCGCGATCGCTTCGCTCTGTTCCAACTTCGGCGCTTCGCCCATGATTCCCAGCACCGTTAGTCCAGTCGCGCCGGCGCCCAGATAAAAATCAGTTAGCTTGTCGATCGACTCAAAATCGATCCGGCCATCGGAGAAAAACGGTGTTGGCGCGATGGGATACAGGCCCTGCGCGGTGTTATCGAGGAGCATTAACGTCCATTATCGCCCCATTTGATACGATGTCAGTCGCCATGAATCGCCGCTACTTCTTCTTTGGTTCAGTCCTCGCCGGCGCCGTGCCCGCCGCTGGCTTCGGCAGCGTCCCGTCGCTCCGTGCGCTGGGTTACAAGCCCTACTATGACAAGCTGAACGTCGCCGCCGTCGGCTGCGGCGGTCAAGGCGGCGTCATCCTTAACAACGCGGCTCAAACCGAGAACATCGTCGCGCTCTGCGATGTCGACGAGAAGCGCGCCGCCGCGAACTTCCAGAAGTTTTCGAAAGCGCCGAAGTACAAAGATTTCCGAACGATGCTCGACAAAGAGGGCAAGAATATCGACGCGATCACGGTCGGTATTCCGGACCATATGCACGCGACGGTGGCGCTGAACGCGATGCAGCGGGGCAAGCATGTCTACGTCGAGAAACCGCTGACCCGCACGGTCTGGGAAGCGCGCCTTCTCCGCGACGCCGCCGCGAAATACAAGGTCGCCACGCAGATGGGCAACCAAGGTTACTCCCATGAAGCCATTCGCACCACGGCCGAAATGATCTGGTCCGGAGTAATCGGCGATGTGAAGGAAGTTCACGCCAGTTCCACGCCCGGCACGCATCCCACCGGTCTGCAACAGATGCCTTCGGAAGCGTCGGTCCCCTCCAATGTCGATTGGGACCTCTGGATCGGCTCCTCCAACATGCGCGCCTTTAGTCCCGATTACGTTCCCTACAACTGGCGCGGATTTTTTGATTTTGGAACCGGCCAATTGGGTAATTGGGGCATCCACGCCCTTGGACCCGTGAATCTCGCGTTGCAGCTCGGCGCCCCCAGCAGCGTCGAACTCCTCACCCAGGAGAATCAAAGCAAATGGACGTTCCCCACAAAGGCGGTGATTCGTTTCGATTTCCCCCAGCGCGGCGGGCTGACTCCCGTTTCGGTCTTCTGGCATGACTCGGCGTTGCCTACCGATTCCGACGCCTACAAAGTGCCCGGCGCCGAGTCTGAACTCGTTCTTCCACGCAGCGGCAACCTCGGCGAAAAAGGACGCGGCGCAGTTGCGCGGTCCGCGGCTGGCGGCGGCCCGGCCCGCCCGGCAGGCGCCCGGCGCATCGGCGCCGGCGGCCCGGACGTTAAAGTGTATGGCTCCCAGGAGCCCCTGCCTCCACCGCGGCCGGGAGTGCTCAGCGGTAACGGCGCGGTGTTCGTTGGATCGAAAGGTCTGCTTTCGACCGTCGAGCGCGGCGAAGGCGTCAAGCTATTGCCGGAAGATCGCTGGAAGGACTACGCTCTCCCGCCTCAACTCCTCCCGCGTTCCCCCGGCCACATGACCGATTGGGTCCGAGCTTGCAAGGGCGGCGAAATGTCCGTCTCCGATTTCAGCGTCTCCGTTCCCTATGTCGAGTGGGTCCTGCTCGGCGTGATTGCTTTCCGCGTTCCCGGCAAATTGATGTGGGACAGCAAGCTGATGCGATTCACCAACAATGAGGAAGCGAACAAGTTGTTGAAGCCTATCTTCCGCAAAGGTTGGGAGTTGAAGTTGTAGCTGGTCTAAACTTGTAATAGTGGCAAATTACAAAATTGAAGATGTTGAAGGAATCGGACCCGTCATTGGAGCAAAGCTCCGCGCGGTGAATGTCGCGACGACGGACGAACTATTGGCGCACTCCAAAACACCGGCGCAGCGGCAGGCACTGGCCGAGGCGAGCGGCCTGACGGATGCGCAGGTCCTTAAATTCGCGACCATGGTGGACCTGTACAGGATTGGCGGCGTTGGCTCGGAGTATGCCGAGTTGCTCGTGGCCGCCGGTGTCGATACGGTTCCCGAACTGGCTCAGCGTAACCCCGAGAACCTCTCCAAACGCATGGCCAAGTTGAACCAGGAAATGGACCTAACTCGCCACGTCCCATTGGAATCGCAGGTAACCCGTTGGGTGGAACAGGCCAAGATCCTTCCGCGCGCGCTCGAATATTAGAAAGGGGGGCATGTCGACGCTTCGTATCCCGAAGGAGAGTCCCCGAAAACTAAACACGCCGCCAGGCACCTCCGAGTACACGATGCACACGGAGCAGAAAGACGGCGTCGAGATTCTCGTTTGCACGGTTGGGAAGACGGTCCTCCATTACGATGCGCGTTGCATCCCGGACTTGTGTGCGATGCTCAAGACCGCTGGCGACTGGGTGGACCTGGCGGCGCGGATGAACAGAAGCCAGCGAAGGAAGGCACTGTGGAGGCTTGGGGCCGTTCTGCCAGCAACCCCATTGGCGGCTGGTATGGGTTGAAAAAGGGCTTGCGCGGACGATTCGCGGTTTATGTCCCGCCGCTCCTGGAAGACCTTGGCCTTTGCGAATTGGAACATAATCCGAAGAACAATCGGATGAGGGCGAAGTAGCTCGTTAGCGCTTGCTCTTCTTGAACTCCTCGAACTTCTTCTTGTTGGCTTCGTTCAGGTTGGGATAGACTCCGTAAATCGGCTCGCCTTGCAGGAGCAGTTTCCGCTGAAACTGCTCCTGCTCATCGTGCTCCATCGCCTTCGCCAGCACTTTGTCGACGATCGCCGCCGGGATCACCAGCACCCCGTGCCGTTCCCCCACCAGCAGGTCGCCCGGAGCTACCGTCACTCCGCCAATCCGTACCGGCACCTGATAGTCCACCGCCATCATGAGCGGACTCACACTGGAAGCATGGCCGCACCGCAAATAAAAACTCGCCGGCATCGTCGCCAGATCCGGGACGTCCCGCATACAGCCATCTACTACGATCCCCGCCCCGCCGCGCATCAGGAACCGAGTGGTCACCATCGCTCCGGAAATCGTCGACTTCGTCTCGCCGCCTGCATCAAACACCAGCACATCCCCCGGTTGCGCCTCCTCCGCAGTCCGGTAGTTCAACTGCGGACCGGCCGCGTAGATCTTCTCGCGTAAGTCTTTCCGGTTCGGCAAATACCGCGCTGTCCGCGCCCGGCCCACGAGGCGCCGGTCGTTATTCAACGGCGTCAATTCATTGATGAAGCAAAGCGGATAGCCCTCCTGCGTTACCGCCGACCAGGCTGCCTCCAGCCCGACACGCATCAACTTCCCGAAGAGCACGCGGTCCGCCGCGCTCAACTTGTCTGCAACGTAGGAGGGAAGAGTTCGTTCCGGCGCCTCAACGGTAATGGACGCATGCTGGGCAAACAGCGCGCCGGTCAGCAACAGGCAAAAGCAGAATCGCATTCATAGAATATATGCCAGTTCTACTCCTCAAGTACCGTCATCGGGTCGACTCGCAGGGCCCGGCGAGCCGGCAGGACACACGCCAGTAGACTGACCGCCGCGAGCGTCGCCATCACCAGGCCAAGCACGACGGGATCCAGCGGCTCTACACCGTAGACCTCATTCGCAATCGCTCCTTGCATCGCCACCGCCCCAGTCCGTCCCGCCGCGAGTCCCGCACTGACCAGCACGAAAGCCTCTCGAAGCACCAGCCGCACAACCTTCGCGCTGCTACTCCCCAACGCCATACGGATACCGATCTCCCGGCGCCGCTGGGTCACCAGATGCCAGGACGCCGTAAATCCCCGTGGCGGAAAGGAACAACGCCAAACCGGCAAACGCCGTCGCCAAGGTCATCGACGTCCGCCGCGAGGAAAAGGAAAGCTCCGTCCGCTCCGCCATCGTGCGGACATCGAATAGCGCCAGCAATGGATCGATCCGGGCTACCTCGGTACGAATCGCACGCGTCAGATCTCCGGCCCCCGGCTGGGTGCGAATCGCGAGCGTGAAGCCTCGTGACGAGTTCTGCGCGTACGGGTAAGGCTCCGACCGATTGCTCCTCCGCCAGGTCACGCAAGCGGATCGACCGCGCGACACCCACCTGGTGTTGGCATCCGGCGTCAACCTGGAAGCGTCGGCCGGCGAAAACATTCGCTGACCGATTGGATCACGATCCGGCCAGAAGCGCCTCGCTAGTTTCTCATCGATGATGATCGCCGGTTCCGCTTTCTCCACATCCTGCTCAGTGAAGTCGCGGCCGCGCACAATCGGTATCCCCATTGCCTGGAAATACCCTGGTGTGACTGTCGTGTTCCGCGGAGAGAGGATGGACTCTCCCGGCTTCATCACATAGCCTTCGGCGATGATTACACTGTCGTTGCCCCGGCAGCGACCACGAGGCCTTGCCGGATTCGCCGGGTGCGCTGGCCGTTCCTGTCCGGTTGTCGTCCCGGAGCGAATCGCTCAAACTGGCAGGGAAAAGATTGGAAAGCGGAAGCAACCCCATGAGCATGCCGACGCCGGAACCTCGCCAGCGCGCGGCATCGTGTCGATGCCCGCCGCGGCTAATACCGGCAGCAGCAGGGATGCCGCGACAATCGAATCCGCCTTAGGGAGGGGGAGGGGCCGCAGGAGGACCGAATTGACGACCGCGAAGGTCAACGTATTCGCCGCGATACACGCTAACAACGTCGTCAAAACGGTCGTCGCGAATCCCGTGTCGCGGAGGTTGGATCCTGAGTAGCATCGGTTCCTCCATAATAGGTTCATGCTCCGCACTCTCGCGTTTACGCTGCTGGCCGCCGCAATTCTCCCCGCTCAACAACCGGCGCCCTCCAATTGGCAAGCCGCCACCGTTCTTCCCGGTGTCGATATGAAGGGCCTTTCGCCGGCCCAACAGAAGATCGCGCTGAGCATCCTTCGCGATTCCACCTGCCCTTGCGGCTGCCCCATGCAACTCGCCCAATGCCGCGTGGAAGACCCCGCCTGCGGGCAGAGCACGACTCTCGCGAACCTGGTTGTCGAAGCCGCCGCGGCGAACAAGTCCGCCGCTGAAATCCGCAAAATTCTCGCGGACTCGCCGCTGGTCAAGGCCGCCTCACAGCGCGACCGCATTCTCCTCGACCCGGTCTCCATTAACATCCTCGGCGCTCCGGTTAAAGGCCCCGCGGGCGCGAAAGTGACTATCGTTGAATTTTCGGATTTTCAGTGCCCTTTCTGCGTGAAGGCCATTCCCGAACTGGACGCCTTGATGAAGGCTTTCCCCAATGACGTCCGGCTGGTCTATAAGCAGTTCCCTCTCGACACGCACTCGCAGGCCGCACTCGCCGCTCGCGCCAGTCTGGCCGCCCACGCGCAGGGCAAGTTCTGGCCGTTGCATGACAAGATGTACGCCAACAGCCGTGCCATCAACCGGGAAACGGTCCTAGAGTGGGCAAAAGGGGTTGGCCTCGATATGGTCAAGTTCACGAAGGTCTTCGACGCTGCCGAAACGCAGTCCGCTGTCGCCAGAGACCTTGCCGATGGAAGCCGTGCCGGTGTCAACGCTACGCCAACCCTTTACATCAACGGGAAGAAATACCAGGGCGCAATTGCTTTGGCCCAACTCACGCCGATCATCGCCAACGAACTCAAAGGCAAGTAACGATCGCTCCCGTTAGGCGTCGCGCGGTACAACGTAGAATTCCATCGCTTCGACAGCAGAGAGGCCTTTGGGCTCTTTTTGGGCGTCGGGATGTGTCGTGCGATAGCGCCGTAGAATCGATTGCTGCATGACGGCCACAACGTCCGGGTGCTTCGTCGCGACGTTGTAGAATTCGCCGGGGTCGGCCTTCTTGTCGTAGAGCTTGAAATACCGGCCGGGGGTGGGATTGCCGGTCTCATAGCCATCGGTTCGTTTGCGGCGCCCGGAACCGAAAATGAACTTCCAGCGGTCATCGGCGGCGAACACCTCTTCATTCTCCAGATATTGACTGAAGATCTCCTTTCGTGGAGTTGCCGCTCTCTTCCCTTCCAGATAGGGTCGCAGCGATTGTCCATGTTGAACGGGCAACTTATCCAAACCCATGACGTCGGTGATCGTCGCCGAAACGTCGATGTGTTCCGTGAAATCCTGGACCACCGCTCCTTTGCGAATCCGGCCTGGATAGCGGACGAGAAGAGGAACCCGAAGCGCCGGTTCGTAGCCACAGTGCTTTTCGAAACGGCCATGTTGACCGAGGCAGTAGCCGTGATCGGCCATGTAGAAAACGCAAGTATTTTCCGCGAGGCCCAGCCTGTCCAGGGCCTTCAACACGTCGCCGACATTTCGATCGAGCGCGGAGACGGAGGTGTAGTAAGAAGCGGCGATTCCCTGTTTATCGGCCGTCGTGAGGTCGCGGAAAATCAGCGGAATTTGCTCAGCGTCTTCCGGGCCAACCTTGGGCGCCTCAAAGGTTTTCGGATCGTACTGGTCTTTGAGATCGATAGGGAAGTCATAGGGCGAATGCGGCTCGGGGAAACTTACCCAAAGCGCGAATGGCTCCGCGCCGGCTTTGTGCTGCGTCAGCCAATCGATCGCGCGATTCGCGGTGAATGTGCCGCGCATCTCCTCGTAATAGCGCGGAAATGGGAGTTTATCGGCATTCAGCCAGATTCGCGCCGGATCCTTAAACGGCTGCCAGCGTGGCTTCCGGCCTACACCGGGAGGCAATTCGCGCGTGGCTGGCGCGGCGCTCCAGGCTTTGTTGATGTCCTGCTCGGTCATCATTTCATCGAAGCCGTAGAGACCGGGCGCGCTGAGGCGGTTCAAGTGCATCTTCCCGAAAACCGCGGTGCGATAACCGGCGCCCTTGAACTGTTTCGCGAGGGTTGGCTTGGCGGGGTCAAGCGAAGTTTTGAGAACGGTCACACCGGCGGCGGAGGGCATTTGCCCGGTGAGCAGGCTCTGCCGCGAGGGCGTGCATACGGGCTGGTTGCAGTAGTGCCGCGCGAAGCGGACACCCTGGGTGGCGAAGTGGTCCAAATTCGGAGTCGACACCTTGCTGTTGCCATCGGCGCCCAGGACGTAACCGGCATGGTCATCGGCGATGATAAACACAAAATTGGGTTTGCGCCCAGCCTGTGCCGCAACGCTGGCCGAGGATGCGAGAAGAGTACGGCGGGAGATCATTCCGCAATACTACTCCAACCGCGTTTGGAAAGATCGCGGTAGATGTAATAGCCGGCCGCGGCAGCCAGCGCCAACATGCCCAAGCCGAGCCCGGTCTCTTTAAAGAGCACCTTGCCAAAACCGAAAAGGGCCATGTATATCATGACGCAGCCGGCGATCCAGCACCCCAGGTTGTTGAGCCCGTCGGTGGCGGGTTTGACATCCGGGGCCAGCGCCGCGACCGGTCCCCAGCCGCCGCGCGACGGCCGGGTGCGGCGATAAAAGGCGATGAGGGTTTCGTTCGATTCCGGCGCCGTCAGGAAGGTTGCCGCCAACCACGCGACGGTAGTAATTCCGACGGTGATAATCATGATCCAGGCGAAGTCAACCGGGTTGTCCGAATCCAGTTTCCAAACCGCCTGCAACGCGACACTGACGACAAATGCAGTCCCCATGGCCACCACTTCGCTCCAGGCGTTGACGCGCCACCAGTACCAGCGCAACAGCAGCACGCCTCCGGTACCCGCGCCGGTTACAATCAGCAATTTCCAGGCGCCGGCGATTGAATCCATATAGAAGGTGACGCCCGCCGAAATGAGCGTGATGATGACTGTCGCCACCTGTGACATCAAGACGTAGTGTTGCCCGGTTTCATTGGGCTTTAAAAAGCGCCGGTAGAAGTCATTCACCAGGTAACTGGCGCCCCAGTTGAGTTGGGTAGCGATGGTGGACATATAGGCCGCCGCGAAACCGGCGAGCATAAGCCCGCGCAGCGAGGGGGGCATGTAGTCGATCATGACCTTGATATACCCCGTTTCGGGATCGGCGAGGCCGGGATAGAGGATCACGCTGGCAAGCGCCGTGAGAATCCACGGCCAGGGCCGAATGGCGTAGTGAGCAATGTTGAACCACAGCGTAGCGAGCAGGGAGTGACGCTCATCGCGAGCCGAGAACATTCGTTGCGCAACATATCCACCGCCGCCGGGTTCAGCTCCCGGGTACCACGTCGCCCACCAGTTGAGCGAGATATAGACGAAGAACGTGATCATCGGCATCCACGGCGAGTCGAGATCGGGCACGAACGCGAGCATGGAATTTTTCCCGCCGGGCGTTACGCCGCGGGCGAGATCGAGCGCCGCGAGCTTCGTCATCATCGCGTCCATACCGCCGACGGCCTGAACGGCGCAAACGGCAAGGACGATCACCATCGCCATTTTGATAAAGAACTGCACCACATCGGTCACGAGAACGCCCCAAAGTCCAGCCAGTGTAGAGATCCACGAAGTTATGCCGATAAGAAAGAGTACGACAATGATCGCCGTGAACTTATCCACTCCCAGAACCAGCATCAGGATCTTGACCATCGCCAGGTTTACCCAGCCAAGAACGATGCAGTTGATTGGAATGCCGAAATATAGCGCCCGGAACCCGCGGAGAAAGGCGGCCGGCTTGCCGGAGTAGCGGATCTCGGAGAATTCTATGTCCGTCATGACCCCGGATCTTCGCCAAAGCCGCGCGTAAAAGAAGACGACTAACATGCCCCCAGCCACGAAATTCCACCAAAGCCAGTTACCGGCGATGCCGTTTCTGGCGACCATGCCGGTGACGGCGAGCGGTGTGTCCGCGGCGAAAGTCGTTGCCACCATTGAGGTTCCAGCCAACCACCAGGGCACATCGCGCCCGGAGAGGAAAAACTCGTCAACGCTCGATCCAGCGCGCTTCTTGTAGTAGAAGCCGATGGCGATATTCAGCAGGAAATAGAGCGCGACGACAACCCAATCGAGGATGGAAATTTGCATGGGTAAGCCCCTTCAGGAAATTATCGAATTATACAGGGTAACCTTTGGTCCGCCGGTTGCACTATATAGGTGGATGCTTTTACGTTTTGGATTCTTTATCTGTTTGACCACGATCGCGGTTCAAGGGCAGAAAGTGAAAGTAGTGGAGGCGGAGGGTGTCTATTTCCCCGGCGTCGCCGACTCCAATAGTCCGATGCACTGGGCAAACGGTAAGCGTTATGTTTACAACTCCGACGGGCTTCCGATCCGCAGCGAAGGTGTGCGGCTAGCCGGGATGCGATACGCGCGCGCGACATATTTATTGAACTCGACAGTCGCTCCCTGGTGGATGGAAGCCACCTATCAGGACGAGGACGGAACGATTTATGGCTGGTACCACCACGAGATTTACTCGTTCTGCGAGATGAATGGGGACCGGTACGTTGGAGTGCCGGTGATCGGCGCAGTGATCTCCAAAGACAACGGGCATACGTTCCGCGACTTGGGGATCGTCCTTTCCGATGGCTATGAGCCGAATTGCGAAGCAAAAAACGGATACTTCGCCGGTGGACACGGCGATTTTACGGTGATCGTTGACCGGGAGAAGAAGAATTTATACTTTTTTTTCTCCGTCTACGGCGGACCGGCCAGCGAGCAGGGCGTGGCGGTGGCCCGAATGGCTCTTGCGGATCGCAATGAGCCGTCTGGAAAAGTTTGGAAATACCAGGATGAAAAGTGGGAATCGCCCGGAATAGCGGGTAAAGTGACGCCTATATTCACGGTGCGGACCCCGTGGGAAAGCGCCAACGCCGACGCCTTCTGGGGACCGTCGGTCCACTTCAACCGGGAGTTGGGCGAATATGTAATGCTGCTAAATCGTGCGTGCTGCGCTCCGGATTGGCCGGCCGAAGGGATTTACATTAGCTATAACGGCAACTTGGAGAACCCTAAGGGCTGGGACGAGCCCGAGCGGATCGTGGAAGGGGGCGGCTGGTACCCGATGGCTGTCGGCCTCGAAACCGGCGATACGGACAAGACCGCCGGATCTCGGGCTCGATTCTTCATGGGCAGCGACTCCCATTGGGAGCTTATTTTCCGAAAGGGGGAGACGGGGGTTTTACCGCTCCCGGCTCGATTGAACCGTCAGGACGCCGAGACTCGGCGTCACAAGAACCGGACATTCAAGTCTGGACCCCGAAACGCGGCAGCACCCAACGCATTAGCGCAAAGTAAGCAATAAGAGCGACGACGGGAAGTAGTAGTTCTGACATCTACAAATCTAAGATGCAACGGATCGCTGTTCCGTGACAAGGCCTAAATTGAAACGCCGCCGTACCATTTCTGGTAGCGGCGGCGTTTCGGTTTGATACGCGGAGCGGCTAGCTCTGCTGGGCGAGCTTCTCGCGTTGTTCCTTCAGGATGGCGCGGCGGCTCAATTTGATCTTGTTGCCTTCGAGCGCCAGGACCTTCACCATGATCTGGTCGCCTTCGTTCAACTCGTCGCGAACGGCCTTGACGCGGCTCTCCGAAATTTCGGAGATGTGGAGAAGGCCATCCGTACCGGGGAAGATTTCGACGAATGCGCCGAAATCGACAATCCGGACAACTTTACCCAGGTAAGTTTTACCGGGTTCAGCCACGGCGCAGATGTCTTGAATCATCTGCAACGCCTTTTCGCCGGCCAATCCGGAGGTGGCGTAGATGTTCACCTGACCGTCGTCGTTGACGTCGATCTTGACGCCGGTGGTGTCGGTGATGCTGCGAATCATCTTGCCGCCGGGTCCGATCAGTTCGCGGATCTTGTCGACGGGGATGGTGATGGTGGTGATACGCGGGGCGTACAGCGAGAGCGTGGAACGTGGCGTGCTGATGCAGGCATTCATCTTGTCGAGAATGTGCAGGCGGGCGCGTTTGGCCTGTTCTAGCGCTTCCCGCATCAGGGTGATGGGGACGTTGGGAACCTTGAGGTCCATCTGGAGGGCGGTGATACCTTCCTTGGAACCGGCAACTTTGAAGTCCATGTCGCCGTAGTGATCTTCGGCGCCGGCGATGTCGGTGAGAATCGCGTAGGCGTCGCCTTCTTTAACGAGGCCCATGGCGATACCGGCGACAGCGCGGTCAATCGGCACACCGGCGTCCATCATTGCGAGCGAACCGCCGCAAACAGAAGCCATCGAGGAGGAGCCGTTGGATTCCAGAATGTCGGAGACGATACGAATGGTGTAGGGGAACGTCTTTTCGTCGGGTACGACAGCGATGGTGGCACGTTCGCCGAGGGCGCCGTGGCCGATTTCGCGACGACCCGCGCCGCGCATGAAGCCCACTTCGCCAACCGAGAACGGGGGGAAGTTGTAGTGGAGCATGAAGCGCTTGGAGAGTTCGGCGGGATCGAGCATTTCGATCCGCTGTTCGTCGTCCTTCGTACCGAGAGTGCAGGTAACCAGCGCCTGGGTCTCGCCGCGGGTGAAGAGCGCCGAACCGTGGGTGCGGGGCAGAAGGCCGATCTGGCAGTCGATGTCGCGAACTTCGTCAAAGGCGCGTCCATCGGGACGGCGGCGAGCCTTCAACATTTCGTCGCGGAAAATTCTTTCCTTGAGGGAATCAAAGACGCCTCCGGCTTCGGAGCGCTTCTCTTCAGGGAAGGCTGCTTCCGCTTTGGCGTGCAGGACGTCGATGCGGCTATAGGAATCGATCTTCTTATACTTCTTCGTGTCCATCGCATCGGTGAGATCGGCTCGCACCAGCGCATCGATCTGCGCCAACATCTCCTGATTCACGGTGGGCGAAACGAACTCGTACTTCGGCTTACCGCAGAGCCGCATCAGTTCGCGAATTCCAGTACAGATCTTTTTGCAGCATTCATGGCCGAATTCGAGGGCCTGGAGGACATCTTCCTCGTCAACGTGCTTGGCGCCGGCTTCGACCATGACGACGCCGGTTTCGGTGGCGGCGACGATGAGGCTGATGGGGCTGGCCTTGATCTGCTCGTAGGTGGGATTGGCGACAAACTTACCGTCGACCTTGCCCACACGAACTGCAGCGAGCACTTCGTGGAACGGAATATTCGAGATGCCGAGCGCGGCGCCGGCGCCAACCATGGCGAGGGGACCAGGATCGCGTTCGGTCTCAGCCGAAAAGACGAGTCCGATGATCTGCGTCTCATGCTTGAACCCGTCGGGGAACAGCGGACGCACCGGGCGATCGATCAGGCGGCAGGTCAGCGTTTCCTTTTCGGTCATGCGGCCTTCGCGCTTAATGAATCCGCCGGGGAACTTACCGGCGGCGTAAGTCGCTTCGCGGTAGTCGACCGTCAACGGGAAAAAGCTCGCGCCAGGACGCGCCTTGCCGGAACAGCAAGCGGTGACGAGCACGACGTTATCGCCCGAACGGACGATGACGGCCCCGTCAGCCTGCTTGGCCATCACGCCAGACTCTATAGAGATCTGTGTGCCAAACAGGTCGATCTCGACTTTATGCAACATGTTATTTCCTTGAACCTTTGTAATTCTCCGCGCTTTCCGGCGCGAACGGGCATCAAGGAGACGGGAGAGTTTAGTACGAGGGTGGGTCCACTCACCGGAGCGGATTTGCCGGGTCTATACGAGAACCCGTACCGATCGAAGCTCCACTAGCGGCGAATACCAATGCTGGAGATCAGAGTCTGATAACGTTCCAGACTGCGGCTCTTGAGGTAGTCCAGAAGGCGGCGGCGGCGCGCCACCATGGTTAACAAACCACGGCGGGAACCGAAGTCCTTCTTGTGGGACTTAAAGTGCTCTGTAAGCTCGGTGATACGTTGGCTCAAGAGCGCTACCTGCACCTCTGGCGAACCACAATCGTTCTTATTGATCCGGTACTTGCTAATAATGTTCGTCTTGGACTCAATTGCCAGGGCCATGGTGTTGCTGTGGATACTCCTTAGTCTTACCTTAATCGCTATTATTCAGAATTTAGGATAGCACAGCTGGCAGCCGGGAGTTTACTTCGGCGGCATGCGCAGAGCCCCGTCGAGACGGATTGTGTCACCATTCAGCATTGGATTTGTCAAAATAGCCAAGGCCAATTGGGCGAACTCCTCCGGGCGGCCAAGGCGGCTGGGAAATGGGACGGTTGCTCCGAGTTGCTCTTTTACGGGTACGGGCAACCCGGCGAGGAGCGGGGTGTCGAACAGGCCGGGCGCGATGGAGACGATGCGGATGCCACTCCGGGCAAACTCGCGGGCAAGAGGCAGCGTCATTCCGGCTATTCCGGCTTTGGATGCGGCATACGCCGCTTGGCCTATCTGTCCATCGAAGGCCGCGATGGAGGATGTGAGGACGATTATGCCGCGTTCGCCATCCTCATTCGGCGTGTTAGCCATCATGGCGGCGGCGGCGAGTCGAACGACGTTAAAGGCGCCAATCAAATTTACGTGAATCACACGCTCAAAGTCTTCGAGCGGCAACGGCCCCTCTTTACCGACCGTGCGCTGAGCGGCGGCTAACCCGGCGCAGTGGACTACACCGTGCAGCGGCGAGGCGAGCGCGATAGCGTCAAGTACATCCGCCTCACTGGTGACGCTACCCCTCACGCTTGGCGCGGCGGCGGATTGGAGATCGAGAATCACGGGGCGGGCGCCCGCGACGGAAAGCGCGGAGGCGGTAGCGGATCCGAGACCGGAGGCGCCGCCGGTGACGAGAATGGCTTTGCCGGGGAGTTGCAATGCAGTCAGAACTTTCGTCGAAGGAATCTGGCGGGGAAAAAGAGTGTCACTTGCGGCGCCGCTTAGCAATTATGGGAAATATACGGCGACGATGAGGGCGGGCGGCCGGGGCGGCGACGTCTTGATAGCGAAGGCGTTTGGCCCCCCCCGCACGGATGCAGGAACGGGCGATCAGGAATGACACCCCGCCTGGACCGTCGGACGCCGAAAGCTGTTCGGTCTCAATCCCGTCCAAGGCTTCGAGCATGGAATCCCGAGAACTTATCGGGAGGCCGGCGCCGGTCGTGATGTGGAATTCACCCAACTGAATGGTCCGGGTGGCGATCGCGGCGACGCCGTCGTCCACCGCCCCGCTGAGCCCGATATCCATCAAAAACAAATCCTCTTCGTTCAGGATATCGCGGCAGTGGATTCCGCAACCGGCAACCGGAGTACCGGTGACCAGAATCCGGTATTTCGCCTGGAGGTACGCCGACAAGAGGCGTTCCTCGTCAGTTCCGGGCCTCGCGGGATGCGCCGTGGCATATCGCCGGACCAGATTGACGCCGTTTTCAAACCAATCGTAAAGGCAACAATCCATCAACACTGTGCCCAGGTCCATGTTGTCCAACAGCAGGACTCCATCCCGCAAAACGCCGAGCGCGGCGCCGATCTCGTTAAACGCCCGGTTTGGAATGGTCTTGACCATTTTGTGATTCAGCTCCATGCTGAGCGCGCGAAAAGCGCGGTAGCCGGCGACGTCTTGGGGTGAAGGGATGAAGCGATTACTCATTTGACTCCGAGTCTTACGGGCGAACTGATGCGCCCTGAAGGCCTCTTCAAAGCATAGCCTGTCCGATCGCCTCCATTCTTGATCCTATCAGCGGCAAATCCGGCGGCGCGGCGCCGCGCTAAAACATAATCGGTATACTTTGTTCAAGCTATTCCCATGCCTATCGATTGGTTCCCCCTTTGGCTGAGTCTGCGCGTGGCGGTGATCGCAACAGCGGGCGCGGCTCTCGTGGGCATCCCGGCGGCCTACTGGCTGGCCAATCGAGAGTTCAAAGGGAAAGACATCGTGGACGCGGCGGTAACGCTGCCGCTGGTGCTGCCGCCGACGGTGGCGGGGTATTATCTGCTCGTCGTGTTGGGCCGGGAGAGCTGGTTTGGCCGTGCCTACGAAAGCCTTTTTGGCGAGCCGCTAGTCTTTACCTGGCAAGCCGCGGTGATTGCGGCGGTACTGCATTCGGCGCCGCTGCTGGTGAAGTCGACGCGCGCGGCGCTGGAGAGCGTTGATCACGCCTATGAGCGCGCGGCGCGTACTTTGGGGGCACCCGAATGGAAGGTGTTTCTGCGGGTGACGCTTCCGATCGCGCGACGGCCCGTGATGGCCGCGGCGGCGCTGGCCTTCGCCCGATCCCTCGGCGACTTTGGCGTGACAATCATGGTGGCGGGTAACATTCCCGGCCGGACGCAGACGGTGGCTGTCGCGATTTATGACGCGGTGGAAGGCGGCAACGGCGACACAGCACGATGGCTGGTGATTGTGGTGAGCGCGGTGTCCTTGGCGCTGCTGACCCTGGCCAACCGGTTGACGCCGCGGAGAATTCCCGGATGATCACCGCCCGTCTGCGTAAGTCATTCGCCGCCAGACCCGATTCGCCCGCGTTCACTTTGGATGCCCAGTTCCAGGCGGGCGCCGGGGTGACGGTGTTATTCGGGCCGAGTGGCTCCGGCAAGACATTGACGCTGAATTGCATCGCCGGATTTGAGAGGCCCGACGACGGCCGGATTCTGCTTGATGACGCAATTCTTTTCGATGGCGCGGCGCGGGTATTCCTGCCGCCGCAGGCGCGACATTGCGGCTACGTGTTCCAAAACTACGCGCTGTTTCCGCACATGACGTTGCGGCAGAATCTGGAGTTCGCCGCGGCGGCTTTTAAGAATCTGGAACGGCACAAACGCGTGAGCGAAATGCTGGAGCGGTTTCGTTTGGGCGATGTGGGCGGGCGGAGGCCGCACGAGCTATCGGGAGGACAGAAGCAGCGCGGATCGATTGCGCGGGCATTGCTCGCCAGCCCGCGCGTCCTGTTACTTGACGAACCGGCGCAGGGCCTGGACGCGCCTTTGCGGCAGGAGTTGTACTCCATTCTGCGAGAGGTCCAAAGCGACTTTCCGATGCCGGCGCTGCTGGTTACGCACGACCTGGAGGAGGCGCTGGAACTCGGCGCGCAAATGCACGTATTCCGCGAAGGAAAGATCGTCCAGAGCGGAGTTCCTCAGGCGGTGCTTGGCGAGCCTGCGTCAGCGGATATCGCACGCCTCCTAGGAATCTACAATTTGCTTCCGGCGGAAATCCTGGCGTTGGATCCGGGCCGGAACAGCAGCCGGTTGCGAGTTGGGGAATGGGAGATTAACGGGGTCTATTACCCCGGGCATTTGAAAGGGGACCGAGTGACGCTGTGCGTCAGCCATTCCCAGGCCCGTGTCACCGCGCGAGAGGGACATCCGCCAGCCAACACAATGGGGATGGAGCTGCGGCACGCGGTGGCCGGACCGGACCGGGCGCGACTGCTCTTCGAGGGTGATTTCCGGGCCGAGGTAGACCGGGCGGAGTGGGAACGAATCTCGCGAGCCAAGGAGTTCGCCGTAGAAATACCGGCAGCCGCGCTGCGTTTGGTTAAAGGATGATTCGCTGCGCCATCACCGCTGGCCATGGCGTAAGCGGCAGCGTCCTGCGGCGGGTGGACTGGGTGCAGGTTCGCGAAAAAGATTTGCCGGCACGGCGGTTAGCGGAACTGGCGCGCGGGCTTACGGGACGCGGCCCGAAGATCATCGTCAACACGCGGGTCGACGTAGCGCTGGCGGCCGGCGCGCAGGGCGTGCATTTGCCGGCGGGATCATTGGCGCCGCGGCTAATACGGGCGATCACGGGGACCGATTTTCTGATTGGAGTATCGTGCCATTCGGCCTTCGATGTCACACGCGCCGAAGAAGAAGGCGCCGACTATGTATTCCTCAGTCCAATCTTCGAGACGCCGTCCAAACCGGGGTACGGGCCTCCGCTAGGCGTGGAGGTTTTGCGAGCGGTTTGCAGGCGGGTGCGGATCCCGGTGTTGGCGCTAGGCGGTGTGAACGAACAGAGAGCGGGGATTTGCGTCGCCGCCGGCGCGGCTGGATTTGCATCCATCACGGCTTTTGCTGCGTCAGAATAAGTACATGCGATACGTCGTGGCGTTGGCATTGGCCTGGTGCGCCTGGGGACAAGCGGATTGGCGGGAGACCGCCATTGGCGGGCGCAAGATCCGCTATCAGGTTGTAGACGGCGAGGCGATCTGGCAGGGCGATATCGTACTGGGACCGGCGGAGAACCTGGGCAAGGGGAGCCGGGCATCCGTCGTGATCAACGGTCCGGCATTGCGCTGGACCAACAACGTAATGCCCTATGCGATCGATGCCGACGTCCCGGAGACGGAACGCGTGGAAGGGGCAATCCGGCATTGGAACGAGAACACGCCGTTGCGATTGATCCCGCGGACGAATGAGCCCAACTATGTTCAATTCCGGCGGCGCAATGGAGTTTCATGCAGTTCCAGCGTGGGCATGAGGGGCGGGCAACAATTTATTACCCTGCCGGACGAGTGCGGAGTGGGATCGATCATTCACGAAATCGGCCACGCCTTTGGTCTCTATCACACACAATCGCGAGAGGACCGCGACCTGTTTATACGCCTCTCCGAAGACGGCATCGAGCGCGACAATTTGAGCCAATATGCTCAGCAGATCGCCAATGCCGACGACGTGGGCGCGTACCCCTACGACTCCATCATGCACTACAGCGTGGCCGGATTCGCGCTTCCGGGCAACCTAGCGATGGAGACCATTCCAGCGGGCATTCCATTGGGTCAACGCGCCGGTTTGACGCCCTCCGACATCGACACAATCATTCGCGTGCAGGGCGGGCAACCGTCGAAGACCATCATCGCGTCGAATCCTCCAGGACTCGACGTGGTGGTGGATGGCGCGGCGGTCCGAACGCCGGCGGAATTCGAATGGCCGGCAGGGTCGCAACACAGGCTCCGCGTCGACGATTCGACGGCAGGCGCGGTGGAACTCCGCTTCGGCCGGTGGAGCGACTTTGGCGCGCGCCAGCACACGGTGACGGCGTCGCCCGAGACCACCGTCTACACCGCCCACATGCGCCGTCTCTTTCGCCTGCCTTTGACAACAGTTCCCGCGGCCGGAGGGCGGGTAGCGATGCGCCCGGCCCCGGAGGATGGCTTGACGCCGGAGGGGCAGCGAGTGGAGTTGGAAGCGGATCCGGCGCAGGGTTTCGCCTTTACTAACTGGAGCGGCTTCGGATTCTTCTCTACACACGGAAGCGCGAACCCGATCCGGTTTGTCCTCACTTCTCCCCAAGTCGCCTACACCGCTGGATTCTCAACAGGTGTAGTGACTACGGTTACAACGTCCCCGCCCGGACTTCGAATACAGGTTGACGGGACGGCCTATACTTCCCCCCGTCAATTTGTATGGGTCGCCGGAACGCGGCACGATATTGCCATTGAGACACTTAATCAAACGACCCTGGGAGGCGCGGCGACGCACTCCTGGCGAGCCTGGAGCGACGGCGGAACGCAACGGCATGCGGTAACCGCCGGTTCCGATGGCGGCGCGTTCACCGCTGAATTCGCGACGCAGTTCCAGGTTCTGACGGCGGTGTCACCGGCGGCCGGCGGGCGCGTGGTAATCGACCCGCCGCCGGTGAACGGGTTTCTGCAGGCGGGTGCGGTAGTAACCGTGACGGCCGCACCGAACAATGGCTACGCCTTCGCCGGCTGGACTGGAAACATGCCGGGAAGCGAGGCGCAAAGGCTGATTGCCGTCGAAGGAGTGCTGGACCTCCAGGCGCGTTTCGCCCAACCGGCCGTGCTTACGGAGGCGGCATTGGTAAACGGCGCCTCGTACTTCTCCGGTCCGATTGCGCCGGGAGAGATCTTGACGCTTTTTGGCGTGGCTTTAGGACCTGACGACCTGACCGGGTTGACGTTAACGGCGCAGCGGCGGGTGGCGACCTCGTCGGGCGGAGTGCGCGTTCTGTTCGACGGGACGCCGGCGCCGGTGCTCTACGCCAGCAGCGGGCAAGTCGGAGTAATCGTTCCGTTTAATGTGGCCGGAAAAGCGGCGGCGCGCGTGCAGTTAGAGTTCAACGGGCGCCTGACGAATGGAGTCACGATGAATGTTGCGACTGCCGCGCCGGCATTCTTTACGGCCAACTCCTCCGGACGCGGCGGGGGCGCGTTCCTGAATGGCGATGGCGGACTAAACACGGAGGCGAACCCGGCTGAAAGGGGATCGATCGTTGTGTTGTATGCCACCGGAATGGGCCCGATGCGACCGGCGATGAACGATGGAGAACTCGCCGCCCCGCCGTACGCACAACCCTTGATTGCCTATAAAGTGCGGATCGCCGACCGGGAGTGCGAGGTACTTTACGGCGGCGCCGCACTGGGATTGGTGGCCGGATTGGCGCAATTGAATGTGCGGGTACCCGCCGATATCGCACCCGGTATCGTACCGGTGTCGCTGGAAGTGAATGGCATACGCAGTCCGCGGACGGTAAGTCTGGCGGTACGCTAGTAGATTCGTGAAGACTATTGGAATTATCGGCGGCGGGATTATTGGACTGGCGACGGCGTATCGTTTCGGGCAGAAAATGCCAGGGCGCCGCGTGGTTGTATTTGAGAAGGAATCCGCGGTGGGGCGCCACCAGACCGGTCACAACAGCGGCGTGCTACATGCCGGGCTCTACTATAAACCGGGCTCGAACAAAGCCCGTCTGGCGGTGGAGGGAATCCGGCAGATGGTCGCATTTTGCGCGGAAAACGGCGTAAAACACGAGATCTGCGGGAAACTGGTAGTGGCGGCAACGGAAGACGAAGTGCCGCGGATGATGGACTTGTACGAGCGCGGTACGGCGAATGGTCTGCACGGGATCCGCGTACTCGATCGCGCTGGGATGCTGGAAATTGAGCCGCACGTGGGCGGCGTTGGAGCGCTACGGGTTCCGGAGGAAGGGATTGTCGACTACGCCGGTGTCTGCGCCGCGCTGGTGCGAAAGATTAGCGAACAGGGCGGCGAAGTGCGG
>Ga0105046_10004781_pt1 | contig 21518 bp, 20 predicted proteins | sample MAT03_FD_78385 | JGI IMG/M metagenome (GOLD analysis project Ga0105046, IMG submission 78385) | Freshwater microbial communities from Lake Fryxell liftoff mats and glacier meltwater in Antarctica - MAT-03 (megahit assembly) | ecosystem: Environmental > Aquatic > Freshwater > Ice > Liftoff...
CCATTCGCGAATCGAAGCCTCGTCAACACCGGCCCGCACCGCCGCTGCGACGTTCGTCTCCGTCATCGCGTAGTTCGCATAAAACGAGTGGTCCAGCGTGAGCGTCTCTTCGTACCATTCCGACCCGCTCGGCCGGAACCCCTGTGCTAACGGCGCCGGCAAATCCGGCGTCAACGGCCGCCCTGAAAACGGCGGCGCCGGATACTTGGCCGCAAACACCGCAACCCATTCCGCTAGCCCATCCGAACCAACCATCCGCTTCCCCTGCGAAAAGTCATAGACGACCAGCTTGCCGCCGGCCCCCAGCACCCGCAGCCCCTCCCGAAAGAACCTGCCCAAGTCCGCGTAATTCAGCGCCCCCGCCGCCGTCGTCAAATCCGCCGCGCCATCCGCGACTGGGATCTCTTTCGCCCGCCCGGCAACGAAGCGCGAATCCGGCGCCACCTCCCGCGTCCAACCCAGCATCGGCTAGGGCGGCTCAATGCCCACCGCCATCCGCGCCAGACGACATCTTTACCGGCGGCTAGAAGGACGATACTGGTGTCGCGAGCCTTCCAAACCGCCTTGTTGAAAGGGTCCCCGTGTTGAACTGAGGCTCAAGCACAAGAAATGATTTATCGGGCGGCGCGTAGCACTGGCAGGCTTTCACCGCGGACGAGACGCTGATAACTTTAACCGCGAGGTGCGATGCGGGATCGTGGATCTCAGCCGCCACCGATCCGTCGCCATCGCCGATGAAATCGATAAAGCAGTCGTCGAGAAATTGGTCGCCCATGGCGCGGGGCTGACGGAAGTCATCCTTCGAGTTGGCGGTCGGCGGGGTGACTCCGCTGGGGAAGATATCGTCCTGGTTATCGACGAGGGCCGGAGTATTGGCCGGAATTTTCAGTTTGGCTTGATTCCGGTCGCCGCTCGGGATGTTGAAGTACGGATGCCAACCGATACCGATGGGGCAAGGTTCCGAGCCGGTGTTGGCGGCCGTGACTTTGAGCAGAAAGGCCACGGCCAAAACTCTCCCCATTGGAAATATGCCCCCCGCTTTCCGATCGGCATGGCGGTCAACTAAACCCATCCGTGAGAAAAATGAGCCGCGCCCGCCACTCTAATTGAGAGGGCCGACAATTTGCCATTGACTCGATTCAACGGACTGGACGAATACAGCCGGGTCGCGCTTCGCCGCCTCGCTTCCAATTGGCGTGAATCGCCCACGCGCCCGAACATCTCCGGCCATGATGCACTGTCCTGGCATGGCCTCCTCCAGGAATGGGTCGCAGATCGCAGATTGCCTCTTCTTGTTCGCATGCCCCGATGCGGTCGAGGCCGCGAAATCAGGCACTCCGGCGGCCGTATTCTTATCCCCACGGACGATTCGCCCGCCATGTACATGCTCTCGTTAGCAATGGAGCAGCGCCGGCCATCCCGCACCGGGCTGCAATCGGCCTTGGAAAGCGGCCGGTTCCCAATCGCCCACTCCCTGACCGCGGAGGAGCGAACGCGGGCCCGCTACCGCGGCACCCTAAGTGAGATGGACGCGCCGAACCTCTACGAACTCGGCTACTCCGTATGCCACATCACTCGCGTCGGTCTGCGCCGGGTGCCGCTGGAGGAACGGACCGAGGTGGAACTCATATCCCATTCCCTGCTCTTCCTAACCCCGGTGAATATGTTTGTGGTGCCCCGGGAGTACGCGGGGCTCGGAGAACTGCCGGAGTTCATTGACGAAATGGACGACGCCCGCGCCTTCGCGGCCCGATCTGAATAATCCCTATTGCAACCGCATTCGAAGGGTTCGCAGCGCGCGCAGGGACTCGCTGGCCACTTCGGCGTCGCTATCGCGCGCCAGCGTCTCCAGCGGCTCCACGGAGTCCTTGCCGCCGCCCTCGCCCAGGATGTCAGCCAGCGCCAGTTTCTCGTTCCGATTGGCCTGCAATAACGCGTTGTGAAGCGAGTACCGCACGATCGACTCCGGGGCAAGATCCTTTAAAAAACCCTGGGCCACGCCACTCCACGCGTTGTGGTTTAGGGTATTGATCAAGTACTGCAACGGGCTCAACTCGCTGATCTCGCGCTGCCCCAGCGCCACCGATGCGTAGGCCAGCGAAAGGCGCGGGCGCATTTTCCGCTCCCCTTCCCACAACGTGTCAATCCGCGCGCGGTCTTCGGCTTTCCCCAGCCGCCCCAAGCCTTCCGCGGCGCCGGCGCGCATCATTTCGTCGGAGTCCAGCAGGTACTTCTCAAACAGCGGCCGGTTGCTCTCGTCCGGCAGCATCGCCATCGCCTCCAGCAACGCCCGTCGTACCTTATCGCTCTTCGTCCGCTCCCATGCCTCCCGCAAAGGCGCGTTGGCTTCTTTATTGCCGAGCAGCGACACCGTCTGTATCGCCGCCAACTGCACCTTCTCGTCCGGATCGCGTAGCATGTAGAACAGCCGCGGCGCGACTTCGGGGTTGCGGATTTTTTCAAATGCGGTTAAGACTTCGTACAAAACGCCTGTATTCTTGGTCTGCAGCGCGGCCAGCAACTGTTCACTCGCTTCCCCGCCCCGCAAAACACCCAAGGCCCGGGCCGTGGCCGCGCGCGCGTCCATCGACGCCGATTCCGCCGTGACTTTCCCTAACGCCGCGACGATCTCGGGCCGGGCCGTTACATAGGCTGGCGCCACCGGTTCATCGGGTCCCCGAAACCGGTCGAGTACAGTATCCGCGCCGCGTTTCAGCCGGCCCCGCCAGCCGCTCTTATAGTATCCCGGGAGGTAGAAGTTGACGAGCCCATTCGCAGCCAATCGTTGCACTTCCCCGTCGCCGTCGCTGAGGGAGTAGGTCAATGGCTCCAGCGTCTGTTGACCGCCGATTACCACTAGGGATTCGACCGCCGCCCGCCGCACCTCGACATCCGCATCGCTGAGCAAAGGACGCAAGCGCTCGACACCAGCACTGCCCTCTTTGGCTAACGCCCGCGCCGCCTTCATCCGCTGCTTCACGTCAGCGCTCGCCGGATCCTGCGCCGCCAACAACGCCGTCGCCATCAACACGGACAGGAACGCCACTTGCATAAAAGTAAGGACGCGCCCAAGCCTGAAAAAGTTGTCGCGGACTTAGCGGACGATTTCCAGTTCCACGCGATTCGGGATGAGACCGATTTCGTGGCCCATATCCAGCAGCTTCTGCGCGGCTTTCGGAATGATGTCGCCACAGTCCACCGTATAGTGGTTTACGTACATACCGACGAATTTGTTTGCCAGCTCCGGTTCCATGTCCCGGGCGAACTGCATGGCGTATTCCAAAGCCTCGGAGTGATTGTCCAGCGAGTACTGGATGCTGTCCCGCATCATCCGGCAGGCTTCGGCCCGGTGTTCCGGTATGAGATCGCGACGCAACACATTGCACCCGAGCGGGAGCGGTAGATCGAACTTCTTCTTCCACCACTTTCCGAGATCCAAAATGTGATGAAAGCCAGTCTTCGAGTACGTCAACTGCGCTTCGTGGATCACGAGACCCACATCAGCCTGACCGTCCTTAACCGCATCCAAAATTTTGTCGAACGGAACTTCCACGGGAATGAAGTCAGGCTGGATTATGTTCAGCGTCAGAAATGCCGTCGTCAGGCGGCCGGGAATCGCAATGCGCTTCCCCTTCAGGTCGTCGACACTCATCGGGTGGAGGGCCACCAGCATCGGTCCATAACCATCGCCAACGCTGGAGCCCGAGGCCATCACATAGTACTTGTCCGCCACATACGGATAGGCGTGGTAGGAAATCGCCGTCAACTCATACTCACCGTTCATCGCCCGGCGATTGAGCGACTGAATATCCTCCAACTTGTGCTTAAAGTTAAGCAGTTTCGAGCGGATTTTCCGCGTGGCGAGGCCGTAGAACATATAGGCATCGTCGGAGTCAGGACTATGCGCGCAAACGATTTCCTTAAGATCCATACTGAGGGTCCTCCCACTATAGCAAAGGACCGCCGGAAATCGGCTAAACTTGCGCCAACATTACGAGTGCGGGATGGATATGCTCCAACGCGCCAGCCAACTGGTCGATACACGGTTCGAGTGAGTCCAAATCGCCTGCGCGCCCCTTTTTCTCGAGTACAAAGGCCGCCTGATAAACGCCGTCCGCGCCAAAATTCGATACCGAGCCCTTCATGCTATGCGCCGCGCGTTGCAACGCGTCAGCGTCCCGTAATCCTGCCGCTGTCCGGATCTCTTCCATCAGCATTGGGTATTCATCCAGGAACAACCCCGCCACTTCCCGTAACAGTTCCTCATCTCCGCCGAGCCTTTCCAGCGCGACCGCGCAATCGAGTTTTGCCAGTTCACTGGAAAACTTCATACTCGCTCCTCTCAACTCGGATCGCGCGGGCATCTCGACCGGACAATGCCACGCAACGGCCTAATTGTAGCAAAATCGACTCCAGTAGCTTCAGTACCATCAGTAGCTACGTAATCTCTTATCGCCATTTTTCCGGTCAACTTTAAATTCTCGGCAGGTCGAATCAAGTATTGTCTTCCGACTGTTCAATCAATCTGTCTACCGCCATCGAATAAATGACCAGTTTTCCATGCCGGTCCGTTTGAAATGCCACCCGTGCCGAGTTCGGGGATAGAACCGCGCGCGACAGTCGAGCGTCCGAGCACCGGTGTTCGCAGATCGTCAACTCCCGCTTGACGGACCGCACCAGCAGCAGCAAATGCGGCGATCCCTGGCTGCCGCTCGCGCCCAGAAACACCGTCGCATCGGCATTCCGTTGAAAATGCACATACTGAGATGTCTTAGCCACAGCCGAGTCCCTGTTGCCCTCCGGAGCAATCTCCCGGATCTCGTTCAACTTCCCGGTCTCCGCGGGTTTTAATAGATAAAGCAGGGCTCCGCCGTCAGCCGACCAAAGCGATGAGAGCACCTCTCCCGGCGCGGTTTTCAGTGGCGACGGTTTTCGGGTGTTCAGAGGGAGGTACCATAATTTACCCCCGGAAATGTAGGAAACTCCCGGTTGCCGGGGCCGGACATAAAGGGTGCCGATGTCGCCGTCGCGCTCTTCAACGGTTATCGGTGTCCGGCCGGTGACCACTATTCGGGTTTTAGAGCCGTTGAACGACGAAACGACCACGGTCAAGCCGTCGTCGCTCATCGCAAGACGCGGACTTTGGGCCCAATTTTCGGGTAGTTCGTGCACAAGACGGTCTCTGGTTGCGCCTGTTTGCAAAACCTTCGCGCCATCGATATAGAGCACCCCGCGATCACCAGCGGTCAATGTGAAAGTATTGGTGTTCAACGCCGCGGCCTCGGTCAACTGTCTTACTTTGTTGGCCTTAAAGTCGTGCCGGTAAAGTTGGGCGGTTCCTCTGGCATCGGAGGCAAATACAACCGCCTCTCCTTTCCGAGCGAAAGCGCGGTTGGAAGCCAATGGAAGCCAAGAGTTATGCGCCAGGTCCGTTACGCGCAAAATCTCAAATTCGGTCGCACCGTCCAGGTATTTTTTGGCTTCGCCGGGACGATCCTGGCCTTTTGCCGCCCAAAGTCCCGGCGACAGACCAGTACCCAGAATGGCCCGCCTCGTCCAACGGCGTTCGGGGGACGGGGCCACGCTCATATCCACACTCTAGCATGGCCTCGCCGCGCGCTTCAGCGTACGAAATGTTACTTACTTGTGCCCGGTCTGGTAGTGGTTCCCCAGCAGGTCGAAGCCGAAATCGCCGTTGAAATCGCGCCAGACCGCGTGAACGTGATTGTTGTTGTTCTGGGTGTTGTCGTACTCGACCAGGAATGCCGGCGATTGAACGCGGTAGTAGTGCCCTTCGCCCCGTTCCATACCGCCGGTCCAGGCGAAGTTCATATTCGTCCCGGCTTTCTTGATCTGCTCCCGCCGCGCCGCCGCGCCTTGTTCGGGAATATTGTTGCTGTACTCTTCCAACAGATTTTGCAACAACACGCGTTGTTTGGCGTTCATTTTCGCGGCCGAAAGGCCAGACGGCTGACCATCCAGGGCGGCCTTCCGCGAAGCCATGGTGATGATGTCCTTCAACGCCACTTCCGCCACAATCGCGACTTTGCGTTGCTCGGGCGTCAACGACTTTATCAGCTCGCGCCCGAAATCTTCCTCGTGTCCCAAAACACGCAGACCCTTGCGCGGTCCGTCCTTCACTTCGGCCGGATTCGTGCCAAAGAACATCGGGCTCGACGCCACTTTGTTATCGACAATCGTGAAGTTCAAGGCCACATGGTGCCCTTCAAAACGGAAGCCCCAAGTGCCCGTCTCCGATGGCGTCCCGAAGATCGAGAAGAAGTAGTTTTCAGGATCGCGGCGTCCGGGCGGCGTATTCTTCTCCTGTATCTTGAGAATTTCTTCCAGACTCATGATGCTGGTGGTCTTGATAAACCCCTGCTGGCTCAGGCTGGAATTCAACAGCGCCAAGGCCAGCGGCCGCTGTTCGTGGGTCATCAACTTATAGCTGAGACCCTTCCGTTCCCGAGGAATGAAGTGCCAGTTGAGGCGTTCTTCGTCGTTGAACGTAAAGACGGCTTTCGCTTTCTGCTCCGGGCTCAGCGTATTCAAAAGCGCGTCGGCGGCGTTGGACATGACCACTGGCGTGTGCGAGCGGTGTCCGGCGGCGAGGAGGAGCAGAGCGCCGGCGGCGGCGGCGAAAAAACGAATGCGTACTGGTGACATGACGTGTTCCTAAATTGAACCGTGGCCCCAAAACGGAGGGACCTGTGGTCCCAAGCATTGTATTAGAACGGAAGGTCTTTTTGCACGGGGGTATCGCCCAAAACCAGCGATCGCGCCAAATATTTGTACGGATTTACGGGCGCTCCGCCTTGGCGCACCTCGTAATGAAGGTGGGGAGATGTCGCGCGGCCCGTGCCGCCGGAGCGTCCAATCACCTGGGATCGCCGAACATCCTGGCCTGGGATCACGTCAAACGCGCTCAAATGCGCATAATACGTTTCCACGCCGCCACCGTGATCGATAATGACAAGCTTCCCATAGGCGCCCGACCACTCGGCCGATTTCACGATTCCATCCGCGGTCACGCGAATCGAAGTTCCCGTCGTGGCCGAGATGTCCACACCGGCGTGGAAGGAACTGCCCCCGGTAAACGGATCGGAGCGCGATCCAAAGCTCGACAATAGCCGCCCCGGAACGGGCCAAACGCTGGGCACGATATTGGTCTGCCACGTGCGGGTGATGCGGCGAGTGCCCGAGGAATACAGGCGCGCGGTGCGCAAAACATCGAAGCGCTCCAAGGACTGCTGGTACGTGGGCACCAGACGGCTCTCGCTGGAAATAGAGGCCGGACCTTCCAGCCGTTCTTTGATTCCGTAGGCCGATGTCACTTCCGACGCCAGCATTTGCAACGTCGCCAACTGCTCTTTCGTCTGCTCGTTCGTTCGTGAAAGCGCCTGGTATTTCTGCTGCAGCGTGGAAACTTCGTCCCTAAGATTATTTAATTTGGCCACTTTCCAGGCCATTCTCGCGTAACTAGTCAGGAACCCGGCGACGGTCACTCCGCCAACCAGCGCTAACGCCAACACGGTATACAGAATCGTGTGCGAAACGTGCATTCGGCGCAGGCGCCCGTGCACGGAATGGGCTAATACGAGTACGAAATAAGGCTGATTCATCGGCTCTCTCAGGCTTGCCTAGTTTTAGAATTTCTCACTATCAAGCGGGGGGATCGAAACGACCGGGCAGCTTCCGTGAACCGCATTATCTGAATCCGATCAGACAGGGGGAGGTCGGTTCGGTGGTACTTTCCACCTCATCAGTGTGGCGGAATGACCACAATAACAGCATTTTTGCGCCTATGTCAAGGCAAAATCCGGTCCAGGCGAAGGGATGGCGAAAGAAGGCCGTCACAACGAGACCGGCCATCCGCGCCCTTTCGGTTCTCCCGGTCCGGCAAACGCCGGGGGCAAATAGTCATACGTTTGGTGCATCCACGCGCTCAAACGTTTCAATAAATCCAATTTCACCGCCGCATGCGCCGGATTTTCGGCCACATTGTTGAATTCGTCAGGGTCGCCGCGCAAATCGTACATCTCCACCATCGGCCGCGCCGGTTGCAACAGTCGCAAATGGTGCGGCGCTAGCGCCCCTCGCTTCCCCAATTCCAAATAGGACGCCCACGACGGACTGCCCTCTAAATCCCATGCCGGCCGGTACGGAAAGTGCGGCGCGGCATTGAAGATCAACTTATACCGCTCCGTCCGCACCGCCCGAATCGGATCAAAGTTGTCGTGCCAGTTCCGCTCTGCAAAAACCGCCTCCCTCGCCGCATAGCTTCCGCCACGCAGCAACGGCAGCATCGAAATGCCTTGCATCTTCTTCGAAACCGCCGATCCGGCAATCTCCACCCAAGTCGCGGGCAGATCGACATGCGAGATCAACCTCTGCTCCACTGTCCCCGCTTTCACCACGCCCGGCCACTTCGCCAGCAGCGGCACATGGATGCCCGGGTCGTAGCAAGTCCCCTTCGCGCCTGGAAACGGCATCCCGTTGTCGCCGGTGAAGAAGACGACGGTATTTCCCGTCAATCCTCGCGCCTCCAGTAGCGCCAGAACTTCCCCACACTCGGCGTCCATCCTCGAAATGAAGTCGTGGTACAAGACGAGGTCGTTGCGCACCTCCGGCGAATCCGGCAGGAATCGCGGTAGACGCACTTTTGCCGGGTCATGGGGCGGCGTCACGGCGCCTTTGGTGTAGGGGCGGTGCGGATCTGTAAACCCGACATGCAGAAAGAACGGCTTGCCGGCCGGCAGTTTGTCGAAGAATGTCTCAAACTTCGCCTTCTTATCCGCGGCGTAAAAGTCGAACCGCGAATTGAACTCGTTCCCCTGATGTACCTTCCGAAACGCTCCCGTGAAGTATCCCCGAGCCTGCAGTTGCTCCAGAAACGACGGCTCCCACGGCGGCATGGGCGTATGCAGCCGCGAGGTCGACGTCGTGTGCGGCGCGCAGCCCGTAAAAATCGCCGACCGGTTCGGACTGCATTGCGGCGATGCCACAAAGCAGTTGGCAAAGCGCACGCCTTCCCGCGCCAACCGGTCCAGGTTCGGCGTCCGGACATGCGTATTGCCGTAGCAGCCCAGATCGGCCGCCGTGTGGTCGTCGGAGATCAGGAAAACGATATTCGGCGGTACGGGCGCCGGAGTTTGCACGCCCAGTGCCATCCCGCCGCCGGAAAATGCCCGCCGCGTAATTTCCATAGGCCAACAGTGTATATCCTAAAGACTCGATGGAGATCTCTCTCAACGGAAAAACAGCCGTCGTCACCGGCGGCGCCCACGGCATCGGCCGCGCCATGGCAGAATGTCTGCAAGCCTGCGGCGCAGCCGTCTACATATTCGATATCGACCAGTCCGCGCTCCCCTTCCCCGCGCAGTTCGTGAACTGCGACGTCACGTCTCGCGACAGCCTCAGCGCCGCCTTCGATATCTCCGGTGCGCCCGATGTTCTGCTCATCAACGCCGGCACCGGTATCGTCAAACCGCTGGAAGAAACAACGCGCGAAGTCTGGGATAAAACGATTTCCCTGAATCTCACTGCCGCCTTTGAGACGCTTCAAATCGGCGCCGCCCGCATGAAAGCCGCCAACAAACCGGGATCCATCGTTCTCACCGCATCCACCAACTCCTACGATGGCGAGGAAAGCCTGATCGCCTACAACGCCACCAAGGCCGGCGTTCTGGGAATCCTTCATACGGCTGCAAATGAACTGGGACCCTACGGCATCCGCGTCAACGCTGTCAACCCCGGCCTCATCCGCACTCGCCTCACGCAGTCCGCGTTTGATACCCCCGCCGTCATTAAAGACTACTTTCGCGCCATCCCCATGGGCCGCGGCGGCGAGCCCCCCGAAGTAGCCAAAGCTGCCGTATTCCTCGCCAGCGACTGGGCCAGCTACATAACCGGAGCAACCTTGCTCGTCGACGGCGGCCAGATGTGCTGCAAGTTTGGACCGTGGAAGGACGCGGAGGCAGAATTCGCGGATGGCCGTTGGACGCGCCGGCCGTCGACAATCTGTTAACTCGAACGGCATCACCCGCCTGTTTCCGCGCCTATAGTGGAAGGAGTGGTTATGCGTCTAGCGTTCGCAATTAGCTTATTTGTTGGGCTTCTCCCCGCCCAGGTCACGCGCGATCTGGGTATCGAGTTTGACGCCGCGCCCCTACCCGGCACGGGCAAGCGCTGGGCCGTGGTCATCGGCGTTTCGTCCTACAAATACGCGCCTCCTTCCGCGCAGCTCAAATACGCCCACCGCGACGCCGAGGACTTCGCCCAGTTCCTCCGTTCCCCGCCAGGCGGCTCCCTTCCCGCTAACCAAATCCGCCTTCTCACCAATGGCGCCGCCACCGCCGGCGGCATTCGCTCCGCCCTGGCGAATTGGCTCCCGCAATCCGCCGCGGCTAACGATATCGTCTACCTTTTTCTCGCCGGCCATGCGGTCCGCGGCGACCACGCCGAGGGCTACTTCGTCGCCCACGACTCCGACCCGCAGAACCTCCATGCAACCGCCGTCTCCTTCGCCGAGATCAACGCCGCCATCGGCCCGCGCCTCCGCGCGAACACAGTTATTCTGATCGCTGACGCCTGCCATGCGGGCGGAATCGGCTGGGCCGACAATCCCGCCGCGCCGTCCTCAATGCAGGGCACGCTGGAAGCCCTCGGTCCCCCCGACCGCAGTGTCCTGAAACTCCTGGCATCACGCTCCCGCGAACAGTCGTTTGAAGACGCGCGGTGGGGTGGCGGCCACGGCGTTTTTACGTTTGCCCTGCTCAACGGCCTCATCGGCGCCGCCGAACGCACGCCTGATGGTGTCATCCGCGCCGGCGAACTCCTCGAATACGTCTCCCGCATCGTTCCGGAGCAAACATCGGCTCGCCAGAACCCCCGCGTCGCGGGCAGTTTTGACGCCGCGCTTCCCTTGGCTGTGCTCGCCACGCGTCGCAAGCCTCAACCTTTCGAACCAGCTTCGCTGCGCCTGACAGGTGTACCGGGAACGGTTGTCTACCTGGACGCCCAATTCCGGGGAACCATTCGGCCTAACGGACTTATCGTCATCGATTTTGTCCGCCCCGGCGTTCATCAACTTTCTCTGGAAGAGCCCGGCGCCCAGCCTTATGAGCAGGAACTTTCCCTGCCCGCCGGCATCACCACGCTCAACCTCGCCAACGCCCCCGAATTCGCTCTCGCCCGGCTGGAGCGTTTAATCGCCACTAACCTCACCGCCGCCTGGCAGCACTTCCAGACGCAACCCTGGACAGAACAACAGCGCCCGCAGGCCGCCGCCCGCATCGCCCAGGCCCTCGAAGACAGCGGCCAGGCCTGCGTCTCCGACTACGTGCAATCGAACACCATTGCCCTGAAAGCCGCCATGTTCCAACGCGCGGCTGAGTCATTTCAGCTTTTGAAAACACTGCGCCCGGCCGATCTCTCGCTCGACGCCCGGGCCTTCTTCTGCCATGCCCGGGCCGAAATCGCCGCCAGCCGCTTTCCGGAAGCCGAATCGTCTCTCCGCCAGTCACTGAAACTCGACCCCAATTTCGCCTGCGCGTACAATGCGCTAGGCGTCGCGCTGCAACGCCAGGCCCGGCTCCCGGAAGCCCGCGGCGCCTTCGATGAAGCCCGCAAACTGACGCCGAACTGGGCCCTGCCGCCACTGCAAATCGCCAACATGTTGATCGCCGCCAACGAGCCCGGCAAAGCCCGGCCCTTTCTCGAGGAAGCCACCCGGCTCTTCCCGAAATCGGCCGGCCTGCAATGGTCGCTCGCCCGTATCAATCGCGTCCTCAAACGGCCCGAAGCGTTCCTCGCGGCAGCGCAGGCCGCCATCGCCATCAATCCCAACTACGCGCCGATTTACGCGGAACTCGGCGCCTTTCATGAATCGAACGGCGACGCTGCCAATGCCGCCCAAGCCTTCGAGACCTATCTCACGCTCGCCCCGAATTTCCCCGACAGCGTGGCGATCCGGGATCGTGTTCAGCGATTACGACGGCCCGCCCCCTCCCTCCGCCGTCCGTAGCGGCCGACTTAAAACGGCCGCGGGAAAACTCTCCTATTGACATAAGTGTACATACGACACTATGATGGTGTCAGTTATACACTTAAGGAGATCAGATTTATGTTTGGCATCAGCTACCGCAAAGCCAACCCCACCGACTACATCCTCCACTTCTCCCAAGGGAAGGTGGTCCGCGAAGGAGCCGGGCTATCGTTTTTCTACTTTCGCCCCTCGTCCACACTCGTTTCGGTCCCCCTGGCCAGCGAGAACATACCGTTCGTCTTCAACGAACCCACCGCCGACTTCCAGGCGCTCACCGTCCAGGGCCAAATCACCTATCGCATCGCCGACCCGAAGCGGGCCGCCACCATGCTGGACTACACCGTGGACGCGAAGGGCCGCTACATCAGCGACCAGTACCAGCAGCTTCCGGAGCGCCTTGTCTATAGTCTGCAAACACTGCTCCGCGCCGAGATCCAGCGCCTTCCGCTGCGGCAGGCCCTGGTCCATGGCGATGAACTCACGACGCGGGTACTCCACCAACTCAAGGCCAGCCCGGATGTCATTCAACTCGGCGTCGAACTCCTGAACCTCGCAGTACTCTCGCTGAAACCAACCCCGGAAATGGCCAAGGCCCTGGAGGCGGAAGCTCGCGAAGCGCTGAACCGCAACGCCGATGACGCCGTTTACACCCGCCGTAACGCCGCCATCGAACAGGAACGCGGCATCAAGGAAAACGAACTCCAAACCGAACTCCTGGTCCAGACCAAACAGCGGGAACTCCACGAACGCGCACTGGAAGCAGAAATCTCCCTGGAACGGCAACGCGCCGCATTGACCGATCAGAAGACCGAAAACGAACGCAAGGAAGCCGACAGCCGGGCGTATGCACTGCAAGCGGTCATCACTCCCGTTCAGAGCTTGGACTGGCGCATGCTGATGATGCTCAACCCGCAGGGCGGCGACGCGCGGAACACCATCGCCATGGCCTTCCAGGAACTCGCGATGAACGCGCAAAAGATCGGCGAACTGAACATCTCGCCGGATCTGCTGAACAGCCTGACGAAGAGCGCCCAGGCCCGAGGGTAATCGCATGTTTGAGAAAATCGTGCTCGTTACGCGCAAAACGCGCCTGGACGAGTTAATCGAGCGCTTCAACACACGAGCCCAGGCGAAGTTCTACCTCGAGCACGCCGGCCGCGATTTCAACGCCTACGTGCTTGAACACGACGCCTATCAGCGATCGCTCGAAACCACTCGCCGGGCCATTGAAGCCGGCCTCAAGATCCAGATCATGGATCGCGCCCTCGTCCCAACCTATGTCTTCTCGAAGACTGACATAGTTGTCACGCTGGGCCAGGACGGCCTGGTCGCCAACACCGCGAAGTACGTTGGCGGCCAACCCGTCCTCGGAGTGAATCCGGACGCGGAACGGTTCGACGGTATCCTCCTGCCGTTCCAGCCCGCGTCGCTCCGGCCCAATCTGGAACGAACGATAGCTGGAAAAGCACGCGTACGAGCTGTCACTTTGGCCGAAGCCAAACTCGCCGACGGCCAGCGGCTACTCGCCTTCAACGACCTGTTCGTTGGCGCCGGCACGCACATCTCCGCCCGCTACCGCATCCACTACGGCCAATTGCACGAGAGCCATTCATCCAGCGGCGTCATCATCTCCACTGGCGCCGGCACCACTGGCTGGCTATCTTCCATCTTCAACGAAACCGCCGGAATTCTCGCGTTTCTAGGCGGCCAGCCGATCGCACCGGTCCGGCTCAATTGGGAAGCTGACCGCTTGATCTTTGTCGTCCGCGAACCTTTTGCGAGCCTCTATTCACAGGCTTCCATCGTTGCCGGACCGGTCGCCGGGGACGCCACGCTCACGCTGGAATCGCAAATGCCCAGCGGCGGGGTGATCTTCTCCGACGGCGTTGAAGCCGATCACCTCGACTTCAACTCCGGCGCGGTTGCGAATATAGGAGTAGCCCCTGAAAAGGCGAACCTGGTGGTGGCCTGACAAAACATGAAGAAGCACCTGGTAACGGTCGATATCGTCCTGTTCACAATCCGCGAACGCAATCTCCACGTGTTGCTGATCCGCCGCCTCGCCAAGCCCTTCGAAAATTGCTTTGCCTTGCCGGGTGGCTTCGTGCTGAAGTCGGAATCGCTCGACGAGGCAGCGGCCCGCGAACTGCGCGAGGAGACAGGAATCGAAAAGGTCTACCTGGAGCAGCTTTATACCTTCGGCGAGCTCGATCGTGACCCCCGCGGCCGCGTCGTCACCGTCGCCTATTACGCCCTCGTTCCGCCCACGCACACCTTACACTCCGGCACCGACGCCGCTGACGCCGCCTGGTTCCCGGTCGACAAACTCCCTGCCCTCGGCTTCGACCATCGACAGATCGTCGAATACGCCCACCACCGCATTCGCAACAAACTCGACTACACCAACGTCGGCTTCGAGCTCCTGCCGGAAAAGTTCACACTGACCGAGCTCCAACTCGTTCATGAAGCGATCCTCGGCGGGCCGCTCGACAAGCGAAATTTTCGCCGTAAGACCGGCCAAAAAGGAATCGTCGAACCGACGGGCGAGTGGCAGCGCACCGGCCGCAAGCCCGCGCAGCTTTACCGGTTCAGCAGTTAACCTTTACATCGGCGTACTCGGGGATATCGGCATCCGCGCGCGCTCGGACTGATCGGCAGCGGCTACCGGCGCGGTGACGGCCCCACCAACCGGCCGTCCTCGTACTTCTTCAATAGTTCATCGGACTTCCGCCGCATCTCTTTCACCTCGGCGTCCATCGATTCGTGCCGCTTCCACAGGTTCAACGTCTGGACGCTGTAGTAATAAAAGGCAGCGGGATCCGCAAACTCCCCACGCATGGCCTCCAGGACAGCGCGATCCAGCATTCCGCCCCCGCTTCCCTAGCTATCCTGCCATAGATAATCCTTAACAAAACGGTACCGCGTCACCGGCCCGCGAAAATCCATGGGACCATCCGGATTCTCCGTCACCCCCAGCCGCCGCATCATCACGAACTGCCGCGGCCGTTCCTTGTCGATCATCACTTTCCAAGGCCCGTCCGCCTTCCACTCTCCCTCGGGCATCTCCCCGAACATCGCCCGCAATGCCGCGTTATTCTCGGCATAATTCTTGTCCCAGCCCTCCGCCGGCCAGTCCCGCCGCCCCGCAAAGTACGCCTTCCGCCCATCACTCACAGCGGCCGACTCCACCATCGACCGCGCATTCCCCTTCGCCGCCGCCAAATCGTATTGCTTCCGAAACCCGCGCCAATCCAACAGCACACGCCGTTCCCGGTCCAGCATCAACACCCGCCACGAAGGCTCGGTCACCGGATGCCGCTCATACGTTTTCCGCGTAATCTTCCATTGCAGCCGGCCATCCCGGCCTTCCTCCGCCACATCGTCTTTCGGCCGCCGCAGAATCGTGCCGAACCCAAAGGATTCGGTCCCCCGCTCAATCCGTTCCACCTCAAAATCTTCGGCAAACACAGTAATCTGCAAGTCCTCCGCGTACGAAGTCTGCCCGTTCAAATGGGTGTCATGGACCCGCCGGAGCGTAAACGCGGCATAATCCTGCGTCGCCTTCTCCTCGTCCGTCTGCAGCTTTAAATCCACCGGCACGCGGATTCGCCCCACCTCGCCGAGCGAGACCTCCTGCCAGACGCGGTCCCGCCGGAAACATCCCAGCAATAGCGCACCCGCAAGAACTATCGCGGCCACACCCATCACAGTTACCGCCGTCATGTTCGCGATTGTCCCATCAATAGCAGAGGCGTTTTACGGCTCGCAATCTTCTCATTCCGCGCGGCGGGCGGGGCGATCTTTTCGGGTTCAATGCAAGACAGCCGTACCAGGACGGTCGGATAGTTTTTCGGCGGACTTGTGACCGGAAATACACGCCAACCGTTTTCGGCGAACAGTTAGGGACGGCGAACGAGAAATTGTCGATATTTCGGCACCGGCGGGTTCATGTACCAGTTTTCGCACAGCGTCGAAACCAATTGAAGGCCGTGGCATGGATACTCCAACTACCGCGGCAGCAGGCGGGCGCCCGGCCCCTTCAAATGCCCCAACGCAGCCGTACCCGAACATTCGCATCCGATCCCTATTCAATTCGGCCGGTTGCATCGGGCGGATACCAGCCTGCCAGGAAGCAACGGATTCACAAATACACAAGGGCCGGATTGCCCCGGCCCTTGTGCTTGTTGTTCGCCTAACGCGACGGCGTCACTTCGGCGTCACGTGAATCAAAGCGCCGGGATTGGCATCTTCCAGCATCCATAGGGAACCATCGGGACCCTGTTCCACATCGCGGATCCGTTTGCCGACCTCCCAGCGCTCAGCGGTCTTGGCGCCGCCTTTCCCGTCGAAGATGATGCGATTGATCGACATGCTCGCCAGGCCACTGATAAAGCCGCTGCCATCCCATTGCGGAAAGGTCTTTTTGCCCTTGTAGAACATCAGATTGCCCGGCGCGATCACCGGCACCCAGTAGAGTACCGGCTTCGTGTATTCGGGTTTGGAGTCGTGGCTGGGAATCGGCACTTCGTTATAGTTCTTGCCAAAGGAGACGACCGGCCAGCCGTAATTCTTGCCCTTCTCGATCAGATTCAACTCGTCCCCGCCGCGCGGGCCATGTTCCACCTCCCATAACTCACCGGCCGGCGAAAGTGCCAGGCCATAGGGCGCGCGGAAGCCGCTGGCCCAGGTTTCCGCAGGCGTCAGGTTGGGGCCGGGAAAGGTATAAGTGCTCACCGGCGTCGCGGTCTTGGCGACTTCCGTGTCGCGGGGCGGATCGATAAGCGGAATGGTGGCGGCGCCGGTTTTGCCGAAGTTGGGATTGCCGTTGAATGGCTTGCCGTCCAGCGTCAGACGCAGGACCTTGCCCACCGGTTGGTTCGGATCCTGGGCCGGGACCATCCGCTGGCGGTCGCCAACCGACATGTACAGGGACTGGCCATCCGGCGCAAAAACCACCTGGCCGCCCGCCTGGCCGCCCTTGCCTCTGGGCATTTGGCGCCACAGCACCGTCAGATTTTCCAGTCTGGGCACACGTCCGGTGACCAGCTTGCCGCGCGCCAAAACCTGTCCCCCGCCGTAGTCGCCCGGTTCGATATAGGTGAGATAGATGTTCTGGCCGGTCGCATAATCCGGCGAGACGAAGACCCCCAGCATGCCGTTCTGGCCCTGCCAATAAACGGGGGGCGACCCGCCCAAATGCGCGATCTTTTCTCCCTGCGGCGACACCAGCCAAACGGGGCCGATCTTTTCGGTCACCAGCATATGTCCGTCTGGCAGGAAAGCAATCCGCCACGGCAGTTCAAAGGTCGCCGTCGTGGTCATTTTAAAGGGCAGGGTGGCTTCGGGTTTCTGTGCGCCCACGTTAGTTTGGGCCCATGCCGCCGCCGCTAACGTGAGAAGCAGAGCCGCTTTCGTTAATTTCATTGTCATTTCTCCTTGCTTCATTTTCAAAAAGGCGACGCATCACACAAGCCGGCCTGGTCATGGGCGGCGGAGAACCCCGTTCAGGGTTTCGTGGCCTTCTTGAGCGCAACCGCGTTCATACAGTAGCGTAGCCCACTCGGTGCCGGGCCGTCCGGAAACACATGACCCAAATGCGCCTCGCACGCATTGCATATGGTCTCGACTCGTTTAAGAAAGGCTGGTCCATCGAACCGGTAGGCAATGGCGTTCGCCTCAATCGGCTGCGTGAATGATGGCCACCCGGTACGCGACTCAAACTTTTCGTTGGAATCGAACAGCAGGGTATCGCAGCAAACGCAGGAATAGAGCCCCGGCTCAAACAGGCTGCACATTTCTGAGCTGAAAGCGCGTTCGGTGCCCGACTGGCGGGTGACGCGATGCTCTTCATCCGTCAACTGCTGTCGCCATTCCGCGTCCGTCCTGACTACCCTCTGGGCAGGAGCAGGATTACCATCGCTGGCGAGTTTCAAGATGTCGGACCATTTGAGCATCTTCCTGCATTCTACCCCGCTCGTTGCACCGGTGAGTTAAGCATAACGCCATGCGCCCGTGCTCCGCGGAGAGAACGAGGGACAGGTTCGAGCTTGGAGATGCGTGGAAAGCCGATTTGCAATGAGGTAACCGCTGCCAGACCAGTTGGAAATACGGCTTTAAAACAGATAGGATCAGCCTCCCGCCCGCGCGCCGCTAGTGGTTGGCATGAGGGACATTTGAAGCGAATGCGGGAGCGGGAAAATCCGGGGATGAATATGGCCGAGATGGAGACACTGCTGGAAACGCCGAGGGAACATCCGGATTTCACAATGTGGTTCCTGAAGGAACGGGGGTGGGTCGTTCGGACGGACAACGGGCGGTACTCGATCACGATTGCGGGGGTCGAAGAAGCGGAGAAAATGGAGGTATGGGGGCCCCGGCAGCCTGAACATTTACTGCTCGAACCGGCCTATTAAAGTTTCGGCTCCAATGCGCCGATTGATGGTGAGTGGAAGCAGCAAAAATACCGGAACGACGGAAGCGGGCGCGCAAGGGAACTCAGCCGACGCGAGGGGTCCAATTGTGGCTGGAGCGGCCGGACGGATCGTGGCAGCGGATTTCCGCCCAAATACAAGACAACGGAGAATTTGGCGTCGGCGTGCTGCTGGGAGAAATGGTGCGCGACGGGTTAGCGATCCTGATTGAAGGCGGGGGTGTTTGCGGCGCGGACGGAGGGCGCGCTCGCGGCTTTGTGGCGTGGTGCACAGCGGTATCGCCGGGAGTATTTCGGGCGGGAATTGCAATTGAGGACCGCCGCAGAGATGATGCGGGGAAAGCGGAGGAGGTCGAGGACTACTATGAAGCTCTGGAAGTGAACCCAACGGCCACCTTCGACACGATCCACAAGATCTATCGAGTATTGGCCCAACGGATACATCCGGACAATCCGGAAAGCGGCAACGAAGACGGATTTAAGCGATTGCTGGAGGCATTCCGGATCCTCTCCGATCCCGAGAAACGGGCGGCATACGACGTGGAACGGACCCGGGCATTGTCAAAGCGGTGGCGGATTTTCGACCCGGATACGGCCGTTCCCGGGCTGGAACAAGAGCAACGAAAACGGCGCGCCATCCTATCCCTTCTCTACAACAAACGAATGCGACAGCCGGACAATTGCGGCGTCGCGATTCCCGACATGGAACAGCTATTGGCAGTGCCTCGGGAGCATTTGGAGTTTTCGCTATGGTTCCTGAAGGAGCAGAGTTGGATTCAGCGGACGGATGGCGGAAAGCATCACATTACGGCAAAGGGCGTGGAGTACGCGGAATCGACAGGAGCGTGGCAGCCGCCGACGGCGAAGAACGCAGGGCTTCTTTCACCGGCGGCGGCGCGGTAAGCAGGAACGTAACGACGTGCTGGCCTTTGGGCAGCAGGAGAGTGTAGCGACCTGTAGAGCTCACCCATGCCGGAGCGGCCGGCACACCATCAATGTCGACCGCTGCCGGTAGCCGATCCAGCACGGCAATGGCGCGGTGGCTGGAATTGTAGCTGACTTCCACGGCGCCGGTCCGCACGGAGGCCGTCTTCAGGTCTCCGTTGAAGTCGAGAATTCGGAGCGGCGGGGCTATTGCGGAAGGTTCGATGGCGACGGGTCCCGGTGGAAGCCAGAGTGTTTCGGGATTGGCGACCGGCCAGACGCGCCCATTAATTTTGGCAGGACCGGACCAGGGAATCCCGACCCCGAACTTTGAGTCGACGACCAGGCGACCGGCAACGCGATCAATTCGATCGACGCGCGCCGCACTAGAGCCCAGAAGCGGCAGATCGACTTTGCGAATCGAATTTTCAAAATAGAGCGCCACGCGGGGAAAGGCACGGGCGGACGTGGCGACGAGTTGAAAGAGTTCAGTCCCGGTTTGCAGTTTCGTGGGGTAGACGTCCTGGTAACGTTCGACAATATTGATGTCGATGGCGAGCCGATCCTGGTGAGGCGTAACGTATTTTGCGGCGATTTGGGGATATCGCTGCGGACCGAGATGCCAGATCGTGGCCGGGTCTTCGATGAGAAACGTGAAATCGTGTTTGGCGAGTTGGGGGAGGAGGCGGGCAGACTCGGCTCCGATGGCATCCCGCATACGGGTGTCGAACTTGTCATCGACGTGAGTGAGAACGATTTCGAGATGGGGCTTTGTCCGCCTGATCTTCACCAGTTCGTTGAGCCAATCCTCCTGCATGCGCTGTGCTAAGGATGCCCGGAATTCGAGCAGTTTACCGCGCAACGGGTTCGATTTGTCGCGGACGACGGCGACGGGATCGGCGTGGTGCAGGGCGCGGAATTCAGCGCGAACATCATCGTTGAAGGGCGTGAAGCGCGAGGGATTCTCGATGCCCTCAAGCGATTCAAAATAGAGTTCGGCCAAGTTGATCCCGTCCCAGTCGAAACGGCTGGTGAGCCTGGCGATTCCGTCCTTGACTTCGGCAGCACACCGCGGATTGGCCAGATTCATCAACTTGCGCCAGTCGAGGTGGGCGTCTTGCAATAGGGCAGTCTTTTCGCGCCATTCGGGATGATCAGCCCAGAATTTTTCAGAGACGTGGGGGAGTTCGACCCAGGCATAGACGAGAATGGCGCGACGGTGGGCGGCGTCGATCAGATTTTTCAGATATTCGTCGCGTTGCAGGTCGGCGTCGTAGTAGTGCCATGCGGCGACGTGGAGGGCGCCGATACCGGCCGCGCGCCACCGTTCGGCGAGGTAATCGGGGTCGGCGCGGAGGCGGTAGGAGGAATCGAAGAACGCCCATAGGCGGCCGGATTTGAAAGGGGGTTCGAGGCCGAGGCTGGTGAGAGCTTGCAGGATGTAGGGAAAGCGCTCATGGCCTTGTTGGCCGGGGGTGACGTTGACCCAAAAGACGGCGCCTCGGCCGATCCGAAGACCGGCCGCCATCGGGGCGTTGGACCAACGTTCGCGGGAGAAGACCTTGGCGGCATCGGGAACGGCGAAGACCGGGAGTTCGAGGGCGCGTTCCCAAACGATGGGGAGGGCTGGGTCGTGAGAATCGCGAATTTGACGGGTTGGCACGCGCTTCCCGGTGGTGATGATGCCAAGCGAAGTCGCGAATTCGGAATTGCCTTCGAGGATGAGGAGCGCACCCTGTTCAACTCGCGGGCGCCAGGTTGCAGTTGCGACCGGCGTTCCGGCCGGCAGGACAATGATGTTCGCGGCGCCGCTTGTCCCAGCCGTCATACCGATGGATTGGAAGATGGCGGGCCAAGGACCTGGTTCGTCGCCGGCGACGTGGAAATGAAAGGAGGGTTCGGCGGCACGAACGGCGAACGTAAGGAGGAGCGCGAGGTTAACGGGTGATGGCATACCAGAATCCTGCTCGAATATCGAAGTAGTTGGGCCGGCGAGGGTTGCCGTCGTTGCGGGTGTACACACCGCGAAGGGCTTGGAGAGTGAAATGAACGTTCGGAGGAAGGGTTGGCCAGCGGGTTCGGATGCCGGCGCCAAGTTCAAAGATATTCGCCCAGTAC
>Ga0105046_10004783_pt1 | contig 21513 bp, 17 predicted proteins | sample MAT03_FD_78385 | JGI IMG/M metagenome (GOLD analysis project Ga0105046, IMG submission 78385) | Freshwater microbial communities from Lake Fryxell liftoff mats and glacier meltwater in Antarctica - MAT-03 (megahit assembly) | ecosystem: Environmental > Aquatic > Freshwater > Ice > Liftoff...
TCGGACTTGCGAGCGGAATTCGGAGGCTGAACCGTTCGTCACGCCATGCTTCAGAGAATCGGAAAAATTCCCAGCGACGCCAATGGGCGCGGTGCGCAATGCAGGCTAGCTCCCGGTTTTCAAGGAACCGGACGCTAGCGCGTGGCCGCTGATGATGTTGCCAATCGGTCCCAAACTAAAAATACTTGTAAATCCTTTCGCGGCGACTCTCTGCAGGCCGAAAATCGACAAGATCCAACGGACTGGGATACGGCAAGTTGCCGGGAAAAATCCATGCCGATTTCAGTCCCGTAAACGCGTCCCACGTGCTACAACTCGCACAGAAATCGAGACAACGATTTCGCAGCGATACAAAAAGATGAGCCGTCCAGCAGAAACGACGGCTCCCGTTCGATTCATTGCACAGGAACATTCACAATGGTTTTGATTGCCGACTGGAAGAAGTCAACGTTTGATCCGCTCAAGGACATCGAAATCGATAAGGTTTTCAAGCTTGCTATCAAACATAAATGCTCGGACATCCACCTGCAGGTCGGACGCCCGCCGGTGTTTCGAATTCGGGGTGGACTACGCGACCTGGAAATGCCGCCAATCACCGAAAATCAGATGATCGAACTCACGTTCCCGATGATGGACCAGCGAAACCTGGACATCTTCCACACGAACGGCGGAGCGGACTTTTCAAAAGTCATCAAGATCGACAACGACCCATGGCGATTCCGCGTGAACTTGTTTACGCAGCTGGGCAAGGTCGGTATGGTCGCTCGTAAGATTGAACGATCGATTCCACCATTCGAAGGATTGTATCTGCCGGACAAGATGGTGGATCACTGCAAGTACGATCAGGGCATGGTGCTGCTGGCCGGTGTGACGGGTTCCGGAAAAAGTACGACGATCGCGTCGATGCTCGACTGGATCAACCGCAACATGAACAAACACATTCTGACGATCGAAGACCCGATCGAATTTATTTACACGTCGGACAAGTGTCTGATCAATCAACGCGAGATCGGGCAGGATGTGATTGACTTCCATGTGGCCATGAAACATGCGGTCCGCGAAGACCCGGACATCATGCTCGTGGGCGAGTTGCGAGACCGTGAAACTTTCGAAACCGCGATTCACGCCGCCGAAACGGGACACTTGGTATTCGGCACCATCCATGCGCCTGGCGCGCCAGGATGTATTTCGCGTATTCTGGACTTGTTCCCGTTCGACATGCACAAAGCGATTCGGGCGAGTATGGCGATGAACATGAAATGCATCGTCGGTCAAAAGCTGCTGAAGACGATTGTCGATACGCCATCTCGCGTGCCCATCGTGGAGATCATGAGTTTCAATCCCACCGTGCGCAAGCTGGTCATGGAAGAGATGGACGAAAAACTATTCGCGGCGATTCGTATCGGCAAGACGGAAGGCATGCAATTGTTTAACGACAGCCTTTACGATTTCGTCAATCGCGAATTCGTCAGTCGTGAAGCGGCGTTTGAGATTTCGCCAAACGTCGAAGAACTCAAGATGCGACTGAAAGGCATCGACGTCAAAGGCGCGGCGATTCTGTAGTTGTATCAAACCAGTTCCGGCATTGGCGTGGTTTTCTCCAGCAGATACTGCGGACGTCCGCTCAGGTCTGCTAACTTGGCGGCTGACGGGTCGATACCCAGATGCCGATAAAGCGCGGACAGCACTTCGCTGAAGTGAACGGGCCGTTCTGCGATTTCAGCTCCCAGACGATCGGTCGCTCCGATGACTTGACCGGTGCGGAATCCACCGCCAGCCAGTAATCCGCCGCCCACTTGAGGCCAATGGTCTCGCCCGGCATCCGGGTTGATGCGCGGCGTGCGGCCGAATTCGCCCCATGCGATTACGGCAACATCCTTGTCCATCCCACGCAGATGCAGATCTTCAATCAACGCTGACAGGCCCTGATCAAATTGAGGCAAGTGAGTGTTCTTCATGCCGTTGAAATTGTCGCTGTGGAAATCCCAGCGACCGAAGTTCAGCGTGACAACTCGGCAACCCGCTTCCACCAGTCGCCGCGCCATGAGGAAGTGTTCCAGATTCCGAGGAGCACCATCGCCGAAACGATTGGCGTCGCCTTTTCCGTAACGCTCGCGAACTGCTTCTGGTTCTTTCGAAATGTCCAGGGCATCGACCAGAGCACTGCTGGTCAGAATGTTGAAGGCCTGTTGAGACAACATGTCGAGACCTTCCAGAGTACCGCTGCTATCCATGTCGCGTCGCAGTCGATCAACGCTGCTGAGCAATGCCTGTCGATCGTTGAGTCGATCGCTGCTGATGCCTTCCAGTTTCATATCCGCGCTGGCAGGACCAGAAGGTCGAAACGCAGCGTTGGCGATGCCGAGAAACCCCGGCAGTCCAGGCGATCCATACGGAGGATGTCCGCAATCCGGTGACAATCCAATAAACGGTGGGACGGCTTTATTGGTTGGCCCCAGCATCTTTGACGCTGCCGAGCCCATCGACGGCCAGCCGCCAGCCGGTTGATTTCGTTTCGAACGACCGGTGTAACAAATGAATGAATCGTGATCTCCGTCGGGCGAACCATACATGCTTCGCAGCGGCACGCACTTGTCCATGATGGCCGCCATGCGCGGCATGTGTTCGCAGATTTCGATGCCTGGCACGTTCGTCGGGATCGGCTGGAACTCACCGCGAATTTCGGAGGGAGCCTGCATCTTCAGGTCATACATATCCTGATGCCCCGGCGCACCGCACATGTAGATCATGATCACAGCTTTGTGCGACTTGCGGATGCCGGCGACCTGTTCGGCACGCAGCAATTCAGGCAGCGTCAGACCACCAAGAGTCAACGCACCGAGACGCAGTGTGTCACGACGCGTAATTCCATCACAAAGAGCACTTCGACTATGGCCGAGAATTGAAAGCATGGCAGGTCTCGTCTGGGTTCAGAACATGAGGGCGGGCGGAGGCAGGATGAGCGGGGATTATGGTGGGGGGATTGTATCCGGATGATTTGCCGAACAACGAAATCCTATCACATAAATCGGCTCATCGGAAACAGTTCCTTTGAAAAACCGGCTCGGAAGCAAATCTGGCAAATAATTGAGCTGCCCATGCGTGTAGTTGCCCTATTCTGTTACACCTTGTGGAGCTTCTGCTGCGGGACTTTTCATGCGATCAAAAATAATGCCATGGATATCAGTATACCGCTGCTCAAGTGCAACATCTGCCGCGTTTCTTCCAGCTTTGTCACGAAGATGCGGGTCAGCACCGGCATTAAGCAAAGCTTCAACGATGGCTTGGTGACCTCGACTTGCGGCGAGCATCCATGGAGTCATTTGTTCGCCTGGCCAGTTGATACTGCCGGTTCGCGGGTAAATTGTGTAGCGCCCTGTGATGGCATCGCGTTGATTGATACTCGCGTCTTTGGAAATCAGTAGTTTGACAGTTTCAAGATCTCCCTTCAGGCTTGCCGTCATCAGTGGAGTCACACTCTGTTCGTTCCTGTTATTGACGTTTGCTCCGTGTTCCAGCAAAGCTTCAATAATCGCCGGATCACCTTTGGTTACAGCACACAGAAGTGGCGAGTCCTGATGCTGCACAGTTTCATTCGGATCGGCACCATCGCCGAGCAATCGCATGACGGCAGCGGCATCACCGTTCTGTGTCTCCAAGAGCAACTCGCTGTAGCCGTCGCTCCCCACGCCTTTATTCCATTCAGGCAACAGTAACACACCGTGCCCGAGAAAAATCGCAATGACTGCGGTCGCCCCAACGGCCGACAGCATAAATTTTGGAGAACCAATCCAGGCCGCCTGAAAGTCTGGTTTCGCCTTTTCAATCTGCCAGTAGATCCAATAGACACCCAGCCCAAACACCATAATCCACAGTGATGATGCAGTCACATAGATGCTCCAGCCAAAGCCCGGTTGTCCATTCCGATTTCGGTAGAAATCGAACCACGGGGTTGGAGTTCCAAACTGGACAACGGTTGATCGCATCCCTGCTTCCCCGGGCCTGGGGTATTCTACAGTTGACGCAGTATGAAAGTTGATGAACATGATGAAACAGAGGATGAAGATGAGCGACAACACCGTTTGAAAAATCATCGTTGTCCACGCGTGGCGACCGTCCCAGAAGGTTTTCCAGGCAATGGCCAGCGGCGATAACGGTGCTGCGATTGTTGCCCCACGGCTCACTCCGACAGTGTTTCGATGCGGGACGAATGTCGGCGTAGAGTTTTCATCAACGATGCTCAGTGCCGTTTTTCCGGTCCTGGAATCGTAGTTCTGCCGTATTCGGCTCAGCACCACCAGACACCAGATCGCGAGCGGCGCAGTCAACGGCAGCGTCACATTTCCGATGAGGATCACCATCACGCAAACGAACCGCGACATGTTGATCCACTCGCCGCGTCGAATCAGCCGTCCCGAAACGAACGCGAATGTGCCCAGGATCACGTTGCCCGCGAGAAACGCCATAATGATTTCGCCAATCCGTCGAGTGTGCTCCAACTGAGCCTGTGACGTCACAACCGTCGCAGTGAACATGCCAAGGAAGCCACCGACCAACGCGGCTAACAGCAAGACTACGCCAATCATCGTTAATAGTCGCGAGGCCAGTAGAAATGGCGACATCGCCGTCGGTGTTTTTCTTGCGGCTGTCACCGCTGGTTTGGATTTCACTGCCACCGCTGACCGCAGACTGACCGCATTGATGACAAGCAACCCAATCATCGATGCAAATCCCGAAATCGCCCACGGTGTGAATCGAATTACTTGTTCCAGATTCTGTAGCCTCGCTGTGGCCCTGCCATCTACGTCAACCGAACCCATAATCTGTCTTGGTGCCTCGCCGGTTGCCGGATTTGTATAGACTGTGATGCTTGTCTGCCCGGTTTCATATCGAAAGCAAAGCAGAACACCGAGTACATAGAGTCCAAGCAGCAGCCGCAGAACGACGATGGAACGGCGCGGAGCTTCTCCTCCGGTCGAGATCAGGTGTAAGATCAATAGTCCGACCAATACAAATCCAGCGACAGCACCGAGAGCGATATCGGCGGGGGCAAATTCGCGATAAACGGCGGGGAAGTTTGTAATTGGCGCGGGTCGTGTTCGATCGGCGCCCACGGTGGCATGAACGTCAGTAATGTACGTCGTCAACCACGGCTGAAATAGCGCAAGAATTGTCGTGACACACAACAGCGGAGCCAGCCAACGGATGGCCAATGGAATTCTCTTCGCTGATTGCGGCGTTCCGGCAAACCACCCAACTGCGGCGGCCGCTTCATAACTCAGGAACTCCGACACAGTTTGCGGTGACGGACGATGTGGGACGCCCGCAGCATCGATCGGATCGACAGTGTTTTTCGACGGCCGCTGATCCGGCGATGCACCCACGCTTTCGACTTCCGTCCGCACGTCGCTTGCGCGCTGAAATCGACGATCGGGATCGCGGGCCATCGCTTTCAGCACAATCGAATCCAGTCGATGATCGACGTTCGCCTTGTGTGACGGTGGATCGAAGTGCCCCGCCGGAACTTGCCCGGTCAGCATTTCATAGAACACCACTCCTAATGAATAAATGTCAGCGCGATGATCGACGGCGTGCGAGCCTTCCATCTGTTCGGGTGCCATATAACGAGGTGTGCCCATGACCTGATGCGTCCCGGTGAGCGTGAAGTCATCGCTCGAACCTGCAACAAGTTTCGCAAGTCCAAAGTCCGCAATCTTGACGCGACCTCGATGATCGACCAGGATGTTTTCCGGCTTGATATCGCGATGCACCACGCCTTCGTCATGAGCGTACTGCAAGGCTTCACAAATTTGCGGCACAATTGCCAGTGCCTGTTGCGATTCCAGCCGCTGCCCGTTCATCAATTGCCGCAGATTGGCACCATCGACAAATTCCATCACGAAAAAGAACAGCGGTTGTGAATTACTCGTATCATTCTGATCCATTTGCACTTCGCCGAAATCATGCACGGCGACGATATTGGGATGACTCATCCGGGCCAGCGTGCGGGCTTCTCGATTGAAGCGTTCAGCAAAAGCCGGATCAGCCGCCGCATCGCTGCGAACAATCTTCAGCGCTACCAAACGATCCAGCTTCTTTTGCCGAGCTTTATAGACGGTCCCCATTCCGCCCTGGCCAAGGATTTCAATGATTTCCAGTTGCGGAAACTGCGGTGCAAGATCACTGGTCGTTGGCGGCGGAAAATGTTTTCCAGACGGAGTTGTCGGAGCCGGACTGAGATGGAGTTCATTCTGTTTCTCGTGCATACCGAGTCCAACCGCCAACAGGCACGCCGGGCAGAGTCCGCGCGGACCATCGGCTGGCAGCGTTCGTTGGCATTTTGGACAATGATGTTCGGCGTTCATCGCAAGCACCTCTCGAGTTGACATAGATTCTGAGTAGGACTTACGGAACTGAGAAACAAGGTTACACAAATTTTGAAAAGATTTTGCAGAGTTGATTTGAAAGCGGGATCTGCCCCGGCCACCCGACACCAATTTCTGATTCTGACTAAAGAACTAGCCGCCAACGGCGTCCATCAGAGACCGGAGTTCGTCGTCGATGTCGTCGGCCCTGGCGACGGTTTGGCCAACCTCGATTCGCAGCAGTTCGCGGTAGCGGCTTCGCATGCGGTGGATAGCGACTTTGACGGCTCCTTCTGTCATCCCATGCCGTTCGGCAATCTCGGAATACGGCTCTGCGGAATCAGTTCCGATCAAGGTACCTCGGCAGGCGGCGAAGAAGTCGCTGCGGCCTTTGGACTGATATTCGGCTTCCAGCAACTCTAGCACGCGATCGAGCAGCGTGAGTGCCCAGCGTCGCTCAAAGACAGCTTCAGCCGTTTCGTTAACGCTGGGCTCGAACCCGCATTTTGATTCTGCATCACTGGCATTCAACGAATGAACGACAACTCCGCCGCCACGTTTCAGAGCGTTGGAGAAATCTCGTTCCCTGGCCAAAAAACGCTTGAATGCGGTCAGCAGGAACGAACGAAATCGCCCACGTTCCGGGTCTGCATCTTTGAGATAGCCCTTCTCCAGCAGGCAAACAAAGAACGCTTGCGTAGCATCGGCAGCATTCGATTCGGCAAGCCCCCTTCGTCGAGCGAAAGCGTACAGCGGCATCCAGTAGGCGATGCAGAGTTCCGACAGTGCGGCTTCGGCACCTGGATTTGCCAGAGCGCGCTCACCTGCAGCCAACACGATGCTCCAGCGCGTCGTCGCGAAGTGATCAGATCTGTCAATCGGGTTGCCGGGTTCGATGGATTTCATATGGCGATTGTCGGAGAACAAGGGGGCCGGAGTCAAATGTCGGAACGGTGCTTGACCAAACCCGCGATTTGATGTGACCGAAACTGCGAGCCAGTTGTTGTCCTGCGATTGTGACCCTAGAATCACCGCCCGTTGCTGAGTTCTGTTTCCAGCAAATATCGCTGAACTTATCAGATCAGCACCTCATTGAAAGTTGTCCAATGCCACGTGTGCTCGTCAAAGAACTGAAAGACGGCGATTCCGTCAACGAAATTTACCTGCTGGCTGACAAGCAGCTTCGAGCCAATCGGAATGCCAATCTGTATCTCCTGGCAACTCTGCGAGACCGCACAGGCGTGGTCAGTGGTCTGATGTGGAATGTTGTTGAAGAAACCGTGCAGCATATTTCTGCAGGCGACTACGTTCGCGTTCGCGGCAAAGTTCAGCTCTATCAGGGCGGACTGCAAATGATCATGACGCATATCGATCAGGTGCCGGAAAGCGCATGCGACCCGGAAGAGTTTCAGGTGCAGTCTCAAGCCAACGCAGCGCCATTGCTGGCCCGCTTGAAAGAACTGCTGACATCACTTCGCTGCCCGGAACTTCTGACCCTGGCGCAGTGTTTCATGGAAGACGACAATCTCGTCACCGGACTGTGTGCTGCCCCCGCTGGCGTGAAAGCGCATCATGCGTATATGGGTGGATTGATTGAGCACGTTGTTGGCATGTCGGAAGTTGCCGATCGAATTTCGCTGCTTTATCCGGCACTCAATCGTGACTTGCTGCTGCTGGGAGTGCTGCTGCATGATCTCGGCAAAGTCCGCGAAATGTCATGGGATCCGACATTGGCCTACACCGACGAAGGACAGCTGCTCGGTCATATCAACATCGCGATCGAGATGCTGAATGAAAAACTGAAAGTCGCGGAATCAAAACTCGGCAAGCCGATTGACAAAGAAAACGTGTTGCGTCTGAAGCACATGATTCTAAGCCATCACGGAACGCGAGAATTCGGAAGCCCGACGGTTCCGATGACGCCTGAAGCAATTGCATTGCATCATATCGATAATCTTGATGCGAAGTTGCACGAGTTCACGCGGGCGATTGAAGATGATCTGAACTCAGAATCTGCATGGACGCCGTTCAATCCTCGCAGTGATCGCAAACTGTTCAAAGGCTATGACCGGCTAAAGTAAGAGAATTCAAAGGCCAGGAACCAGATGTCGTCTGGGGCACGCTTCACTATGGCAGTCAGTGGCCTGGCAACAAACACACGGGCGAAACTTACAAGCTGGACAAAGGCAACTTCACCGACGACTTTCATATCTTCACACTGGAATGGGAAGAAGGCGCGATTCGTTGGGATGTCGATGGCAAGCTGACTCAGACTCAGACCAAATGGGAATCCAACGGCGGCAAATTTCCCGCGCCGTTTGATCAGGAATTCCCCATCCTGCTGAATCTCGCCATCGGCGGCGGCTTCCTGGGCAATCCCGATGGGACAACAAAGTTCCCAAGAGAAATGCTGGTTGACTACGTCCGCGTCTATCAGCGGTGATTTGTCGGAACTTCAATTCACTCTTTCTTCTGCGCGATCACGCAGCGAAATCCGACGGCGTCGCTGGTTTCTTGAATTGGCATCGAACGTCTTGCGCCGGATGTAAGATCAGACGCGCGATCGCGCCAGGAACCTCCGCGTATGACGCATGTCGAACGTTCGGAGGCCGAGGGTTTCTTGTCGTTGGCTTCGCGATTCAGTTCTGGATCTGACACGTACTCCCACAAGTAACCGTGCATATCAAACAGGTCCCATGGATTTGGTATCAGGACTCCAACGGCCGGATCATTTCCCGCAGCGTTGCCAGTATGCCAGGCATATTTGTCAAGGATCGATGCAATAGGATCTTTGTCCGTTTCCACGCCAGCAGCATCTCCGAAACTGTAGCGAGTGTCCGTGCCCGCGCGGCAGCAGTATTCCCATTCCGCCTCCGTCGGTAAACGGACGATTTCCGTCGCTTCGATCAGTTTGGCAACTTGCAGTCGCGTGGTCAGCTTTGTGCAGAAAGTTTCGGCATCTGCGTAACTCATGGATTCCACAGAATTGCGAGGTCCCTTCCAACGACTGGGATTGCTTCCCATGATGGTGGCGTACAGATCCTGAGTCGTTTCAAATTTGCAGATGCGAAACGGCTGCGACATTTTGACGGTGTGTTCCGGCAGCGCCAGAGGTCCTTCGAAATGACGCCCCATTTGAACTTCAAGAGGGAACTTTTCGCTACCAGGTGTGATCGATACACATTCGGAAATAAAACGCTTCAGAATTGCATAGGCAGGTTTTGCCACATCATCCTGGCCAAACGAGCAGTCAGTGCCAGACAGGAACGAAATCGAGATCGCAGTGACAATTGTCCAAAAACTGTTAGCTCGACTGTTGCTTCGCAGTGTTTTCATTTTGTTATCCTCATTAAATGCTGGGAATAATGGCAAACTCCGGCATTCCGGCCAGTAAAATGCGAATTTCCGCGAACACGATCTTACGTTATCTTTCGCGCGGCCAGAAATAAGATACTCCGTCTCGTTCCGGGGCTCCAGCCCTGGAACGAGAATTCGTCGCACGGCCATGCGGGGAAATTCGTCTTCCAAAAGTCTCAGTCACCATGTTAAGTCTCAGTCACCAAGTTGACTGAGCGTAAGTATTATGTCACGCCGGAATCTTCACGACGACTCATTTGACCTGCGTTGGTTGCGAAGTGCAATCGATCTGGCCATTTGCTTTGTCATCGCCGTGATCCTGCTGCGGACTTTTATTCTGGAAGGATATTTGATTTCGACGGGCTCAATGGCCCCTGGATTGCTGGGATTTCATCGTCGCATTGCGTGTCCATCCTGTCGATACGATTTTGCTTTTGGCGTCGCGTTCGATGATTCAGTCGATTCCGACGCGCCGTCCATCAATGAACCGGAAGGTTCGCGGCGGTATGCCACATGTCCAAACTGCGGACAGATCGACATTGATGTTTCAGGAGTTCCGAACAGTCACGGCGATCAGCTGCTGGTTCAAAAACACGTCTACGATTTGCGAACGCCGGAACGCTGGGAAGTCGTGGTCTTTCGAAACCCTGCGTCGCCTGGCGAAGCCTACGTCAAACGAGTGACGGGATTGCCGGGAGACAGGATTCAAATCATCAACGGCGATATCTTCATCAACGGTAAGATCGCGCGGAAGAATTTCGAACAGCAGCTGGCGATGCGAATACCGGCCTGCAATATTCATTATCTGGCAGATGATGACGACTGGCAACTGCCGTGGGAACTGGACGACGGATGGTCTGCCGCCGATGGAATTCTGGTGACTGGCGCAGTGTCTGCGGCGACGAAGGGCGAAGCGTCTACTGGGGCGTCGCAGGAATCAAAGTCATCGCAGGCTTCGCAGGAAACGCAATGGCTGCGATTTCGTAACTGGCGATGGTTTGGAGGCCATCATCTGGCAGAGACTCCGTTGAGCGACGAAGAATCGCTTGCGGACTGGGCGGCGTTGAAAGAACGGTACGATTCGATGCCTGTCACGTGGACAAGTCGTCTGGATTTTGACGAGGAGCGTCGCGTCCTTCGTTGTGAAGGCGTGATGCCCGACGACCTGCAGCACGATTTGCTGCGGCAGGCGACGAGTGCAGAATTCAAGGCTGCGATTTATCGATTGGCAGCATTGTCACATTTGTCGCCAGTCACGGATCGTTACGGTTACAACGCGATGGTCTCGTCACCGGAATACATCGTGAGTGACCTGATGCTGCGAAGTCGTCTTGCGTGGCAATCACAGCCGGAATTGGTTCAGGTTCAGATTCCGGTTGGCAATGAAGTCTTCGGACTGGTGATCAATTTGCAGACAACTCAGGTGGAACTCATTGACATTGATGAACGCTCAGTGATCAGATCGGGAAGATTTGAACCAGCAGCCACCGTGACACCCACCGATAAGACAGCACGGGGTGAATTGCTGCTGGAGGTCTCCAACTTTGATCAGCAGGTCGTCGTCGCCATCAACGGAAAACCTTGTTTCGAACCATTCGAAATTCAGGACATCGATTCAACCAACGGCGTTTTGGAGGCCACTGTCGCTGCCGAGCCCGGTCAGCGAATGGATGCAGGGAAAGCCATGCAAATTGCCATCAAAGCAGAGCAACAGCGCCGCTGGGCATTGGGTGTCAAAGGCGGCAGCGTGCGAATCGAAGATCTGGAAATGTTCCGCGACGTTTTTTACACGCCGGGACGCCGCCGCCATGCGGTCGATTCGCAATTCACGATACCGGAGGGTTGCTACTTTGTACAGGGCGACAACAGCCCGGTTTCTTCCGACAGCCGAAGCTGGCCAGATCCCTGTGTACCGCATCGAATGCTGCTCGGACGCCCGTTTTTGGTGCATCTGCCGTCACGGCCAGCAGTGCTGGAGTTCGGAGGAAGCCGACGCATGATTCGAGTACCCGAGTGGTCAAGAATACGTTATATTCGCTAGACCTGAAGATTGGTCTCAGGAATTGACAAAGAAATTCCGTTGCAGAGCGACTGAACACGCAGGCGATTTGCGCCGTAACGCTTTGTACGCAAAAAGTTCGGGGAATTATGATCAAGCGGAAGTCCCGTCGGCGGAGCGACGGGTGTACAGTACACCCGTCGCTCCGCCGACGGGATGGTTCCGCGACGCGGACTATGGAAAAATCAGTACCGGGGTGCTAACGCCGCCCCGCTCGCCATGCTGAACTTGAAAATCACGAAATATGAATACCAGCCGTTCAACCCCAAAAAACTCTGACCCTGCCGCTGCTAACAACGCCAAAGCCAAACCAAAACGTCAGGAAGGCATGCGCGAGACGATTGAGGCGGTCGCGATCGCCTTCATTCTGGCGTTCGTATTCAAAACCTTTGAGGCAGAAGCATTCGTCATTCCGACGGGTTCTATGGCACCAACTTTGTATGGCCGCCATAAAGAAGTCACATGTTCCGGCTGCAAAATTCCGTACACAATCGGCGCCAGCCAGGAAGTTTATCAGGATTCCGGCGTGATCAACCCGGAGGGGCGAGTCGAGCAATCGATGTGTCCAAATTGCCGCTTCAACAATCAAGTAGAAAACGACCCTGTCTTTAATGGAGACCGTATTGTCGTCAATAAACAGGTCAATCAATTTCAACGCTTTGACGTCGTGGTTTTCAAGAATCCGGAAGAACCGTATGTCAATTACATCAAGCGGCTGGTTGGCCTTCCGTCTGAGCTGATTCAGTTCCGCCAGGGCGACGTCTATGCCAAAGCAGAAGGCGAACAAGACGCCACAATCCGTCACAAGGCTGACCCTGCGACTCAGCAGGATATTCAATTGCTGGTTTACGATGACACTCACCCGCCGCAGCCGCTTCTTGACAACGGTGCTGAAGAGCGCTGGGTGCCATCCACGTACACGCCGTCTGACAAAACAATGGGCGGCTGGCCAATGCGAGAAGGAACGTGGAAGCCGGATCCTGTCGCCAGAAACTACAGCCTTGCAAATCAGACCTCAGATTTGCAGTGGTTGCGTTATCGACATCTGGTTCCGACTGAAGCACAATGGGACAGTCTGGAATCAGGCTCACCAAAATCAATGCCGTTGCTTCAGCCCATGCTGGTCACAGATTATTGCGGCTTCAATGCAGTCAAATTTCGCTCAGGTCGCATGAACAATCAACCACTGGACGATGGCGATCTCTACTGGGTCAACGATTTAACTCTGGATGCAACGCTCAAAATTCAAAACTCCACACTGGAATCCGTTGTTGTTCTGGAGTTAGCCGAAGGTGTTCGCGCGGCTCAGGCCCGATTTCATCCGTCGTCAGGTAAGGTCGAAATCGTGCAGCGAGATCGTGATGCCAACGGCGAATATTCCGAGGGGACTGTCATGGCATCGGCCGAAACCGGCGATTCCGGCGACGGCACGTATGAATTTTCACTCGCGAACGTCGATGACCGTGTTCTGCTTTGGATCAACGGTACGCTCGTAATATTCGATAAGGAAGTCACGTTTGTGACTGATGGATTCAATCTTCCAGGTGAACAGGATCTGGCTCCAGCAGGCATTGCCGCAAAAGGAACCGACCTTACCGCATCTGCATTGCGTATCCGGCGTGATATCTATTACCGAGCGGATGTTTCGGAATACACAGAAGAAATGGGACGCAGTTCCAATCCCGCTTATGGAACACCGCGAGCGTGCGAAGTGGATGAGCGAAATTTCAATAGTCTCGGGGCAAATCTGCGATCTCCATTAAGCTATGGACAGAACTATGTGCGGTTCGTCACGGAACAGCGAGCACGCTACCAGGGGCTGTTTGATCTGCAGCTCGCGGACGACGAATATCTGATGTGCGGGGACAACTCACCGGCCAGCAAAGACAGCCGACTGTTCGACTACTGGAGCCGTCCAATGCGAGGTATCGAAAGCCATCGCTATGCGGTTCGAGAAATAGACCTGATCGGCAAGGCGCTCTTCATTTTCTGGCCGCACGGCGTGCCATTTCTGAACGACGGTGCCGGATTCGCTGTGAAAAATCATTCAGTCTCAGAGTCGGATTACAAGCATTTCGGGGTAAAAGCGTTCCAATCCGACGCAAACTACCCGCTTTACCATGCTCCATTTTATCCCAATATATTCAGGATGAAGAAGATACGTTAAGATGCCTGCATCTCGGGCGAGCGGTCGGTGACGATTGCCCGTTTAGGGCTGACGGCGCCAGTAAGCTCTGTCAAATTCGTGAACCACAAAACGCTGGTCGATTGTCGATTTGTTCGTTTAACCCGACTCGAAGAGGAGGCAGCACTGTTGATACCTCCTCTTCGAGTCGGGTTAAACGGAAGTCGTCTCGATTGAAACTAGATCGACACCCGCAGCTAGCGCCTTGCGGCTCACAGGAAACAACGGTACTGATTCGCGAGAAGGATTCTCCGATGGCATTATTGTCATGTGATGGACTAGTCAAAGACTATCCCGGCAAGCGAGCTGTGGACGGCGTCAGCTTTCATGTCGATGAAGGCGAAATCGTTGGTTTGCTTGGTCCGAACGGGGCTGGCAAAAGTACGAGCTTCCGCATGGCCTGTGGCCTCATCGCGCCGACGGAAGGTAAGGTGACACTTCGAGGCGTTGACGTGACGAACTGGGCGATGTATCGACGAGCGCAAAATGGTCTTGGTTACCTGCCCCAGGACACAAGTATCTTTGCCAAACTGTCTGTCTCTGACAATCTCATGGCGATCCTGGAATATCGGGGCTTGAATCGCAAACAGTGCAACGATCGCATCGAACAGCTCTTGTCTGAATTTGGACTTTGGGAAAAACGAGCCCAACGATCTGGCTCACTGTCTGGTGGTGAACGTCGTCGTCTGGAGATTGCACGATCACTGGCCAGCGACCCCCAGATTATTCTGCTCGACGAACCATTTACCGGTATTGACCCGGTTACGATTCACAGCATTCAGGATATTATCAAGGGTCTCAAGGATCGCGGCATTTCAATTCTGCTGACCGACCATCGCGAGCGAGAAACGCTCACGATTACCGACCGCAGCTATATCATCTGTGACGGGCAGGTTCTGGTCTCCGGCAGTGCCGAAAAAGTTCTAAGTGATCCGCTGGCGATTTCACGATACTTCGGTAAACGCTTTGATGCCAGTTCGATCATTGATGGTCGCGAATCGTTTCGCAAAAGTGCCTGAAACGATGTTCCTTCCCGTGAGTTTGAATAGAAACAAAAAAACGGAGTCTTTACACAATGAGTTCAGGATTCGGAGATGATTCCCTGGTTCAGCCAACCACATCCCGCGGTCGCGACTGGCCCTGCCTGCGTCAGTTCATTGTATTCCTGGAAAACCGCGTCGGTTCATTACACCAACTGCTGAAAGTCATCGAACGCGATGACCTGAAAATCATGGCGCTCAGCATAGTGGATTCTGCCGATTGTGCAGTCGCTCGCGTGATCGTCAATCACTACGAACGTGCTCACGAGCTGCTGACGTTTGCAAACTTCACGATGTTCGAAACAGACGTGATCGGCGTTTTGTTGCCGGATGCCGACCAGCCACATACGGCTGTGCTGGGAAGCCTGATGTCGGCAGAACTCAACGTGCAATATGTCTATCCGTTGATGTATCGCAAAAACGGCCACGGTGCCGTCGCAATTTTTGTCAGCGAAAAAGATGAAGCGCTTCGAGTTCTCAAGGAGCGCCAATACGAATTGGTCACCGAAGACGACCTGATGCACTACGACGAATTCTTTTAATCAGCGGGCCAGCGACCAAATGGCCATATACTACTGGTACAGATGATTTCATTCAGCTTGTAATCATATTCACCACCGTGCCATCAGCCCATACGCGACCGGGCTCGTTCCTGCAGTTCCGAGAGTTTTGCCTGCAGCTCGATGATGGGACGACCATATAACTCCAGGTTGCTGGAAACGACGTCGCCAAGAATGCCTTGAAGCATTTGAATCGCCCCAATGACTTCACCCTCTTCGCGACCCTCTTCGCGACCCTCTTCGCGACCCTCTTCGCGACCCTGTTTCAAAGTACTCGACAACATCCAGTCGTAATCTCGCTGGGCTTTTTCGCGTTGGTCGTGCATTGCTTTGTCTTCTGTCTTGGAAGAAATTATTTCAAGGCAACCGATCGCCTTTTGAAAGGCCAGATCGGGAAACAACCGACGAAGGTCGTCTGCCGAGTAGTATTGAGCATTCAGAATCAGCCAGGACCACTGTGCCAAAGGCGGCGCGTTCGAAATCGTGGTTTCATCGAATGGGAACTTTCGCAATTCTACTGTATGCACCTCAATGGCCCTATCTAATTTTCGGCCACTTTCTACGTCCATCATCTGAAATCTATGATGCGCCTGGTCCGAATCGGCAAACAGATTTCCCTTCAGCAGGCAGATCGAGATCGTTGTATTCAGTTCATTATAGTCGTCACCTTCAGACAACTGATCGCTGTACATCTCACTCGCGTAGAGTACTAACCGCTGCAACAGTCCCGGATGGGCAGAAATCTGCATTTCGACATTAAAAATCTGCCCTGCAGAATTCTTCGCTTTCACATCCAAAATCACCAGCTTGGCCGACTCAAATTCCTGGTATGAAAACGGATTCAGAATCGTGACGTCCGTGATGGGATGCGGCAGATCCAGAATCGCATTCAACAACCCAATCAATGCGATTGAATTTTCCGGGCTGCCAAACATTTTTTTGAAGGCAAAATCCACGTAAGCCTTGATTCCCAATGGTATCACCTCGAAACTCCAAACAAACTCAGGACGAGCTCTCAAATAGTTGCAGCAAAAAACATTGATTCTCGAATCCTCACTTCTTTAAGCCGAATGGTCCAGCACTCGGGCCAGTACAGCAACCGAACATGATTTGGCCCCGGCAGCTTTCAGCACTTTCCCAGCTTCTGAACAAGTCGCTCCAGTCGTCAGCACGTCATCGACGATTAGAATCCGCTTGCCTTTTACTGCCTCTGAATTTGTGACCGCCAACGCGCCACTTTGGTTGCTGAATCGCTGATTCACTGAGACTCGCTTCTGAGGTCGTGTTTGAGCCGTGCGTTTCAGGATATGCACATCACAGTCGATATTCAGTCGCGATGCCAGTTCGTTGCCAATCACCAAAGCAGGATTGAAATTGCGAATGATTCGCTGACGCCAGTATTGAGGAATTGGAACGATCTGGTCGTACTTCTTCTCCGCAAGCTCGTGTGATCGCGCACTCGAAAGTAGTGAACCAAGAGACTTCATCCGCACCGCAGAATACGACCACTTGGCAGCCAGCAGGGCTTTTCGAAGTGAGCCCTCGTACATGCCAAGGCACACAACATTACTAAATCGTAAAGTACGGTTGCGGCAATGAACGCATCCGCCGACCGATGTTGCGAATGGCCCGATCTCGGCAGCACAGCGTTGACAACGATTGACGGGGGCAGGCGAAAGCTGTTCGATGCAGGTCGGACAAAAGGCGTTGCTACCATCCGACGCTGCATGATCATCAGCACCACACAACGCACATCGCGATGGAAACAACAGATCGGCAATTTGCCACAATGCTGACTTCATCGTCGATGCCTTTATTCTCGTGCCAGGGCTGGAGCCTCGGAACAAGGACAACCAATTCACATTGTGCGAATTATACGTCGCGATGCGTCGCCTTAGAACTCGTACTCTTTTTCTGAGTCCGCATCACCACCAATAGACGCTCGGACAGCATCTTTTTGTGCAGCGACGGTTGCGTCAGGCCCCGTTAGTTTCAAAAAGTACACGTTCTTATCCTTCAGATTCAGAATAATACCAATCGTTCGCTGGCCTGGAGTTGGCGTTGTCTTGCTGGCGAACGGTGGGCCACTCGTCTTTCCGAAAGTGCCGGAGATGTTGACGAGGAAGTATTCGTTTTCTCCTGCCTTGCCTTGATGAACTTCGGCTTCTCGCCCTTCCGCACTGAACTGGCCAACCCAGCGAACGATATTCGCATCGGTCCCACCACCGCCTCCAGAAAATGACGAGACCGCTAATTCACCTTTTTCCTTGTCACCTTCGGCAGCCGGAATTTCGAAGGTCGCCAGTCTCATGGCTCGAGGGGCATCCGATTGCTTCCATGATTTTGGAACCTTCAGGTCCAGATCAGCGATTTTGACATCCATCGTTTCTTCTGGTTTTTTCTTGTCGTCCTTACCAGATTTCTCGGCGGCAGCGGCAGCCTTTGGCTTTTCGTCTTCGGCACGAATGACCGTCGTCGTCATCGCCATGATCGACATGGACATGGAAGCCGCGATGGATGCCGCAAGGGTAAATTTTGTACAGCGTGGAATTTTCATATTCATATGCTCCTGGAAGTTGAAACAGAGAGAGTACACCGAATGCGGGTTGTTGATTGCAACGTATTGTTTATCGGTTGCGGTTGTTTTTCAAATGGTTGGCCACATATCGCTGACAATCGGACGCAATTGACGGAAGAATGTTGCCCCCAAATCTGATACAACCCCCGAACATTTTTATCGATTCGATGGTCTTCTCGTATGGAATAGTCCCGAAAATGTCTCCCGATACAGAATTTCAGATTCGCGTTCGTCATATCGATCACGTAACTCTGGTCGTGCGGGATGTGGAAGTCAGTCGCCGATTTTACGTTGGGCTGCTGGGCATGACTGAGGTTCCTCGTCCGGCTTTCAGTTTTGACGGTGCATGGTTTCAGGCAGGAGCAACGTTGATTCATCTGATCGCCCAGCACGACCGCAGCGGCCCGGCGGGATACCCCGTGGAAGTTCTCGTGAAGTCCAGTCGAAGTCATCATTTCGCCTTTGAAGTCGATGATGCTTACGCGGCGGCTGCAGCGCTCAAAGCGAAGGGCATTCCTTTAATTGATGACGCGAAGCTCAGACCGGATGGAGCCGTACAGGTTTTCCTGGCCGACCCCGACCATCATGTCGTCGAACTGTGTACGTCCCCGCGATAGTGAAAAACGATCAGCAGAAAGCAATGCTTCATGTCTAAAGAATATATCATCACCATGACTGCAGGAAACCGCACAGGAATCCTGTCTGCCGTAACGAAAGCCATGGCAGAACTTGGCGCGGATCTGCGTGAAGCAAGCCAGACTGTCGTTCGTGGGTATTTCACGATGATCTTTTCGGCAGAATTCCCTGACAACATGGAGGAGACCGTAATTCGCGATCATCTGCAGGATGCATGTCGGCCATTTGATATTGAAATCAGCCTGTGGAACCCAGCGAGTCATTTGCCAGTGTACAATGCCGCGACGGCAGAAACCAAACCATATCGTTTGCGAATGGGCGGCAAAAACGAACCGGGAGCATTGCGAAAACTCAGCCAGGTGATGTCCCTGCACAGTGTTGATATCACAGGCATGCACGCTGTACGGACCGGCGAAGGAACGGGATTCGAAATGGTGTTGCGTCTGGCAGTTCCGTCAAAATGCAAGGTCGATGCGCTGCTTCATGATTTGAACGAAGCTGGACAAGCGTTTCAAATGACAGCTGAGATCTCGGAATTCATCCAGTAGAATGACCAGTTCTGAGTCATCAACTGCTGAAATGATCATTATGGGCACCGGCACAAGTGTTGGAGTGCCCGTGGTAGGTTGTCCCTGCATCGTGTGTCGATCACCAAATCCACGCAACAAAAGAACACGGACGGGTGTTTTACTGCGTGGACAACAGGGTGAATTCATTATCGATGCCGGTCCGGAATTGCGTCTGCAACTCGTTCGCGAGGATGCGAAACTGATTCAGGCCGCTATCTTCACGCACGCTCACGCCGACCATATCCTTGGCCTGGATGATCTAAGAATCTTCGGCTATCAAATGAATTCTGCCGTTCCCTTGTACTGTGAAGAACATGTTGAAGAACAGATTCGGCAAACGTTTTCGTATGCCTTCACAGACCCCGCAACTCACTCCCACCAGTTCGCAGCACCAAAGCTTCGGTTCGAACGCATCGTGCCGGGCACACCACTCTCCGTGCTGGGCATGGACATTCTTCCCATCCGGCTGAAGCATGGCGAATTGCCTGTACTGGGTTTTCGCATCGGCAACGTGGCCTTTCTGACAGACGTATCGACGATCCCGGCCGATTCCAAAGAATTACTGCATGGTCTGGACACACTTGTGCTCGACGCGCTGCGATACGAACCTCACCCGACTCACCTGCATGTCGATGCTGCTGTCAGAATCATCCATCAACTGCGACCACGTCGAGCCTATCTGACTCATATGTCGCACGATCTTGAATACGATGCCTTGAGGAATGACCTGCCGGACGGCATTGAACCGGCGTATGACGGGCTCAAAATCGCACTTTAGAAGCCACTCATTCCCGTCGCCAATAATCAGGCAAAGATCTCCGTCACAGGCCGTCCTTTTGCCAACGGAAGCGGTCGGTTGAGGTTATCGCGAACTTCGAAGGTGTGATCGATGCCAAGGGCATGATACATTGTCGCGCTGAGGTCGCCGGTTGATACCGGATCACGATCCGGCACGGCACCGTACTTGTCCGACGCACCGTAAACAGCCCCGCCCTGCACGCCGCCACCAGCCATCAAAACCGTGTAGCACTTCGGCCAGTGGTCGCGACTGATATTCGCATTGATCTTTGGCGTGCGTCCGAATTCGCCCATCCAGACCACCAGAGTTTCGTCCAGCAGACCACGCTCACTGAGATCGTTCAACAGAACAGGCAGCGTGCGATCCGTCACAGGAAAATGCCACTCAGGCAGGATTTCGTACATGCGTGTATTATCGAACCCGTGCGTATCCCAGCCGCCATCGGTCTTGCTTCGCCCGCCGATGCTCTGAGCAAAATACACTGTCACAAATTTCACACCGGACTCAACCAGCCGCCGCGCCAGCAGACAGCCCTGACCGTACGTTGTGCGACCGTACGCTTCGCGCAACACTGTCGGTTCTTTGGACAGATCAAACGCTTCACGCACCTTTTCGGAATTCAGCATCTCCAGCGCGCGGTTATAGTAAGCATCCAGCCCCTGCGCTGCAGCAGACTGATCCAGAGTTTTCGCCTGCTGATTAATGATCTGCTGCAGAGCTCTTCGGTCTGCAAGCCGCGCCAGTGAAATATCTGACGGCAGACTCAGCTGCGACAATCGAAAATCTGCATCATTCGGATCATTCCGAAAGAACAGCGGATCATGCTGCTTGCCAAGAAAACTTGCTCGCTGACCGGGCGTCGTGGAACCGTCGGAAATCTGATACGGGTATGAAACAAACGTCGGCATCCCGTTTGTGTTTGGAGCAACAGCATCAACCACGGAGCCGTAGCCAGGAAAAAGATCGAGCGATTCGCGAAGTCGCTGATCGTCAATCGGCGGTTCGTAACCAGTCAGCGCTGTGTAGCCTGCAGAATTGTGGTTGTTCATCGTGTGATGCACAGTTCGAATCTGCGCCACGCGATGCATGATCTTTGCGGTCTCAGGCAGGTGTTCGCAAACTGCCATGCCGGGGACCGACGTTGGAATCTGTTTGTACAGAGAACGGTAACCGTCGGGTGCATTTGGCTTCATGTCGAACGTATCGACATGGCTTGGCCCGCCCCATTGAAACAAAAAATAACCGACCTCGCTCGGCCTGATTTCGGGACCACCGCATTCAAAGTTTCTTCAGCACGCAGCAGCCGAGGAAGATTCATCCCCAATAAACCAGATCCGCCAATTCGAATCAGGTCACGTCGATTCA
>Ga0105046_10004784_pt1 | contig 21511 bp, 22 predicted proteins | sample MAT03_FD_78385 | JGI IMG/M metagenome (GOLD analysis project Ga0105046, IMG submission 78385) | Freshwater microbial communities from Lake Fryxell liftoff mats and glacier meltwater in Antarctica - MAT-03 (megahit assembly) | ecosystem: Environmental > Aquatic > Freshwater > Ice > Liftoff...
AACGACGACTTGCGCAGAACCATCGCTTCTTGTGCGGTCTTTGTTACGGGCGATGACACGGGTTACCAGACGCTGCCGTGTACGTTAACCAAGGTTCCCTACAACCTTGGCGTCGTTGACTTCTCCACCCGAAGTTCGCGGGGAACTCTGCAGTTTGCTGTTGAGCTTTTGGATCTCAATCGCCAAGTGGTTGCGCGGGGAACAACCCCCTCCGTTGCCATTGTTCCAAACACCACGAAGCAGACGTCGGTGCTTGCGGTGAGCCTTAAACCTCCGGTTGACGGTGGCGATACCGTGCAAATGGATGCAGGGTTAGCAGACGCAGCGGCCAATCAGGGTGACGCTGGCGCAGCCGACGGGATGTAACACAGGTTTTACCCGGGCGGTGTTGGTCGAAGCTAAGAAACTTCGGCCAAGGCGCCAACGAGTTCAGCGCGGGTTTTGCTATCGCCGAGTCGATCACAAAGCGCTACACCCTGCTCGAAAACGGCTTTGGCGTCAACCTTACGACCCATCGCCACCAACACGCCGCCGCCGTGAAAGTAAGCTGGCACGTAGTCTTTGTGGTTTTCGAGTAACGCGGAAAACTCAACCCAAGCACCGGGTAAATCGCCGGTGTTTTTGAGCTCCTGCGCCAGCGCATAGCGGGGGAACGGGTCGTTTGGTTTTTGGGCAATGAAGCCCCTCAACATATCAACACGGCTAGGCGGCATATTAGGCGATCGGAAACGGCTGTGCAGGACCAGGCCGCTCGGTGTGTTTAGAAACCACGATGCGGTTGTGTTGATCTACAAGCACCACGGTTGGTTGCCAGGTGCGGGCTTCTTCGTTGTCAACGTCTGCGAAGGTAGCAATGATAGCCACGTCGCCGGGTTGAGCCAAGCGAGCGGCGGCGCCGTTAATGCATATCACCCCTGAGCCTGGGGGCCCTGGAATGGCGTAAGTCTCAAGGCGGCTGCCGTTTGTGGCGTTCCAGATGTGTACATGTTCGTAGGGCAGGATGTCAGCCGCTTTCATAAGGTCGGCGTCAATGGTGACAGACCCTTCGTACGCGAGGTTGGCGTCCGTAACCCTCACACGATGCAACTTCGACTTAAAAACTGACCGTTTCATACAGTTCCTTTCGTCCCGGCCAAAGACGGTCCAGGCGACGGTGTCCTTCTTCTTATCCTGACTCAATAGGCCGTTGTGTCAACGGGTGGTAAACTATTGGGTAGTGAGTGATAGGCGGTTCAAGCGGTTCATTGGGGTTGACCTTGGTGGCGGTAAAGGCAAAAAGACCGCCGTGGCGGTCCTTCGCGACAGCGGCGACGGCGGCGCTTTGGTTGAAAAACTAGCGCCGAGGGTTGGAGAGAAGCCTTTGTATGACGAGGCGCTCGTAAATCTTCTCCAATCGTTTTCGCATGAACCTAGCGTCATCGCGATGGACGCGCCCTTGAGTTTGCCCGCCTGCCTGCGGTGCCAAGTTCCGGTGTGCCCTGGCCAAAACGAATGCGTGGATCCGTCCTTCGTGGTTATGCGTCGGTTGGCCCAAGTGCCTGCAAGCGATCACCGCGACTATCGCCGGGGAAAGCCAATTCTTACCCCATACACCCAGCGCGCCACGGAAGTGTATCTAAACCGAAGAAGGCAATTGCTGTCTCACGAAACGCCGAACCAGGGATTGGGTCCCTTGGCTGCGCGGGCGGCACATCTGACGCGCGCCCTGGCCAGCACGCACTTGCTGGGAGACAACCTAATAGAGGTGCATCCCAAGGCCACAGTTGCACTGCTTAAGTTACCAAAGCCTTACAAACGCCACATTCGAGAGCGTGAAACGCGTGTGGCGATACTTGCGGCGTTGGAAGACGATCTCAAGTTCGCACCTGGTGTTTGGCGAGAAGAATGCGTCCAGAGCGATCACAGTTTTGACGCCGTGATCTGCGCCGTCACCGCATTTCTTTGGGCCAGAGACAACTGGAGAATCCCGGAGGATTTGGCGGATCTGCCTCCCTCAGACGGTTGGATCTGGGTTCCCCCTGAGTCCGACGATTTGCCTCGCGTAGAGCCAATCGACCTGGCGGCCCACAGGAGAATCCTCGGCCGCTAGACTTCCGATCCGTCAATCCCTAGCCAACAACTTCAGCGCCAGCCGGTTTGTTCTCGAACTGGTCGTTGTGGTCGACCACGCGGCCACCCGACAGCAACAAAGTTGCTCCACGGGCGCGAAGGAATTCCAAGAAGGCTAAGGCAGAAGGTAACTCGGCAGCGGGAATTTCGTCCAGCAAGTCCCGAGCCTGCCTTCGAAGAATCTCGCCAGGGGCTTCCCCCGTTGGTGCCGGTCGAGGTACAGCGACTGGCTCTTCTGGAGCCTCCACCGAACCCCAAGGCGGAGCGTTCTCGGTGACGATTTTCATGTGCTCGGCCCAGGTTTGCATATGGAAATGCAGCAAGTTGGAACGATAGGAAAACCAACGTTCCCGCTCCGCAGGAAACGCTAAAAGGACGTCCTTAAAGCGGCGGAAAGCGCCTTTGCCGTCTATGGCCACTTGCAGGCGGTCCCGCAGAGGTTCGTCCACGACCGAGCCGACAAAACTCTCCATCCAACGGTATTGTTCCCGTGACGAGGCTGGATCCACGCGCAAGAAACGTTCGGGGGTGGCAGACACCTTCCCCCGCCTTGCAGTCGCGTCAGGCTCGCCTTCGGTTATGGAGAGCAAGTCTCCCGTTTCGAGATCGAGGAAACTTTCCTGATCAGGCGAATTGCGTTCGAATGCGATCTCGAGATCGCTCCAATTTACTGTTATGGCCATTTTTTCCGACTCCTGTCGCCCTCCTCCCGAGAGAGCAGCCAAGAATGTTAGTAGTAGCAGTTAACGGCGGATATGGGGCCGCCAGACCCATGAGCGTAAGGTCGCTGCGGAAACTTTGCAACGAAGCATTGACGTTGGGCGGCAGAATCTTCGGTCAGCCTTGACATTCCCGCCCAGATCCTTAGAGTCCAAAGACCGGGTCGGGCTCGACGCGGAAATTGGCTTCGTTCCGGAGGATGTGCTGTGGCTCGCGTTACCGTTGAAGATTGCTTGGAGAAAATTCCCAACCGCTTTGCTCTCGTCGTCTTGGCTTCGGAGCGGGCCCGTCAACTGGCAAGCGGAGCTACTTCGCTGGTCGATTGCGAAAACAAGCCAGCGGTTTCGGCTTTGCGCGAAGTGGCCAAAGGCTACGTCCTATTTAACGAATCGGTAGACACAACGGTCTACCAATTCCTTGAGGAAGTGAAGCGACGTGGCATGAAGCCACCGCGCACATAAGATTGCCTCGAGAGGGCGCCCGACCTAGGCGCCAAACGAAAAGCCAGACCGGTTTCATTCCCTCGTGAGGGATGAAGGTCTGGTTTTTTTTTGTTTATGGCGCGTCTCAGAGGCGAATAGCCATCAGGAATTTCAAGTAGTTTCCCTCTGGAAATCCAGGGGCTACCATGTAATCGGCGGGAAGCCCGACCCGTTCGACGATTCGCACGGTGGCGTTCGATTCCACCGCCGCGTCTGCCAAAGCGCGATCCAGATCGGCCGGGTTCATTTTCACTGAGTTTGTGCAAAGCGCGAGGATTCCGCCAGGATCTAAAACGCGCAGTGACGCCGCTATAACTTGGACCATGTCCCTTATCACTGAGAAACTCTCTGACGGTGCGCTGCCGTGTGAGAACGTCGGAGGATCACAAATGACCATATCGAAGCGGCGGCCGCGATCCGCGAACTTTTCTAGCGTCTTTTGCGCGTCGCCCGTGACTTGCTCCATCTTGGCTGGATCGAGCCCACTGAGTTCGTAGTTTCGCCGCGCGCGAGCGTGCACGCGCGCCGCAGTATCTACCGCCACAACCTCGGTTGCACCTGCCAACGCCGCTCGAACAGAGAAAGCACCGGTATAGGAAAAGAGGTTCGCGACCCTTCGGCCGCGCGCCTTTGCTGCAACCGCATCGCGGCCGAGCCGAAGGTCCGGAAACATACCCACCCCTAAAGGTGCGGTGACATCGACGGCAATCTTCGCGCCGGACTCCTCCACCACAATCTCGAGAGGTGCTTCCTCACCTCGGGCCCTTACGGCCGGCTCGGGGGCGCCTTGGCCTCCTAAAGGACGCAGACGGCGTTGTTCGTAAATGCCTGCGGGCTGGACGACTTTCTCAATGGCATCAAGCAGTTCATCTCGCCAGGGCAAGGCTCCCGCGGACAACCATTGAACAAGGACGAAATCACCATAGCGATCCACTGTGACGCCAGGCAGGCCTTCGCTGTCGCCGGTAAACAAACGCAGCGCTTGGGGCTTGTTGGCTCCAAAGATCATCCACCGGGCCTGCACTGAATCCTCAAAACGGCGAGCTACCGTGCCGGAGCCGGGATGAACCGCTTCGTTGGAAGAGCGGCTGAGAACCCGGACCGCCACAGAGTGATCTTGATCTACAAAGCCGCGGCCTAGGAATTCGCGGTTGCCTGCTATGAGTTCAACCACGGTGCCCGTGGCCTCAGAGACGGGACGACCGAGGGACTCGCGAAAGATCCAAGGGTGACCGAGCTGTACGCGGCGCGCGACGTCGTCGCTGAGCCTGTATTGTCCATCTCTTGCCTGAACGCCGCGGGCGCGAGCAAGTGGTGGGGCTCCATCGCGAGAAGGGCGACGGGCGGCTTGGGATCGTTGCGGCGGCGGACCAGGTGGGCGTTTCACGGGGCCTCACGGTATAGGGACCCACACGGTCGCTGTCAAACCAAGTAACCAATGCTGAGCACGGTGTGCGAGCGAAACTTACCTTCGCTCCATATTACGCACCTTGGCAAAAGTGTAAAAACAGACGATTCTATGATCTCAACGCTTGCCAGGGAGCAACTGCAAACCCTGAAGAGCACACAGCTAAAGTGACATGGTCGATCTGACGACCGGCTTTGGGGGGTTCATGAGCCGACTAGGTGAATTGCTGCTGCGCGACCAACTGATTTCTTCAGCCCAGCTGGAGCTTGCCCAAGAAGCAAGCCGCAAGTCTGGTGAACGGATCGGGCACAGTTTGGTCAAATTGGGTGCCTTGCAAGAGGAAGAGCTAACGCATTTCCTTTCCCGCCAATACGGGGTGCCGGCCATCAATCTGAACGAATTTGATGTGGAACCAGGGGTCATTGCCCTGATCCCAAAGGACGTTGTCACGCGCCACCGCGTGATACCCGTGAACCGGTCAGGCCAAGCGCTGATCGTCGCGATGGCAGATCCCGCCAACATCCTGGCCATCGACGATCTGAAATTTCTCACGGGCTACAACATCGAAGTTGTGGTTGCTTCGGACGTCGCGATCGATCTGGCGATCATCAAGTATTACGAGCCAAAGAAGCAGTACACCGCTGCCATTGAAGATCTCATGTCTGAAATCGAGGCGTCGATCCAGGTCGACACCGAGAAAGAAGACGACGTTAAGGCGGTTGACCTTGAACGGATGTCCGAGGATGCACCCGTTATTCGTTTGACCAACCACATCCTGATGCAAGCCATCGAGTTGAAGTCATCGGACATTCATATCGAGCCTTACGAGAAAAGTTTTCGCGTTCGGTTGCGTACGGACGGTGTGCTTCGCGAGGTCATGCAGATCCCCTTGGGTCTTAAGGCCGCACTTTCGTCTCGTGTGAAGATCATGTCCCGCATGGACATAGCCGAACGTCGTCTTCCCCAAGACGGTCGTATTAAGCTGAAGATCGCGGGCGGCAAAGAGATGGACTTCCGCGTCTCGGTGTTGCCTACGCTGTTCGGCGAAAAGATCGTTATGCGTTTGCTGGACAAGGGAAACTTGCAGCTGGACATGACGAAGCTGGGCTTCGAGACAGATCAGCTTAAAGAGTTCAAGGATGCGATCAAATTGCCTTACGGCATGATGTTGGTCACGGGCCCCACGGGTTCAGGAAAAACCACCACATTGTATTCCGCTTTGCAAGAGCTCAACAGCCCCGACGAAAACATCTGCACCGCGGAAGATCCTGTTGAGTTCAACTTGCACGGCATCAACCAAGTGCAGATGCAGGAATCGATTGGGTTGAATTTCGCAGCAGCGCTCAGGTCGTTTCTTCGTCAAGACCCTGACACGATCATGATCGGTGAGATCCGCGATTTCGAGACGGCTGAGATTGGCGTCAAAGCCGCGCTTACAGGCCACCGCGTGCTTTCCACGCTTCACACCAACGATGCCCCTTCCACGATTACACGTCTTTTGAACATGGGCATTGAGCCATTCTTGGTAACGGCCTCGGTGAATCTTGTGGAAGCACAGCGTCTTGTTCGCAAGGCCTGCGCGGATTGCAAAGAGCCGATACCTACCGACAAAGATCGTTTCAAAGCGATGGGCGCGTGGGATGAGATCATAGATTCAGCCACTTTTTTCAAGGGCAAAGGCGGAGGCTGCAAAACTTGTGGCGGCTCTGGATACAAAGGGCGCTTGGCTGTGTACGAGATTCTGACGGTTCGCGAGCCTATTAAGGAATTGGTTCTACAGGGAGCTTCCGCCGCAGAAGTTAAATCTGAAGCGATACGTGGCGGCATGAAAACCATACGCATGTCGGCGCTTTTGAAAGTGGCCAAAGGGCTTACCGACTTGGATGAAGTCGTGCGTGTAACCGCAGGCGATTAGGACAATACATTGGCCGCAGCAGCTCCTCCCCTTACGATAAATCTTCAACAGTTGTTGAAGGCCATGGTGGAACAAGGTGCATCTGACTTGCACATCACCACCGGCACGCCCCCTCAACTGCGCATCGACGGCGCATTGGTGCCTTTGCGTGTACCACCTTTGGGTCCAGTGGAAACAAAACAACTGGCTTATTCGGTTCTCACGGATGCTCAGAAACTGCGATTCGAAGAAACGCAGGAGTTGGATTTTTCTTTCGGGGTTCGCAACCTCGCCCGTTTTCGCGCCAATCTCTTTATGCAGCGAGGGTCTGTTGGCGCGGCGTTTCGAACGATTCCATTCAAGATCTCTACTTGCGCTGAACTTGGCCTCCCCGGTGTGATTGAAGAGCTGTGCAATAGGCCGCGTGGCATGGTGCTTGTGACGGGCCCGACCGGTTCTGGAAAGAGCACGACGCTGGCTTCGATGATCGACAAGATCAATTCCGAACGTCACGAACACATCATGACGATCGAGGACCCAATTGAGTATCTACACACGCACAAGAGTTGCGTCGTGAATCAACGCGAGATCGGCGCCGATACCGCAACTTTCAAAGGGGCTCTGAAATACATTCTGCGCCAAGACCCCGATGTGGTTTTGGTTGGCGAGTTACGTGATCTTGAAACCATCGAAGCTGCACTTGTCACAGCCGAGACGGGACACTTGGTTTTTGCGACGTTGCACACGAACAGCGCCATTCAAACCATCAACCGCATCATTGATGTGTTTCCATCGAATCAGCAGGCCCAGATCAGGACGCAACTTTCCTTCGTATTGGAGGGCGTTGTGAGCCAATCTTTATTGCCGCACGTCAGCGGCAAAGGCCGCGTACCAGCTGTGGAAATCATGTTACCCAACGCGGCCATCCGGAACCTGATTCGCGAGGACAAGATTCACCAGCTTTATTCGCAGATGCAGATTGGCCAAGGCAAGACGGGCATGCAGACCTTGAACCAAGCTTTGGCCAATTTATATCTCTCGCGAAAAGTATCATTGGAAGAAGCCGTTACACACAGCTCCGATCCAGGCGAGTTGGAACAGATTATTGCCAACGGCGGCGTTCAGCCGGGAGCCGGGGGCGGCGGATACCGACCCATGGGAAGGCCCTAAGACAACATGGCAAATACAGTTTACATATACGAAGCACGCGCTCGCAGCGGTGAAATCAAGAAAGGAACGATTGAGGCTGAGAGCGAACAGGCGGTGCAAGAAAAGCTTAAGCTTCAGCTGTTGACGCCCGTCACCATCAAGAAACAGCCGAAAAGCTATTCGTTTTCATTTGGCTCGGGGGTTAAGACGGCCGACATCGTTATCTTTACGCGTTTGTTCGCGACGATGATCGATGCTGGATTGCCGATCGTGCAATGCTTAGACATTCTTTCAAGCCAAGCCGAGAACAAGCACTTCGGAAAAATACTGACGCAGATAAAGGGCGGTGTTGAAGGTGGCTTGACGTTGTCGGACGCCCTTAAGAAGCACCCAAAAGTGTTTGATCAGCTGTTCGTGAACTTGGTGGCAGCAGGCGAGGCCGGCGGTATCTTGGATACCATCTTGAACCGACTTTCCATCTACATGGAAAAAGCCACAAAGTTGAGGCGACGGGTTAAGGGCGCCATGACGTACCCAGTTTCGGTTTTGGGTATTTCGGGAATTGTTGTGCTGGTGCTGCTTACCAAGGTTATTCCTGTCTTCGAATCAATGTTCAAAGACTTTGGCGGAGGCAAGCTTCCCGCACCCACCCAATTCGTTATCGATATATCACACGCGATGATTGAACAGTTTCCCTATCTTGCGACAGGAGGAATAGTGTCAGTTATCGGTTGGCGGTATGCGATGCGGACGAAGCGCGGGCGACGCACCTTCGATCAGGTCGTGCTCAAACTTCCTGTTATCGGATCGGTCATTCGAAAAGTGGTGGTGGCCCGCTTTACCCGAACCATGGGTACGCTGCTGGCATCAGGCGTGCCGATCTTGGAAGCCATGGACATCGTGGGCAAGACAGCTGGAAACGTGATTGTTCAAGAGGGCCTGCTTTACACCAAAACGAAGATTTCAGAAGGCAAAGACATGGCGACGCCGTTAATGGAAACGGGCCTTATGCCGCCGATGGTGGTTCAGATGATCGCGGTTGGAGAACAGACCGGCGCGCTGGACAACATGTTGAACAAGATCGCCGATTTCTATGAAGAAGAAGTCGACGTGGCCGTGGCTTCAATGACCAGTTTGTTGGAGCCAATGATCATGGTTGTGTTGGGCACCGTTATTGGTGGTCTGGTGCTTGCTATGTATATGCCCGTGTTCGAGATGGCTGGAAACATTAAGGCTTAGTAAGCTTCCGGCGTGGCGGCTCCGGCAAAGACAAACGTGAAGACCAAGCTTGAAGGTTCGAGATCAAGCGGGCTTCAGCCTTTGCCGACGCCCGTAGGTATTGACATAGCGACCGCCACTGGCGGGGAGGAACGCCGGGAAGTGAGGCGCCGGGAAGCGCTTCGAACGGTGATCTACCTGATGTTGTTCCGCGTGGGACTGGCGACGTTGTTGTTGGGTTCACTGGTTGCCGTGGCTTTGGTAAACGGCAACGCAGAGACGCTGACGGGGCCTTCGGGGAGATTCGCGTTATCGCTTTTGGTGGCTACGTATAGCGTGAGCCTTGCTTATGGAGTGGCCCTTCGGTGGGTTACGAACCTGTTGCGGTTTGCTTACGTTCAAATCGCTATCGATCTACTTTTCGTTTCCGTGTTGGTTCATGGCACAGGCGGCGTTCAAAGCGGCTTCCACTTTCTTTATCTGATAGACATCGTTGCTGTAGCGCTTCTGCCAGCGCGCCGGGGTGCCTTTTGGGTTTCCGCCGCCGCTGCGGCGGCGATGGTGCTGGTGTCGCTGGCCGGCTACTTGCAATGGCTGCCGGAAATTCCAGGACAAGCGCTACCACCATGGGATGTTTCACAGCGCGAGCTTTTGTTTCGTCTGGTGCTGAACCTGGCGGGGGTTGCAGCTGTTGGTGCGTTGGGCTTGTCATTGGCGGCTCAATCGCGAGAAGCTGGTGAGCGCTTACAGAAACATGAGCAATACGCCGGAGATCTGGCTTCGCTTCACGAAAACACAATTCGTTGTTTGTCATCGGGGCTGGTCACAGTGGATCGTGACGGGACCATCACATCGATCAATGAAGCGGCTTGCGAGATCTTAGGGGTTTCGCGAAAGGCAGGGGTGGGACAAGCTTTGGCTTACCGTGTGCCTGGACTTTCGCTGTTGTTGGAAGAAGTTGGACTCGTGGGAAACGTCCGACGCCAAGAGGTGGATGCGATGCGCCCCGATGGCGCCGTGCGCAGGTTGGGCGTATCCGCCATGCCACTATCAGATCACACGGGCCGCGTGATCGGCCGCGTGATTCACTTCCAGGATCTAACCGAATTGCGGCGAATGGAAGTGGCCGTGCAGCGTTCTGAACGCTTGGCCAGCATTGGACGATTGGCAGCCGGTGTTGCCCATGAAATTCGCAACCCATTGGCCAGCATATCGGGTTCGGTTGAGATCCTGCGCACGTTGCCCGAAGCGGATGACGACACGAAGAAGCTGATTGATATCACCGTTAGAGAAGTGGATCGGCTGAACGAATTGATTACCGCCCTGCTTGATTACGCGCGGCCGCCAAGCAAAGAACAAGGCATCATTTCTTTGAGCGAGCAAGCCCAAGAAGTGTTCAAGGCCTTTGGCTCCGGACTTAAAAACAAGCAAGTTGAATTGCAATCAGACATTGATTCGAATGTTTATGTACGAGGGTCTTCGGGACAACTGCGCCAGGTGTTGTGGAACCTGCTGAAAAACGCAGATGAATCGATGCCCGACGCAGGGCGCATAACACTGCTGTTGGGCATTGAAGAGCTGACCAATGGTGGCAAAGAAGCAATGCTCAGCATTTCAGACACCGGAGTGGGCATCTCGCAAAGCGACCAGGAACACATCTTCGAGCCGTTCTTCACCAAAGGGAAAAAGGCAGGCACGGGGCTGGGGCTCGCCACTGTGGCAAGAGCGGTGGAGGATCATGATGGCACGATCGAGGTGCAAAGCTCTCCGGGCAAGGGCACCACGTTTACGATGCGGTTGCCGCTCTCCCGTGCACCAAGCCGGGTTCCCGATGAAGCCAGCGCAACTGCGTAACATTACTTACGTATTTTAATTGTCTAAAGTAATGTTCTGCGTAAGCCGATGGGTAATTTATGCCTATCGACGGAGTGAGAACAGTGAAGAGCAACTTCGATACCGAAGTGTTGGTAAAAGCGAAAAAGCAACAGGAAGTGGAGGGCGAGGCCGCAGTGAAGCTGATTGAAGAATCACGGGCCCCGCAAGGTGCTGAACAACGCCGCATCAAACACCCCAATTCCACCCTTTCGATCATCGCGTAGAACTGTTTGCCGGCTGGGCCAAAGGCAGGCTAAACAATAGACAACCGCACACTTTTCAGTTAGAGAAGTGGGGCTCTGCGGGATTAGCTCAGTTGGTAGAGCGTCAGCTTCCCAAGCTGAAAGTCGTCGGTTCGAATCCGATATCCCGCTCTACCGTTACGAATTTGCATACATCGTTTCTGTTTTGGTAGAAGTTGATATACAATCCGGCCGGACGCAGCGCGTTGGCTGCAGGATACGATCAACCAGCCTAAGGAACGAAACGATGAAGGACACTGGAAAATTGCGTTGGGCATTGGGCCTGTTTGTAGCACTGAGCTTTGCTGCAGTTGGCGTCGCCTGTGATGATGACGGTGACGATGTGGTTGTGCCTACGGCTGATGCGGCGGTGGACGCTGCCACGATCTCTGACGGCCCTGCCGGTGATGCGCCAAAGGTTACGACATTTGGTTCATCATGCGTAGCTGACACCGGTTGCACCGGGGTGGTTGACTACTGTGCCAAATTGCCTTCAGCTCCTGCGGCAGCACCAGGCCTCTGTACAAAGAAAGATTGCAACTTGGCACCAGCGGGAACGTGTCCTGCCACACAGCCTTGCACAAACGTTGCACCATACTTTAATTTGCCAGCTCCTTTTTCTATCTGCATCAATTCAATGTTCTTACCAAAACAGGACGCAGGCGCTGATGGTGGCGGCGACGCTCTCATGAGCGGCGACGCTGCCCGCGACTAGGCAATCACGCCTCTTCGAGACGCAAAAAGGGCTCTCTTACGAGGGCCCTTTTTCTTTTTCGCGCTCGAACGAAAACTCAAAGCCGTCAAGCAGTTCGATATCGCTCCAAGCGCCGGTCGCACGGCGACATCCTAGCGAGCCGCCAGTGCAAGAACCCGCGCCGCTATCGCGCTTAGAGGCAGAAGTTCAGCCGCGTGACCGCGCTTAAAGGCCTCACCTGGCATGCCCCATACGACGCTGCTTTCTTTGTCCTGCGCGATGGTAGGAGAGCCGGTGGCTCGAATGGCGCCGAGGCCTTCGGCACCGTCAGCGCCCATGCCAGTGAGAATGACCCCCACAGAGTTTGGGCCTACATATTCGGCTACAGACCGAAACAGAACATCTACCGAAGGACGATGACGGTTCACCGCTTCGTCCTGCGTTACTTTACAAAGATAGCGAGCACCGCTGCGAATGACGCGCAAATGATGGCTGCCGGGCGCCACGTACGCGCAGCCAACGATGACAGGATCGCCATCCTTGGCTTCCTTGACAGACATCGCACAGATGGTGTTTAGACGAGCGGCGAAGCGTTCGCTGAAGCCCTCGGGAATATGCTGGGCAATAACCACGGCGGGCGCGTCAGCGGGGAATGTTTGCAGAATTTCAGCGATGGCTTCCGTTCCGCCTGTAGATGCACCGATCGCGATGACCTTATCTGTGGTGCGCAAGGACATCTTGAATTCGTGTACGGGTGGCGGCTCAGCGGGCACTGCCGCGCGGGGCCGGATCCGGGCTTGGCTCGCTGTTTTCACTTTTGCGATGATTTCGTCGCCCAGCTTTTCCAACCCATCAGCAAGACCAAGCTTCGGCTTCGCGACGTAGTCAACAGCACCTATAGAAAGGGCCTCCAAGGTGATGTCCCCTCCCCTTTCGGTAAGTGAAGACACCATCACGACGGGCATGGGATGTAAGCGCATCAAGTTACGCAGAAACGTAACCCCGTCCATCTTTGGCATTTCGACATCAAGCGTAAGGACATCTGGGTGAAGACTCTTTATCAGCTCCCGCGCTTCGAAAGGATCAGACGCGGTTCCCACAACTTCGATGTCTGGATCACGGCTAAGCAAACCCGTGAGTAGCTTGCGAACCAGAGCCGAATCGTCAACGACAAGGACGCGAATTTTCTTGGTCATCAGAAGAGTTCCACATCCCCATGAACCTGCTTCTTGCGAAGACTTCGTTCGTGTTCGGTTTCCTGAACCACAACAGCGCGGGTTTCACTCATTTCCAGGTGTTTTAGAAGTACTTTACCTGTGGAAGGCACGTATCTCAGGCGCCGCCCACAATTGCCTCCAACGTCTTCAGCCCGAATGGGCAAACCCTCGTCACGCAAGTACTGGCGAACAAAGTCAACATTCGACTTTCCTACGTCGCTCGCGACGCCAGGAAGCACGTGACCGCCACCGAAGACCTTTACTTCGAGATAGCCGCGCTTGGCGCCTCGCTTAAGTAACTCGTTGATGAGACGTTCAATGGCGAAGCAGCCATAGCGCATGGCCTCACCCTCTTTTTCGCGACCAGGATTCTGCGGAAGCATGAAATGGTTCATGCCACCCAGACCGGTACGCACATCCCTTATGCAAGTTGAAACGCAGGAGCCCAACACGGTGGCAACAACTTCATTCGAGGCTGTGACGTAGAACTCGCCTGGGAGAATCTGCACGATCCATGATTGGCTTGAATCTTCCCAATACCTGTGAGCGTGCTCGAACCCAGGCAGTGCGGGAGGAGGCATACGCTTAGGTGCCAAGGCAGCGGCCGTCATGACGCTCTTCCCCCAACTTCAGGTGTCTTCTGATGCGCGGTGGGGCCAAGGGTTTTAAGACCTGTTTGCACACCTACCAAAGACTCCGAGTGTCCAACGAAAAGGTACCCCGTGGGCGTAAGGGTGGTTAAGAAGCGTCCTATCAACTTTGCTTTCGTAGGAGCGTCAAAATAGATCACAACGTTGCGGCAAAAAATGAGATCGAACGCTCCCTGCATTGGCCACTGTTCCAAAAGATTCAGCTGACGAAACGTAATAAACCGCCGGAGGTCGTCTTTTACGCGAACTGTTTCTGATTGGGTGCCTGTTCCCCTATGGAAGCCTTGACGTTTTGCTTCCACGGGGAGTTTGGCAATCTTTGAGGAAGGGTATTGACCCTTTTCCGCATGAGCCAAGACATCAGAATCAATGTCCGTGGCCAATACCTTAACGTCCCATCCACTGTTGGCGGAGAACAGTTTCGAGAGGACCAAGGCAATTGAATATGGTTCTTCGCCCGTCGAGCAACCAGCTGACCAGATTCTAATGCGTCGATCGCGTGCGTTGCGTTCAAGCAGATCGGGAATCACACGGTGTTCGAGGAGTTCAAAATGGTGGTTTTCGCGAAAGAACTCGGTGACGTTGGTCGTAATGGCGTTAAGCATCCGCTTGGGTTCGTCGGACGTGCCCTCTTCAACGAGATCCAAGTACGAACGAAAATCTGCCAGCCCCAACTGACGCAGCCGTTTGGCAAGGCGGCCGTAAACCAGCATGCGTTTGGCTTCTCCCAGATCAATTCCCGATCGTCGCTTCACGAAGGTTTGTACCCTCGCGAAATCTAGATCCGTCATTGGAAATTCAAGTGCGCGTTCGATCATATTTTGCCTATTGCGTTGAGATTTTCCGAACAGGCAAAAGCAGGTCGGGGTTCAGAAGTCCTATCATCTTGTCGGGCATCGCGATGATCCCCATCGTCACCCCAGATTCCGATTGAACGGGCGTAGGTTTGATCATGTCGTTCAATACATTTGATACATCCGACATAGCATCGACCACAACGCCCAACACACGCGGCACTGTGCTTTTGTCCCGCATCACCACTATCACTGTCGTGGTGTCAGGAACACCTTCGGGAAAACCCAAACGTGAACGTAGATCCACAATCGGAACGATCTCGCCGCGGATGTTGATCACGCCCTTCACAAACGACGGCGAGTGTGGGATAGGCATGGGAGCTGCCCAGCTGCGAATTTCCTGAACGCTGAGGATATCCACTGCGTATTCGTCGCCATTGACGAAAAAGGTGAGGATCTGCAAATCACCACGGTGCCCACTGGCAACGTTTGTTGTTTGCATGCTGGATGCCGATGCTTCTACGTTCATGCTGCCACCAGGGACAAACGAGGCGCACTGGCCCGTGCGAGTCTGCCCAAGCCTACAACGTCAAGAATAAAGGCAATTTGACCGTCACCCAATACGGTGGCGCCCGATAGACCTTCAACCCTATCAAAATTGGTTTCCAAACTCTTCACCACAACTTGTTGTTGCGCCAGAAGCTCATCAACCAGAAGGCCAATCTTTTCGCCATCGGATTCAACGACCACCATCAACCGATCGGACAAACCGCCTGTTAACGTTGGCATGCCCAAGACGTTGGCGAGGTCAACCACGCGAACCACTTCGTCTCGCAGGCGATAGGCAAGTACTTTGCCGTCAATGCGCATCAAGTGTTTTGTGTCCATCTGGATGGATTCAACAATGGAAAGCAATGGCACCACATAGGAATGGTTCCCTAAGCGAACGAGCTGGCCGTCGATGATTGCCAAGGTCAAGGGCACGCGCAACGAGACTTTTGTGCCCTGCCCAAACACTGTTGAAATCGAGACATCGCCGCCCAAACCGCGGATGTTCCGGCGAACAACATCCATACCCACCCCACGTCCGGACAGATCGGTCACGGCTGCGGCTGTAGAAAAACCAGGGGCAAAAATCAGATCGTATACAGCGGCATCATCAAGTTCAACGCCTTCTGCCACCAGCCCTATGCGTCGGGCTTTTTCGAGAATGCGCTCGCGCGACAACCCTCGACCATCATCCTGCACTTCCAGAATGATGTCTCCGCCGCGGTGGTAAGCCCGCAGATCTAGGGTGCCTGTTTCTGGCTTGCCGCTCGCCAAGCGCTCGGCAGGCCCCTCCAAACCATGATCCAGCGAGTTGCGAACTAAGTGAACCAACGGATCCGAAAGCTTCTCGAGAACGGTCTTATCCACCTCGGTGGTTTGCCCGTTAAGCCGCAACTCAACCTTCTTTTCAAGCAAACGAGAGGTATCGTGAACCAAGCGAGGAAAGCGAGCAAAAACGAGGCTTACTGGAATGCTGCGAAGACGCATTACACTGTCCTGCAAGGATCTGGTATTTCGCGCCAGCAGGCCTAAACCCTCACGTATGCGGGCCAAACGAGCGCGATCGATGGGGCCGTCGTCGTCAAGTTCGCCCAACATTGATTGGGTGATCACCAGTTCACCCACCATGTTCATAAGCTGATCAACCTTGCCCACGGAAACGCGGATTGATTCCAACGGCTCGTCGGAACTGCGGGCGTTTTCTTTCTCGACTGCACGAACAGCGGCCGGCAAGCGTTCTGCAGTAGGCGTGGATGCAGACAACTTTCCGATTGGTGGAGAGTTCTCAGCGACAGCGCCTTGGCTGATTTCCAAAGTGCATTCGTCAGAAACCCAAGCGAACACTTCTTCTATTTGTTCGCGCCGAACGTTGCCTTGGAGGGTCAGCGTCCAAGCTAGGTAACAAGTTTCCGCCTCCAGGCTACTCAGCGGTGGAACACCAGAGGCATCTGCAACCACCTTCAGCTCGCCCATTGTGGCGAGTTCACGGAACAACCGCAGGGGTTCGTTACCGGATGAAAGTATCGATGCGGCCGCGCGCAGATTGATGTTCCAAACAACCACGGGAGCCTCCGTGAGCGCAGCAGAAACGGATTGAGGCGGTGGAGATGGAACGGCTGTTGGTGGCACGACGTGAGCTGTCGCACGAAGATTCTCGATCAGGGGACGAAAAGCGCTGCCTTCCCCTGGTAGTCCCTGGTGAATGTCGCCCAACATCGAACGGAGGCCATCAACGCCAGCCAACAACAAGGCAGACAACGTTGGATTGACTTGCTGCTTGCCGGACCGCACACGATCCAGCACGGTTTCCATCTCGTGTGCAAGTTCGGTGAGACCGACAAAACCAAAGGTGCCCGCCCCGCCCTTTAACGAATGAGCCGCGCGAAAGATTTCATCGATAACGTGTGCGTCGGCCGCAGTACCTTCGAGGCTCAGCAGACCAGATTCAAGATGATCTAGGCCTTCTTGGCTTTCCTCGAAAAAGGTACCAAGCAACTGTTGTTGAAGCTCAGACAGTGTGATCGCCATGGTGGGCCTTCTAGTCAAGGACCTTGCGAATCGTCGCAAGCAACTGGCTTGGATCGAACGGCTTTACCAACCACCCGGTCGCGCCGGCCTCCTTTGCGGCCTTCTTCTTCTCCACATCCATTTCAGTGGTCAACATCAAGATGGGCGTGAACTTGTAAGCCGCAAGGCTTCGTACGTTCTTGACAAAAGTTAGACCGTCCATGATGGGCATGTTGACGTCGCTAATGATTAGCTGCACGAGGCTGGCCTTCGCCAAGGTCAAGGCCTCGCTGCCATTTGCGGCTTCCACGACCTCGTGGCCAGCAGATGCTAAGGTGGCCGCCACAAGCTTTCTCATGGAAACCGAATCGTCAATCGTCATGATCTTTGCCATAAGATCCCTCTCACGAGCCAACAGATAGTTGTAGTTCTTCAGCCAACCCACAGCGTTCTGCCGTTTGCAGCAGCGCCGGACTTGGGTCTTGCCAATGCAAGGTACGATGGCCAGCGATGCAAGTCTTTCGCAGCGACACCAACAGCTGCAATCCCGCCGTATCAACGCGGCCGAGTCCTTCGCACGCTACAACCACGGGCCCCGGCACCAACAGCTTTTCCAGCCATTCGCTTGCGACTGCCCTTACGCTGGAAATAGCCAGGTCCCCCTGCACCCCTAATGTCACTGCCCCATCAACTGCCATTGTCATCGTAAATGGCTCATCGGCTACCAGGAGTCCAAGCTTTAGAAATAGATTGAAATCAAGATTTCGAACAAATTGCAGTCACGAAGGCTCAACTGTTTCATTTCCGCTGCCGATGGCTGTGGCGGGACGGGATGTTGGACAAACGGGACGAAATCGAGAATCTTAAGCGAAGCTTGGATCTCGTCATTGAAGGACTCAAGGGCGACTTGGTGCGCGCCCGGGCAGTCGTTCGTGATGCTGTCGGGCACCTCTTAGCCTCCTTCCGTGGACTGGAGGGCGCTGTGGGAACCCAAAAAGAGCTACTGAAGAGTGTTGCCAGTACCTTGAACCAAGGCGCCGATCAACACGGCAACGGGCTTACCAAAACCACTTCGAAACTGCTGCAAGAGTTCATTGAGCAAGTGGTTCGCGTCAGCGGCACCAGTATGCAGATCATTGAACACTTGATTGTTCTGTCGGAACACGTCGAGCTTATCTCGAAGGATTCGTCCGCGATTGATCGGCTTGCACGCGAATCGCGCTTTATCGCTTTCAATGCCCGTATTGAGACTCAAAGGGCAGGCGAAGCAGGGGTAACTTTCAAAGTTGTGGCCGACGAGATCAAGCGTTTGGCAGGCGCTTCAGCCTCTCTGAGTTCACACATTAGGCAAGAGGTTAACCAATCATTCACTTGTTTAGACCTCATTCGCAAGAGCGCCACCGATCTGGCGTCGCATGACATGAACACTGCGATCGAATCACGAACGGGCCTTTTGGATATTGTGAACCGGTTAGATGAAGTGAACGTCACTTTGGAAAGCATGTTGGCACGCGTGACAACCCTCATTGCCGATGCGACCCGCGCTTTGCAGTTTGAAGACATGTTGACGCAGCTGCTTGACGGAACATTAAAGAAGTTGAGCGAGGTTGCTGCGTTGACCCGCAGAGCGTTTGATGCGCTTGGACACGATGTTAATGGTACTGGAATCGCAGAGATTCAAACGATTTCCCATCTGCTTACAGAATTGGCAGAGCCAGGGGCTGTGGCGCAATCAAGCATGAATCAGGGCGAGATCGAGCTTTTCTAGCAGCAGGAGTCAAGAAGCATGCCCATTGTCATTGAAAACAAGCCCGCTCAAAATCTGGTGATCGTCACTGTGGATGGACGATTCGATTTCACGTGCCATGCCGACTTTCGCAAGGCTTTCACCGATGCACCGAAAGGCACCAGTTTTGTGATCGACTTTGGCAAGGTTGCGTACATGGATAGCGCCGCATTGGGCATGCTGTTGCTATTGCGTGAGAAGGTAGCGGGAGATCCAACGAGGGTGGAACTGCGCAACACGCAAGGGCAGCCTCGAGAAGTGCTTAACGTAGCGAACTTCGGGCAGCTTTTCAGGCTAACCTAGGCAATATGTCGTTGGTCGCGGGCGAGCGTGAGCAACGCATTGCGGTCGTCGTCAGCGACAGCTTCTTGGAGCCGACGATAGCGTCGTTGGCGGAAAGTGGCATAGACGCCTCTGCACTTGCGGAAGTACTTGCGCGCGGGGGGCTGGATTCTGCGGACCAACGACCAATAGCCGCCGCCCTGATTTCAGTCTCAGCCGATCCTGTGAAGGCAATCGCCTCGATGTATTCCTTGCGCAACCTCGTTGGCAACCACCTGCTTGCGGTGGCTGTCTTATCTGCCGACGCGCCTTCTCTGGAATCAAGTTTTCTGAAGGCGGGTTTTGTCCACTGCTTGCGTCAGCCGCTGAGCGACGTGGATATTGGCATGGTGCTCAAGGCGGTTGCGGCCAGTGCAAAAGTGCCTTCACCCGTGCACTCAAAAGCGGGGCTGCTACGCGAGGCTCGTTTTGTTTTTCGCACGCCTGAGGAAGCCAGAGAACTGGCTCAGTTTTTGGCAAGACTTTGCCCGAACCCCATGCGGCAGCAACTGGGCATTGAAGAGTTGCTTTTGAATGCCGTTGAACACGGGAACCTTGGCATTACCAACGCTGAGAAAGCGCGGCTCTTGAACGACGGGGCTGACTGGCATGCGGAGCTTTCCAATCGGTTGTTGCTGGCGCAGAACGCGGACAAGCGGGTGCAAGTGTTCTGGCGCCGCCAATCGTCGGAGATTTCCCTGAGCGTGGTGGATGAAGGGGAGGGATTTGACCACGAGAAATGGATGCAACCGCAGTTGGAGACAGGGCTTGCGCCCAACGGCAGAGGGATTGCGTTGGCCCGAGCGATATCGTTTGATAGCCTTCAGTACGAGGGACGCGGCAACCACGTCATCGCGCGGGTGGCGCATGTAGCTTCCGAGGCTGAACCAAGTGAAACCTCTCATCGTCAAGGGTCGTCCGATGCAGATCGCGGCGAGGCCACTTTGGCAATGGCCGGACAACTGGATGAGCTGCTACGGGTGAACTTGGCGGCGAAGCGAGATCAAGATATGGCGTATCGTGTGCTTACCAACATACTTGCAAACAGCCAGTTGGAGCACCCCGCCATACGTTGCATGCAGGCACCCTTGGAACGGTTCAGCGGCGATGTTGTTTTGGTACACCCGCTGGCTGCAGGAGGGCTGCGCATATTTCTGGGTGACTTTGCGGGCCACGGGCTTTCGGCAGCCATTGGCACGATCCCGCTTGCGTCGATCTTTTTTGCAACGGTCCGCAGAGAGGTTCCCCTTGTGGAATCGGTTTCAACGATCAACCAGAAACTTCATGAAATCATGCCGACTTCAATGTTTTGTGCAGCCACCATTCTTGAGATAAACGAGGAATGGACCGAAGCGCAACTACTCACGGCGGGCATGCCTGCCGTATTACAGAATCACTATCAATCTGGATTAACCAGTCGATGGTCGACCCAGCAGCTGCCCTTGGGCGTGCTTCCTTCCGACCAATTGACCTTCCCTCTGTTGAAAGTTTCCGTGGCGCCAGGGGATAGGCTTTACGTATATTCGGACGGCGTTACAGAACAACGCAACCAGCACAACGAACTGTTTGGGCAACAACGATTGGTAGAAACGATATCGGGATTGGGGCCCGGCGCCGACGTCCTGCTAAAGCTGCGCGAAGACATTGCTTTGTTTAAGGCCGAACAAGCCGCCAGTGACGACTTAAGCTTCCTTGAACTGACGATCATTCCGCCGAAGTCCCCAGTTCCTCCGACTGCTGAGTCCGGTACTTGGGCGGCTTTCTTTCCTAAAGAGTGAGCCAAGCCAGCCGATACTTTTAGCGGAGTCAAATCTAGATTCATGGATGGGATGGAAGAGGTCGTTGCTGAGTTTTTAATCGAGAGCCGTGAAGGCCTCGATAGTCTGGACCGTGATCTCGTTGCACTGGAAGAGACGCCCGACGACAAGGATTTGTTGGCGCGCATCTTTCGTTGCGCCCACACCGTCAAGGGAACTTCAGGTTTTCTAGGTTTCAGTAAGCTGGAGGCATTGACCCATGGTGGGGAAAGCCTGCTTTCCCGCATGAGGGACGGCGAACTAACGCTTGACGATGCAAAGACCAGCGCTTTGCTGGCCATGGTCGATGCTATCCGATACATGCTTGGCGAAGTCGAAGCCGGTGGAACCGATGGCGACGGCGACTATTCCGTGCTGACAGAAACCTTGCGCGAAATGGCCGCAGGCGAATCAGTTACGGTTGTAGAAGGGCCTGCTGTTGTTGCGGAGCCAGCTCCCACACCAGCGGCACCGGCACCTGTTGCTTTGGCTCCCGTAGCTGTCGCAATTCCACCCGTAAACGACGAGCCGCTGCATGGCGAAGCGACCACTGCGCAGCATCACGAAGGTCATACGCTTAGCGAGACTGTGCGCGTAGAC
>Ga0105046_10004785_pt1 | contig 21510 bp, 17 predicted proteins | sample MAT03_FD_78385 | JGI IMG/M metagenome (GOLD analysis project Ga0105046, IMG submission 78385) | Freshwater microbial communities from Lake Fryxell liftoff mats and glacier meltwater in Antarctica - MAT-03 (megahit assembly) | ecosystem: Environmental > Aquatic > Freshwater > Ice > Liftoff...
CTCCTGGCATGGGATGCGACAGGGTGTTGCGGCGCCTGCACTGCACCGCGGCGAAGCGGGCGGCGTTCACGTAGCGTAGCTCTCCAGAGCTGCGCCGCAGTGAGCGCAGGCGCGGCGCAGCTCGGGAGAGCTACGCTACAATCGCGGCTTGCCGCCGCAGTGTGAGAAATGCGGGGTAAATCCGGCGATGAAAAATACCGCAGAGGTGGGACGGACGCAGAGCTGGAGAGGGTTGCGCCTCAGGACCGTGTCCCACGCTGGGTGAATCCCCTTTTTCTCCCAAGTCCGTGAACCTCTGCGCCCGTCCCGTCTCTGCGGTTCTCCCATTCCCGCTGTGAGGTTGATGGAATGATGCGCCACAGGCCGGAACTGACTTCGGAACAGTCGCGGCTCCTGCTGAGGATGCCCCCATGTAGCCGCGCTTGTCAAAGCGCGGGCAGATCGGCAGGGAGCGATCGAGCGGATCTCCAGGTGTCGCGGGGGAAAGCGTGCCCGCGCTCTCACGAGACGCGGCTCCGAACGCCAGCCGAACCGTTGCACTCTCAATCGCGACTCGGTATTTCGGCGCAGTTCCATCCATTGACTATGGTCGCGCAGCATCTCGCTCCGGACCGAGACTGCACAGAAGCAAGGGCCCGGACTTATCGCCCCTCCTCAACCTCTGTCCCCCTACGGCTTGGTGATCTCGATGCGAGCCTCCTGCAAAACCTCAGCAGTCACCGGGCGGGACACCATCACTCCTCTGAGCGATGACGCCGCCCCGTCGGTAGCCGTCGAGGTTTTGCAAGAGCCTCAAGTGACTACAGCCCGCTGATGCGTGGAAGGCAGCCGCGGATGCGAGGGGCGTGGATGGTGAGCGCAGGGTCGTCGCCGATCCACCGGGGATGGCCCGCGGCGTCCACAAACGCGACGCCGATCGGCATGTCGGGCTGGGTGTCGGCGAGCCGCGTCATCTCCGCGGCGGCGTAGTCGGCCATTTCGATCCACGCAGTCTTCAGGGCGACAGGGTCGAGTTCGCGGGCTTTCATCCGGTCGAGCTTCGCGGGATCGAGCCGGGCAAAGCGCCACATCAGCTTGAGCAGAGAGTGCGGGTTGAAGCCGGGGTCTTTCCCGCACGCGGCCCAGACGATGGCGGGCAGCGGGAAGGTGCGATGCAGTGCGACGATGTCCACGTAGTCGCGCGTCTAGGAGCGGGCGCAGAGGGCGAGGGCTTAGTTCGTCGCCATGTCGAAAAGGTGCAGCCGCCAGCCGAGCAGCGGGTCGCGCTCGATCGGGAAGAAGCGGATCGCGCAATCCGCCCTTCAATCAATCCCGACGACTTAGCCGCTGCGGGAGACTTTCGCTTTCCGGAAAGTGGTGTGTTCCTTCCAATCGCTCCGCTGCGGCTCGACGGTGTAGCCTGCCGCGCGCAAGGAGGCGGCATCGGCCTCGCTGGCGCGGGTCACTTCCTCGGCGGCTTGGTGGAAGATGTCGAAGTCGTGGCTGAATCGTGCAGAGTCCGCCGACGCGTTGAGCACGAGGCCGCCCGCAAAATGGCTTTCCTCACTACGATTTGTCGCGATGACCGCGAGCACGCCGGATTGGAACCGAGTTAGAGGCATTTCTGGATGGTTTGGGCGACGCGCCACGCTTTGCGGTCGCCATAGTCGCGCAAGCCACGCCGCTCCGTGTCCCGCATCGGTCCATCTCCACTCGTGCCTCGCTGCGTTTCGCCGCTGCACGGGGTTCGCTTTCATTTACTATTGCTCTGTCTCTCGGTCCTTCCACCTCGCGAAGCTGCCCCACCCGCGCCCGCAGCACCGCCTCCGGCGTCGCAAACCGCTCCAACAACCGCCGCAGCCGCACCGGGCCGAGATTCGGCACCATATTCAGCGCCACGCAGGCTTCCGTCTCAGTCATGCGCCACCCATAGCGCAGCCCTCCCTCCCGCTACCAAGTCAATTCCGCCGCAGACCCGTACACCCTCGGCGGCTACTTGTCATCCCGTCCGTGCTCCATCCGCTCCAAGCGTTCGCGAAGCAGCCGGATTTCCTGGGCGAGCGCGGCGATGTCGGCGTCCTCCTTTTTCAACTCGGGCTGCACAAAGAGCCGGGCGAAAAGGCCGGTCAGCACGCCGAAGAGCGCGACGCCTGTGACCATCAGGATCATGGCGACGATCTTCCCCTCCATCGTCACGGGCACCTTGTCGCCATAGCCCACGGTCGTCATCGTCGAAACCGCCCACCACACCGCATCGAAGGGTGTGCGGATGTTGGATTCCTTTTCGTCCTCAAAGACGAGCACGGCGATGGAGGAAAAGATGACGAGCACGAACGCCGTGAGCACGACGGTCAGCGCGAGATTGCGCGTGCGGCGAAGATAGAGGAACGCGACGAGATGCCGCGACGAGCGAAAGGCGCGCAGGATGCGCATGATGCGGATGACGCGCACCATGCGCCCCCAGCGCAGGAAGTCGTAAGCAGGGATGCTGGAAACGAGGTCGATCCAGCCCCATTTCATAAACACGAGCTTCGACGGCGCGCGCCGGAAACGCACCGCGAAGTCGGCGAGGAAAACGACGCACACGACGGTGTCGATGCGGTCGAGCAGCAGGCTGACTTCCGGCGAGACGTGAAAGACGGTCTGCGCGAGCAGCGCGCCGAGCACATACACGGAGAGCCCGAGCACGGCGATTTCCAGAAGGCCGATGCGCGGCACGTCGCCGGGTGTTTCGTGGTCGGGCGATGGCTTCATGGCGGTGCGGTGGTGGCGAGGATGTCGATGGCTTGTTCCGCGCGCAGTCTCGCACCGGGCAAATCGAGCCGGTCGCGGGCGTTCGCCTCGTCCAGCAATTCCTCCGCGAGCACGTCGTCAAACTTGTCGAAAGTCTTCACGTTCATTCGGTGCGCGAGGTCCAGCACCGTGCGTTCGCCGCGTGCGATGGACTCCAAGTGCGTGCGCCAGTGGGCGAGGTCGGTCTTTTTGTAGGTGACGGAAAGCGCGTCGCACTCCGCCGCGATGCCGTCGCATTTGGCGTGAAGTTCCAACGTGAGCAGAGCGCGCGTGCCGAGCCACGGGAACCATTGAAGAGAGTCGGCGCGGACGATGTAACCTGGCGCGAGGAGGCCCACACGGGCAGCGGTGGCGCGCGCGGCATTGAGAAGTGTTCGCGCTGAGCCGTCCAGATAGGGCGGTTCGTCCATGTCGGCGAGCGTGGCGGCCATTTCCTCGGCGATCCGTGTGTGGATTTCCCCACCCGAACTTAGAAAGACGGGCGCTTTGCCGCCCTTCGTCGGTTGAACCCATGCCGTCTTGGCGATGGGATCAATCAGCGTCACAGCCCAGCGTCGCCCCGCGAGGATGAGGTTTTCGCCGACTGGTGGGACGAGCGAGCTTTGGAGCTTCCCTATTTCGTGGGTGTCGTGCCGCACCACAAACTCCTCGCTCGACGCAAACGCCGCGTAGAAATCGCGTTCCGCGGTGATGCGCTCGCCTGCGGGTGCGAGGATGAGTTCGCCCGTGGGCATTTGCTCGATGAGTTGCTTGCCGCCGAGTGAGCGGAGCACGCTGCGAAACATGGCCTCGCTCACGTTGCGAAATGCACCGTTCTCAACGAGCACCGTGAACAGCGAGGCGACGGGCATTCCGCCTGTTTCGCGGAGACAACTCAGGATTTGGTGAACGAGGGTGCTGAGGTCGAGTCGGTCGCCATCGTGCGGCTCCAGCCATTTCACAAACATCAGCCGCGAGAGCGCGATGGCGCGGAGCAGCTTGGGGAAAAGCAAATCGGTGAGCGTGCTCCGCTCGTGTGGCGATTCGTCGCGCGAGTAAATCCGCATGACCGCAGCCTCGCCGGGGCGGCGTCCAGAACGCCCAAGCCGCTGCCGCATGGATGCCACACTCCACGGCGGATCGAGCTGAGCGACGCGACGCACAGAGCCGATGTCTATGCCCATTTCCAGCGTGCTTGAGCAAAGGACGGTCGCGGGCTGCCCGCTTTTCAAAATCGCTTCTGTCTCCTCGCGCAGGTCTTTGGAAAGCGAGCCGTGATGAACGTGGAAAGGGTCGTGCGGCAACCGCAGCGCCTTCACTCGCGCATGGAGTCTGTCAGCGAGGATTTCCAAACCCTGTTTGGCATTGCCGAAAATGAGGTTCGTGCCATCCGCGCAAGTTTGGAGAATGTCGGCAGCGATGTCGTCGAGTTCGTCCGTTGGCGTCGCGGAGGTTTCATTGGCTTGCTCGCGCAGCTTGGAAAACGGATACGGCTCCCGCGCTTGCCCCGGTGTGAGCGCAGCCGCCGCGTCGAGTGCCATGCTGGGATTCCAGCGGCGGATATTGTCCTCCGGGACTTTCCCTCCGCGCAGATAAGCCTTGATGCCGAACTTCACCGCCTGGTCGCCCGTGCCGTGGATGATGCTCACGGTTTCCGGCGCATCGGGCGCGATAAAGGTGCGCGCGCCCGTCGGGTCGCCCAGCGTTGCGGAAAGCCCGACGATGCGCGGCTTGCGTCCCGTCGCGGCGGAGAGGCGCGCGAGCAGGCTGCGCAGATGCACGCCTCGCACGTTGGAAAGGAACGAATGCAACTCGTCGATGACAACGAAATCCAACTCCGCGTAGATGCGCCGCAAGTGAACGCCGTAGTTGACGAAATTGGATTCGAGCGATTCCGGCGTGATGAGCAGGATTCCTCCGGGCGAATCGCGCAGCTTGCGCTTTTCCGTGGCTGACGCCGCGCCATGCCAGCGATGCACGGGAACCTCCACATCCGCGCAGAGCGTTTCGAGCCGCGAGAACTGGTCATTGATGAGCGCAACGAGCGGACCGACGTAGAGCGTCTGAACGGACGGGCGCGGATTCTCCGCGAGCCGCGAAATGATGGGCAGAAAAGCAGCCTCCGTTTTCCCACCCGCCGTCTGCGCGCAAATGAGCAGATGCCCGTTGCTACCGAGCAGCGCGGTGATGGCCTCGACTTGGATGTGATGCAGTTCCTTCCAGCCGCGCTGGAAAATGGCCTTCTGCACGCCGGGATGCAGCAGCGAGTAGGCTGCCGCGCTCATCAGAGTTTGAAGGTTTGGAGATCGCCGTCGTCATCTGCGGGTGACGCGATGCCGAGCGCGACTTCTTCCTCCACCGACACGGGCGCGTCCGCCTTTTTGATGAAGTTCGCGCCGACAAACTCCTGCCACGTTTTGCCGGGGTGTTGCTCCATGACATTTAGCAGCCCGACGAACGAACGCACCACATCACGCGGCGTTTTGAAATACTCCGCGCCAAGCGATTCATTCGCGCGTTTCAAGACGGCCACGAGCGCATCGTCGGGCACGAGGTACTTCGCCGCGACGCCGCTGGCGTGGACGTGGCGGATGTTGCGGAGCAGCACGAACAAATCTTCCGGCGTGAGATTTTGCAGGCGCACCACGGGGCCGGACAAATCGCGCACACTCGCGTCCGCAAAGCTGTTTTCCACCAAACGCGAGCGCAGCGCCTCGTAGCTATGCAGGCCGCGCCGCTTGTCCTCCAAACATTCGTCCGTGCCCGCGAGCACGAAGCCGAGATTGGCCGCGCCGCCTTGGTAGCAGTCATTGATGATGGACAGCAGCGCCTCGTAGTTCGCCTGCCGCACCCGCGTATTTGGGAGCCGATGCGAGAGCACCACCAGTTCATCCAACCCGACCAGCAACCCGCCGAAGCCCGCCTTCGTGCAGAACGCGCCCATGAGTTTGAGGCTGTCGTAAATGTTCTCGTCCTCAATGATCTCGCGCACTCCGAGGTCTTGGCGTGCCTCCGTCTTGGTCGCGTATTCGCCGCGGAGCCAGCGGAGCGCGTTGCCTTGCAGCGTTTCGTTTCCGCTGGTGTGCCCTTCGTAGTATTTGCCGAGCACTTCCGCGAAGGCGAAGCCGCCAACGTGATCTTGCAACCCGCGCAAGTCCTCAACGATGCGACGCTTCACCTCATCCTCGCTGCCGCCCGCGCTGGTGACCTTGTGATGCACGTCGGAAATCCAGCCCTCGCACAAATTGCGGAGCGCGCCGCCATCGGGCTTCGCTTTCGTGGCGAGGTTGCGCATCAATTCCGAGTAAAGCGCGCGGGCCTCACCACCCGTCGAGCGAATGCGCCGCTCCATCGTGAAATCCGCCTGCACGACGATGAGCCGCTTTTGCAGCGCGAGCGTGCGGATGAGATTTAAGAAGAAACTTTTCCCGCTGCCGAAACGTCCGACGACGATACGAAAGGCCGCGCCGCCTTGCTCGATGCGCTCCAAGTCTTTGAGCAACGCGGCCACTTCGTCTTTGCGCCCGACTTGGAGCAGATGCAGGCCGAGGCGCGGGACGAGTCCCGCTTGGAGCGATTGGATAATGGCGTCGCGCTCGCGCCGTTTGATTTCACTCATGGCAGTTTCGGAAGAATGGATGTGTTCACGTTAATGGGGTCGTCGCCGTCGAGCAGGAAGTCGCCGAGTTCTACGTCGGCCCACTCATTGATCGCGTCGAACACGCCAAGTGGCATCAATTTGAACTCGGTCGCGAGTTGTTGGAAATCGTCGCGTGCCCACACGGGTTTGGTGACGATGCGTGTGACAATCAGCCGATACTTCACCTCGAGGTTGTCGAGCCATGCGGGCGTTTCGGGCACTTGCACTCGTGGCTGCGCTGTCTGCGCAGGCTGCGGGGTGGGTGCCGCTTTCGGCTCATCCTCACTCATCACCGCCGAGAGCAGGCCGATGACCTCCGCCGTCTCGTGAGAAATTGCCGCTACGCGGGACATATCGAGTGTGAGAAACGGGGCGACGGTTGCAGGTGCTACGCCGGGGAGCAGTTCGCCGGGGGCGGCGGGCTCCGCTTCTTGCACCGTCGGCTCCTCGAAGTTCGCGCCGAGTTTCCGCAAAATCTCATCCAGCGCGCTCGGCGGCAAATCGAGCACCTTGCAAGCGCGATCGAGTGCCGCCCACTCAGCGGAACTGATGACTCCATCCGCACCCGCGACGCACACGAGCACTTCGCCGACAAGCTGCCGCTGTGCGGGCGGGAGACGTTTCGCCAGCCGCGAAAGCGAACGCTTGGCCGTGTCGGGATTGCGGCAAAGGTGGTGCTCCAAAACGCGCAGCCGCTGTTGTTCCTGCGACGTGAGCGTGGCATTGCGGCGGAGGAAATCGCGGACCACATCCATTTCCGTTTCGGTCGGATGGTCGTCCGCCGCCGCAATCATCACGCACAATTGCAGCAGCGCTGCCGCGCCGGGATACGCGGCTGTCACCGCCGTTTCCAGCGGACGAAAGAGCGCGACTTCATCCTCCGCGAGATAGCTCGCCGCACCGTAGCGGGCATCCGGCTCAATCGCGCAGCCGCGCGCCGCGACGGCCTCCGCAAGCTCCTTGCTGAGTGCTAAGGAAAACTTCTCCTGCGCCGGGAAGCCAAGCAATGCGGCGACGGTGCCCAGCGTTAGAAAGCGGATGTCTTGCGGGTCGGAAATCGCTTTCACCAACTCATGCCATTCGTCCAGGCCCGTCGCGTTCTCTCCGGAAACGTCCTGCGCAGCCGCAAAGCGTTCCTCGCTTCTATCAATCACCCCAAGCGGTTTTACAGCCCGGCAATCGAGCATCTTCGCGCCCGCGACACCGCCGAGTGATTCGAAGCACGCCCGCGGTTCGATGTTCCGCAGGTTGATGGCCTTGAAAGCCGCGCGCCCGGCGCGCACGGAGAGGACGCAGCGAATTTCCTCGTGCCCGGTGCCCGCGTTCAAGGCGCGGACGTGGCCGTTGAAAATCACTGCCTCGATCACGCTCACGACATCCGCCTCAAAGAGTTCATGCACCGTGCGGAGGACGACTTGGAAAACGACGTCGCTATAAAGCTGCTCGAATTCGCGCTTCGTGAGTTCAGTTTCTATGAAGTCGCGCTTCGTACGCGAGAATTTCACGCTTTCGAGGCGGGGCAGGTTGTCGGGAGCCGGCACCTGATAATCGACGACCAGCGTTTTTGCCGCCGTGTGGTAGTCCAACTCAAACTCCTTCGGAAAACAGTCCGCATACTGGGAGCGGGACAGAACCAAATCGCAGTAGTCGAGAACCGCGTCGGGGCTGAGCGACTGATACGCCGCCCGAGCCTGCTCGACGGATGCGTTGTGTTTCGTACGGGACTCCTCGTAGGCAGTCGCGCGCCGCTGCCAATCCTCGAAATCGCGCAGATTCTCCGCGTAGATTCTCTCGTTCGTCGCCGTGGTTGCGGCGCAGCGCTCGCGCCACTTTGCGTGCGCGGCAGCGAACTCGGTGCTGGCGGCAGCTTCCGCGCGCTTCGCCAGAAAGGGAACCAGCGCCGTGACGAAACCCTTCCGTTGCCTCCACGCATTTGGGTCGAAGGTCGGCTCCGGTGGCAGCGGGAGAAAGGGCCGCTCGTTTGGCCTCGGTTGAGAAAACGGCGGCTGCATCATCGCCGCCCAATCCACGCGGTCATCCACGCGAAGCGTCGCCGCCAACACACCGCGCAACTCATTCAGCGCCGCCTGCGCCTCCTTCGTGCGCTCCTCGGCTTCGTCCAGATTCTCCTCCGATTCCCGCTGCATGTCCTCGCGCTCCCGCCGCCGTTCATCCACCGCCACTTTCCGCGCGTATTGCTCGGCCCAAGCCCGCTGCTGCGTCGCCGCCGCGGCTTCGACAAGGTAACGGTCCGCACCGCGAATGACCCGGTGTTTGTTCAGGCCGGGATGGTGAATGGCAATTTGGCAGTAATTCCGCGCCATAAAAAACTTCGGCACATCAGACTCTCGCGCTCCGATCCATGCAAGCGCGAACCCATTCACAACCGCAAAGACTGAATCGCACCGCGAAGCTCCGACGATTCAAACTTCCCGTTGAAGCGCCATGCGCATCTTATGCGCGCAACCCCGCTCACGACCGTCGCAAGGCGTAGCGTCCGGTTTTCTTGCTGCCGATTTTTTCGAGCACTCCGGCCTCCAGCAGCAGGCGCAGCAAATCCATCGCGTTGCGCATGGCCGCGTGCCACCACGAGTGGGACACGGGGCAGCCTGTCCCAACCGGCCCCGGCCCTCGCTACGCGAGGGCCGGCTGCGGAGCGGGCGCGGCGGCGGGAGCATCGGGCTTTTTCTCCCGCTGGGCGGCGCGTTCGATGCGGCTGGCGGCCAGCCAGGCGCGGAGTTTCGCGGGGTTGCGGGCGTAGAGGTTTTGCATCATCGCATCGAGGCGGATGCAGTCCTGGCTGGCGGCTTCGAGCACGGTCTCGATTTCGCCGGTGCTTTCCAAACCGCTGAGGTTGCCAGCGGTCCGGGCATTGTTCTTCGCGTCGATGGCGTCGCGGTCGGCGCGCAGGTGGGCGACGAAGTCGTCGGGTGTGAATTTGCGGGTGAATTTCGCGCGCAGGGCGGCCTTGGCGGTCTTCTGCGCGGTGGTGTCGCCCCCTTTGCTGACCGGGGCGTTGTCGTCCTCGATGATTTTCAGCAGGGAATCGGCGTGGTCCTTGATGGATTTTTCGGTGGGGTTGTCGGGCAGGCGATAGGAGGCGGCGAAGCCGGGTTCGTCGAGATCGATGGAGCGCGCGGTGCGGGCGATGTTGCGGAAGTCGAGCCAGAGGCCGTCGAGCAGGGTTTGCTTCGAGACGGGGGTGCGCTTCTGGCCGGTGCGGGCGGCGGCGAGATTGACGAGGTGCTGGTCGATCTTCTCGAAGGATTCGGCGGCGGCGCTGTCGGCGGGCCATTCGGTCGCGTTTTCGTTGCCAAAGACCTGGATGCGTTCGAGGCGTTGCTGGCGGAGGATGTCACGGTCGTTCATGATGTGGAGGTAGTGTTGAGTTTGAGTTCGATTTGAGTTCGATTTGAGGGCGGGCGGGCGTCGGTTGGACGTTGCCCGGACTTGGAATTAGTTACAATCGTACCAACCCTAAACCGGAATGGGCGGACGCTGAGGCGAATGCGTGCCTGCCATACGAGATGGGCGCGGCAAGGATGGATGGGGAACGTCGCTGCCATCGATGCAGTTCGCATCAACCCTGGGTTGTGTTTTCACCAACCGTAGATCGAGTTCGCACCAACCCTGGATCGAGATGGTCGCAACCCTAGGCGATCTGGTACGGACTGTGAATCGAGGGCCTGCCGGCCGTGAATGCCATCGGAGGCTGCCATGAGATGAGGCTGCACATCCCCTGAGTTCCATTTGCAGCGGCCAACGCATCCGTTCGCACCAACCCTGATGGCGTCCCGCAGTGACCCTGCGATGGCCTCCCATCAACCCGGAGAGGATCTCGCACCGGCCATTGGGGGTGTGATTGGAAGTGAGTCCAAGGATGGCTGCCGACCGCGTCCGTGCGGCGCATGAGTGCCGCAAGGTCTTGGGCTGCGGCGGCTGGCCGCAGCTCTTGCGGTGGGCGCAGCATGCTGCGTGCGGTGCCGAGCAAATCGGGGGCGCGCGCTCTGGCTCCGCGCCACGGGCAGCAAGCTGCCGCCTCCGCAAAGCGGGAGCAAGCTCCCGCATTCCAAGGCCGGGTGCCTGCTGTCGATCACAGGGATTGCCGCGGGGAATGGGATTCGGACATAAGGCTGGGATGTTCTACCGCCGATTTGGTCGCACGAATTTGCAGATGCCGGTCTTCTCCTGCGGAGGGATGCGCTATCAACAGAGCTGGGATGACGTTGCGCCGGAGAAGGTGGAGGAGGCGGGGCAGCGGAATCTGGAGGCGACGATCCTGCGGTCGCTGGAGCTGGGCATCAATCACATCGAGACGGCGCGCGGCTATGGGAGCAGCGAGATGCAGCTCGGGTGGGTGCTGCCGCGGCTGCCGCGGGAGAAGATGATCGTGCAGACGAAGATCGCGCCCTTTGCCACAGCGCGGGAGTTTCGGGAGACGTTCGAGAAGTCGATGGCGTATCTGAAGCTGGACCACGTGGACCTGCTGTCGCTGCACGGGATCAATAACGCGGATCTGCTCGAGTGGTCGCTGCGCAAGGGCGGGTGCCTGGACGAGGCGCGCGCGCTGCAGCGCGAGGGGCGCTGCCGCTTCGTCGGGTTCAGCACGCATGCGACGACGGATCTGATCGTGCGGGCCATCGAGAGCGACGGATTCGACTACGTGAACATCCACTGGTATTTCGTGAATGAGCTGAACTGGTCCGCGGTCGGGGCCGCGGCGCGGAGGGACATGGGCGTGTTCATCATTAGCCCGACGGACAAGGGCGGGATGCTATTTTCCCCGCCGCCGAAACTGACGAAGCTGTGCGAGCCGCTGTCGCCCATCGCGTTCAATGACCTGTGGTGTCTCGCCCGGCCCGAGGTCCACACGCTGAGCATCGGCGCGGCGCGACCCGGCGATTTCGATGAGCATATCGCCGCGCTGAAGCACTACGACGACGCGGCGAAAATCACGGCGCCGATCGAGAAACGGTTGCGCGAGGAAATGGTGCGCGCGCTCGGCGCGGACTGGTGCGCGCGCTGGAGCGAGGCGCTGCCGAATTACGTCGATGTCCCCGGCGAGGTGAATGTGCAGGAGATCATCCGGCTCTACACCTACGCGCGCGGACTCGATCTCGTCGGCTGGGGGAAAATGCGCTACAACCTGATGGGCAATGCGGGCCACTGGTTCCCCGGCGTCAACGCGGCGAATCTCGACGCCACCGGAGTCCGCGCCGCGTGCGCGAAGAGTCCGTTCGCGGATCGAATCCCGGAACTGCTAACCGAGGCGCACACGCTCATGCACGATGCGCCGAAGAAGCGGCTGAGCGAAGGCGGGGAGTGAGGAAGGAGGAAGGAGGAATGACGGATGACGGATGACGAATGCGCGGCAACGCGCACCATCCGCCATCCGCCATTCGCCATTCGTCATCCGTCATCCGTCATCCCCCACCACTACCAGTTCTTCAGCCATTTGGCCCACTCCAGATCCCGCTTCTCCGCAGCCGGCGCGGCACCTGGGGCATTTCCACTCGTGGACCAGAGGTCGAAGCTCTCAACATTAAAGCCGGGAAGCGCATTCCCGGCCAGCCGGTTGGGCTTCTTCCCTAGCAACAGGTCACGCTTGAAGTCTTGCTCAGTCGCCGCTGCGGCTGTGGAATACCCGTAGGAAAAGCCGAAGGGATCCTGGAGGTATCTGACTTCGGTGATTCGCTTGCTGCTGGTGTCCTTCTTCGCATTGAGGATGCGGGGATCATACTCTTTCATGTAGCGCTGTTCGCCATCGTCCGGAACGCCATCAGGCAACGTGCCGTTGGCCCCCTTTTTGTCACCCGTCAGTTCCTTGTAGAGGAAAAGGGACGACGCGGCGTACTTGGGGTCGGAGGGGTTGAAATGCTGTTTTGGGGAAAGGACGTCGGTGGCACTGGTCCCCGCTGTCGCGACCTCACGGGGATACGCCCCATTGTCGGTCTTATAGACCTCACAGACGGATTTCAGCATCTCGATGTCCCCTGTCGCACGGGCGCGCGAGGCCCTCTTGGTCGCATAGCCCGCGATTCCAACCACAAGCCCGGAAAGGATCGCGATGATCGTCATCACGGTCAGCAACTCGATCAATGTGAATGCGCCGATGGGGGACTTTCTCATGCGCGGAAGCTATCAGATCTTTGCCCGTCTGCGAATGGATTGTCAGTTGGACGTCTGCATCTTCTCGATGATCGTGATGAGCGGCAGGAACAGTGCGATGACGATGGTGCCGACGATGACGGCGAGGAAGACGATCATGATCGGCTCCAGCAGCGAGGTGAGGCTTTCGACTGCGTTGTCCACCTCGTCGTCATACACCTCGGCCACCTTCAGGAGCATCTCGGGCAATTGGCCGGTCTCCTCGCCGACATCCACCATGCTGATCACCATCGGCGGGAAAACCCCGCTGGCTTCGAGGGGCGAGACGATGCTTTCACCTTCCTTCACGGCGTCGTGAACCTTCGTGATGGCATCGGCCAGGACGACATTGCCCGCGGTCTCCTTGGTGATGTTCAGCGCCTGGAGAATCGGCACGCCGCTGGTGACCAGTGTGCCGAGAGTACGGGTGAAGCGGGCGATGGCACCCTTGCGCGAGATGTCGCCGAAGATGGGGAGCCGCAGCTTCATCTGGTCCAGAAAAGTGCGCCCTTTCTCCGAGTTGTTCAGCATCCGCCAACCGAAGCCGATTCCGAAGACGACCACCATCGTCACCCACAGGTAGGGCGGGATGAACATGTTCTTCACCACATCGCTGGCACCCACCACCTGCATCGTCAGCCACGGCAGGGTCTCGTTTTCGCCGAGCATGTCCTTGAAGATTTTCTCGAATTTCGGGACGATCGTGGTGAGGAGGAAGACGAGGATGAGCATCGCGATCGCCAAGACGACGACGGGATAGGTCATGGCGGACTTGACCTTGTTCTTCAGCTTCTGCGCCTTCTCCTGAAACTCGGCGAGGCGGGTGAGAACGAGTTCGAGCACGCCGCCGATTTCCCCGGCCTTCACCATGCTGACGTAGAGACGCTGGAAGATCCTCGGGTGCTGTCCCATCGCTTCCGAGAACGTGCTGCCTCCCTGGACCGCGTCGGCGATGGAGTTGATGGAACCCTTCAGGACCGGATCCTTCTCCTGCTTGGCGAGGACGTTCAGGCCCTTCAGCAAGGGCAGGCCGGCATCGATCAGCGTCGCAAGCTGGCGGGTAAAGATCATCAGGGTCTTGCTCGGAACGGTCTTCCGTTGGAAGAGAGCGCTTCCCTTCTTTGGCCCCGCCTTGGCCTGCACCGCGACCTTTGCCGCCCCCTTGGCGACCTTTGCTGGCTTCTTCCCCTGCCCCTCGGGCGCGACACTAGTCGGGAAAAAGCCCTGCTGACGCAATTGAGCAACCACCTCATTCTGCGTGGCGGCATCCAGGACTCCGGTGGACTCGGCACCGCGGGCATCGAGGGCAGTGTATTCAAATCGTGGCATAAAATTCAGGAGGGGCTCTGAAGGGCTGTGATAGTGACGCTGAAAAAAGTTGGCAATCGGAATCCCGGTTACGGTTCGTGGATCATCAGGTGTATTTCAAGACTTCCTCAATGGTCGTCTCCCCGAGGTAAATGGAACGCAGACCGTCCTGGCGCAGCGTCTCCATGCCGAGTTCCACCGCCTTCTGCTTCATCACCACGGACGGCGCCCGCTCGTTGATGAGCTGGCGCAGCGGGTCGGTGATGTCGAGCAACTCATAGATCCCCTTGCGACCGCGGTACCCGGTGTTGTTGCAAACTTCGCAACCTGCGCCGTAGTAGAAGCTCTTGTCGCCGATTTCCTGCGGCATGAGGCCGAGTTGCGCGAGCACGCTTTCATTCGGCTCGTACGGCTGCCGGCAGGCCGCACAGATCCGGCGGATCAGCCGCTGGCCGAGCACCGCCTCCAGCGAGGCGGAGATCAGGAAGGGCTCGACGCCCATGTCGATCAAACGCGTCACCGCGCCGGGCGCGTCATTCGTATGGAGCGTGGTGAAGACGAGATGCCCGGTGAGCGAAGCCTGGATGGCGATCTGGGCAGTCTCCACATCACGTGTCTCACCGACCATGATCCGATCGGGGTCCTGGCGGAGGAATGCGCGCAGCACCCGCGCAAAGGTCAGGCCGATCCCTTCATTTACCGGAACCTGAATGATGCCCTCGATCTCATATTCCACCGGATCCTCCGCGGTCAGCACCTTGGAGTCCACGGTGTTGATCTTGTTCAGGCAGGCGTAGAGCGTCGTGGTCTTGCCCGAGCCGGTCGGCCCCGTGACGATGAAAATGCCGTTCGGCTGCTCGATCGTGGTCAGCAGATACTTGTAAATGGTGTCCGGCATCCCCAGCGCTTCGAGTTCGAGTTTCACCGTGCTGCGATCCAGCACGCGGAGCACGACGGATTCGCCGTATTGAGTCGGCAACGTGCTCACGCGGAGATCGACCTGACGGCCGGCAATCATCGTCTGGATGCGCCCGTCCTGCGGGATGCGGCGCTCGGCGATGTTGAGGCTGGCCATGACCTTCACCCGCGAGATGACCGGATTCGCCAGGTGCCGCGGCGGCGGTGACATCTCATACAGCGCACCATCCACCCGGTAGCGGATCTTGAACTCGGTCTCGAAGGGTTCGAAATGAATATCGCTCGCGCGGTCCTGGATGGCCTGCGCCATCACGAGATCGACATAGCGGATGATCGGCGCGGCATTCGCCTCGTTCTCGATGTCCTTGATGTCCATGCCGCCGCCGTCACCGCTGAAGGTGATGCCACCGCCCAGCTCGGCGAGAATCGCGTCGAGGCTCGCCGCATCGCCGCCGTAGTGCTGCTTGATGAGATCGTCGATCTGATAAATCGGCGCCACGACGGGCTGGATGTCCTTCCCGATCGAGAACCGGAGATCCTCGACCGTCTGCGCATTGAGTGGATCGGCGAGGGCGACCTGAAGGGCATTGTCCTCGAATCCCAGCGGAAACGCGCGGTGGAGCTGGGCCAGCCCCGCCGGCAGGATCTGCAACAGTTCCTGCGGCGGGACGAAGCCTTTCAAATTCACAAACTCCGTCCCGAGCGCGTTGGCGATGGTCTGGTAATAACCCTCCTCGGTCACCGCCTGGTAATCCACCAGCACATCGCACAGGGTCTTTCCGGTGCTGGCGACCTCCTGCATGATGTCATCGACCACTCCCTGATCAACGATGCCTTGTTCGACGAATACGTTCAGTGTTTGTTTTGCATTCATGGGAGAAAATCAGCGGCGGGTTTCGCGGCCTGCGAGCAGTTGGGCGGCCATCTCGGGGTCCTGGGCCTTGTTGAAAACTTCCTCCCGGGCGATGACACCCCCGAGGTAGAGATCCACCAGCGAAGCTTCCATGGACACCATGCCGTACTTCGCGCCAGTCTGGATCTCGCTGGCGATCCGGTAGGTTTTGTTGTCACGGATCAGGGCGCCGAGCGAGTGGGTATTGACCATGACTTCGAAGACCGCGATGCGCCCCGGCTTGTCGATCCGCGGAATCAGCAACTGCGAGATCACCGCCTTGAGGTTCATCGAAAGCTGCACGCGGATCTGCTCCTGCTGGTGGGCGGGGAAGCCGTCCACGATCCGATCCACCGTGCGCCCCGCCCCGGTCGTGTGCAGCGTGGAAAAAACCAGGTGCCCCGTCTCCGCCGCGGTGATCGCGGTTTCCATCGTCTCAGGATCGCGCATTTCACCGACGAGGATGACGTCCGGATCCTGCCGCAACGCGCGCCGCAATCCTTCGGAGAAAGTCGGCACGTCGCTCCCGATCTCGCGCTGGTGGACCATCCCGCCCTTGTGCTCATGCACGTATTCGATGGGATCCTCGATCGTGATGATGTGCGCCGAACCGCTGGCATTGATCACATCCACCATGGCCGCGAGCGAAGTCGTCTTGCCCGAGCCGGTGGGACCGGTCATCAGGATCAGACCGCGCGGAAGCTTGAGCAATTCATGAACCGCCGGCGGAAGACCGATTTCTTCCAGTGAAAGCATCCGGCGCGGGATCAGCCGCAACGCGAGGGCCATGGTTGCCTTTTGAACATAGAGCGAAGCCCGGAATCGATCGCGGTCCCCAAACGTGAACGCGAAATCCACGCTTCCCTCGGTTCGCGCCCGCTCGATCTGCGCCGGCGATGCGATCGCCGCTATCAGCTTGTCGATGTCCTCGGGAAATAGGGCCCTCGTTTCGAGCTTCAGCAGACGTCCGTGCAGGCGGATGCAGGGCGGCGAGGCGACCGAGATATGGAGGTCGGATGCATTCTCTTCCACGACGAGCCGGAGGAGATCTTCCATCGGGACGAAGTTCCCCCGCGGCCCCGTCTGCAAGGCCGGCACGCTCGGCGCGGCTGGCGCAGGATGTTCCGGAGAGGATGTCTTGCCGAATCGGAAAATGCCCATGGCTTCCCCCTCAGTCCGCGTCGGACATCGTCGCGCTGATGACTTCCTCGGCGGTGGTCATGCCGGAGAGGACCTTCCGGATCCCGTCCTCGCGCAAGGTTCGCATTCCCATTTCCCGGGCCTTCTTGCGCAGCAGCACCGTGGTCGCGCGCGAGTTCACCATGTGCCGCACCTCGTCATCCACGACGAAGATCTCGAAGATTCCCATCCGCCCTTTCGCGCCGAGCCCCTTGCATTTCTCGCAACCGGCACCCTTCATCACACTCGCCTCGGAGAGTTGCGAGCGGTCCACGCCGAGCGCGCTAATCTCCAGGTCCGTCAGCTCCGCCGGCTGTTTGCAATTCGGACAGACCTTCCGCACCAGCCGCTGCGCCATCATCGCGCGCACCGCCGAAGACACGAGGAAGGGCTGCACTCCGATGTCCACGAGGCGGGCGACCGCGCCCGGTGCGTCGTTCGTGTGCAGCGTGGAAAAGACCAGATGGCCGGTCAGCGCGGCATTGATCGCGATATTCGCGGTCTCTGGATCGCGAATCTCACCGATCATGATGATGTTCGGCGCCTGGCGCAGCATCGCACGGAGCGCCGCCGGGAAAGTCATGCCGACCTCCGCGTTCACCTGGACCTGGTTGATGCCGGTCATCTGGTACTCCACGGGATCTTCCACGGTGATGATCTTGCGATCCGGCTTGTTGATGTAATTCAGGCACGAGTAGAGCGTCGTCGTCTTGCCGGATCCGGTCGGGCCGGTGACGAGCAGGATTCCATCCGGCAGCCGCAGGAGCTTCTCGAACACCTCCTGATCGTCGCTCAGGAATCCGAGCTGCGGCAGCCCGAGGGAAAGGGATGACTTGTCGAGGATACGCATGACCACCGATTCGCCGTGCGCCGTCGGAATCGTCGAGACGCGCAGGTCGAGCTGCTTCTTGCCCAGCTTTACCTGGATGCGTCCATCCTGCGGGAGCCGCTTCTCGGCGATGGACATCGTGCCTGTCATGATCTTCAGGCGCGAGACGATGGCAGCCTGGAGTTTCTTCGGCGGATTCTGCATCTCGTGCAAAACACCATCGATGCGAAAACGGACGCGCAGCCTCTTTTCGAGCGGCTCGACGTGGATGTCCGAGGTTCTGGAGTTGTATGCCTCCACGAGCATCATCGTGACGAGCTTGATGATGGGCGCGTCGCCCGTCTCTCCCTCCACTCCCTCCACATTCACCTTCGCGCCGCCGATCAGGATTCCGCCGGCGAGGCTCTCCATCGAGGCGACCGCATCCTCCGCGGTGCCGTAGTACTTCATGATCGCCGCATTCATCGAATCGGGCGTCGTGCAAATGAACTCCACTTCGCGTTGCAGCACCGCCTGGATGCCGTCGAGCGTGTCGAAGTTCAGCGGGTCATCCACCGCGACCACCACACCGCCGAGTTCCGTCGTCGCCACCGGCACCGCCCGATACCGGCGCGCCGCGTCGGCGGAAATCAATTGAGTCACTTCCGAAGGGACGATGATGCCGTCGAGGCTCACGAAATCCATCGCAGCATTGGACGCGACGGCCCGCGCCACGTCCTCCTGGGTGATCAGGCCCTTGTCGATGAGCGTCAGGATGACCGTCTTCCCCGGCTTCACGGCGGCCCGCGCCGCTTCCAACTGACCCTTCGTCACAAGACTGTTCTCGATCAGGATTTCCAGGATGTAGTCGTCGTTTGCAGCCACTGTGAGTGAAAGTTTTCGGGAGAGTTGTCAGATTCGGGGAACGCGCGAGCCGAAAGGTGATGCTGGCAACATTCCGCGATCTCAATCAATCATGGAATTGATGAATTCGCCGTATTCAACAAGAGACGTGCGGCCAGTCCAAACTTGCGCAACGGCGAAGGACCGGTAAGTAACGACCGCATGAGAACCACCACCGCCATTTTCTTCGCGCTTGCCGCAGTAATCCCATCCCACGCGGAGGATCCCACAAAGTTCAAGGTCGGGGCGTTTGAATTTTCCCGTCCGGCGGATTGGAAATGGATACAGCCCTCCTCGACCATGCGGAAGGCCCAGCTCCAGATCCTCCCGAAAGCGGGCGGCCGATCCGCGGACATCACCTTCTTCTACTTCGGCGAGCAGGGCGGTGACGTGCAGGCCAATACCCAGCGCTGGTTCGGGCAGTTCACGACCACGCCGGACGCGAACAAGACCGAGACCCAGGAGATCGAAGGCGTGAAAGTCACGATCGTCACCACCGAGGGCACCATGAAGGCCAGCCCGTTCACCGGTGTGCCCGAAGATGTGCCAGATTCCGCACTCCTCGGCGCGATCCTCGAACACGCAACCGGCCCCGTCTTTGTGAAGATGACCGGCCCGGCGGCGCTCGTGAAAGAGAGCCGGGAGAAATTCATGGTGCTCGTAAAGTCCGCAGCGGATAAAAAGTAGCCATGCCTGGGCAGCCGACGAGTTACTACGTTCACTCCCTCATTGAAATCCTCCATTACATCAGCGACGAACTGCTCCAGTGCGACGCGGGCACGATCATCGGTGAACTTTTCAGCGACGATTTCGACGACTTGGATTTCGAACTCGCCCTCACCTGCTTCGAGGGGACGCACAAGGTCGCCTTCAAGGAGGAAGTGTGGAAGAACAGCGTCGAGGACTACGACGAAAAGACGATCGAGGAATTCCTCGATGAGTATCTCGACCCGCGTGAACAGAAGGATCCGCTCTTCGTGACCAAGCGCTTCCTCTTCTACGAACGTTCCCTCGCCGACGCGCTCCGCGAGGAATACGACGCGCCGCCGCCGGAGGAGTTGTAGCGTTCCGGCTGGCGACCCCGATCTTCGTCGCGATCGCAAACGCTCCGTTCCGCGGTGCCCCGTGGCGCTGCTTCCAGACGTCGGGCAAGATGGAAAACTGGACGGGGTTGACTTGATGCCTCAGGCTGCCGGTGAGCAGATCCGCATCTGAAGCAGAACCGGAAAAGCCATGCCTCCCGAGCACCAACCATCACCAGGCAGCCAGGCGCCAGCGCTGGGCAGCGATCGCAGCTTCCGGCTGCTGGTGGAATGTGTGGAGGACTACGCCATCCTCCTGCTCGATCCGCACGGAGTGATCACCAGTTGGAACCCCGGCGTCGCGCGCCTGACCGGCTTTCACCGGGACGAGATCCTGGGCAGGCACTTCTCCTGCCTGCTTCCGAGCGAAGCAATCGAGCGCAAGCTTCCCGCAGCGGCGCTCGATGCCGCCGCCAGGGACGGACGTTTTGAAAACGAAGGCTGGCGTATCCGGAAAGACGGCACCCGGTTCTGGGCGAATGTGATCATCACCGCCCTGCGGGGCAGCGATGGCGCGATTCTCGGGTTCGCCAAAGTGACGCGGGACCTGACCCTGCGCAGAAAGAACGAGGAAGCGATCCGCGAACTCAATGCCGAATTGGATCGCCGCCTGCGGGAGCAAAGCGTCGAACTTTCGCACGAACACGAATCGTTCAAAAAGGAACTCGCCGGCAGGAAACGCGCCGAACGGGAGATGGAGCGTTTCTTCGAGATGTCCCTGGACATGATCTGCATCGCCGGTCTGGACGGGTACTTTATCAAACTGAATCCCGCCTGGGAAAAGGCGCTCGGCTTCAGCAGGGAAGAACTTCGCGCACGGCCGTTCATGGACTTCATTCATCCCGACGACCGCGCAGCCACACTGGCGGAGATCAGAAAAATGGATGCGGGCGTTGACATCATCCACTTTGAGAACCGCTATCGGCACAAGGACGGCTCCTATCGCTGGCTGGCGTGGCAAGCGCCAGCGACTCCTCCGGGCCAGGACTACCTCTACGCGACCGCCCGCGATGTCACTGAACCCAAGCAGGCCAAGGCAAGAATCGCCAGTCTCCTCGAAAGGCTGAACCTCGCCACGCGCGCTGCTCATCTGGGCATCTGGGATTGGGACATCGTCCGCAACGAACTCGTCTGGGACGATCGGATGTACGAACTCTACGGCGTCAGGAAGGAGAACTTCGGCGGCGCCTACGACGCGTGGCTCAAGGGTGTCCATCCGGATGACCGCGCCTTTTGCGACTCCGAAATCCAACGGGCGCTGAGCGGCGAGAAGGACTATGACATTGATTTTCGCGTCCTCTGGCCGGACGGGACGCTGCGGGTGATCAAGGCTGACAGCCAGATAGTCCGGGACGCCGCGGGGACTCCCCTCCGGATGACGGGCATCAATTACGACATCACCGACCACAAACGGGCGGACCAGCGCGTCGCGCTACAACTCGCGGTCAGCGGCGTGCTGGCTGAATCCGCGACGCTCGAGGAAGCCACGCCGCGCCTCGTCGGGGCGATCGCCCAGGCCGTGAACGCCAGGGTCGGCGCGATCTGGCGCGTTGACTCCGCGGTGGAGGCGCTGCGCTGCATCAGCGTGTGGCACCAGCCGGGGCTCGAAGTGGCGGACTTCGAAGCGAAGTCGCGCGAAATCACCTTCGCCACCGGCATCGGCCTGCCGGGCCGCGTCTGGCAAACCCACAAGCCGCTACGGATTCCCGATATCACGGCGGATTCCAATTTCCCCCGTGCCGCAGTCGCGAGTGCCGCGGGTCTGCACGCCGCCTTTGCCGTTCCGATCCTGTCCGGGGAAACCTGCCTCGGCGTCATCGAGTTCTTCAGCCACGAGGTCCATGAACCGGATACGGAGTTGATCAAGGTATGCCGGGGAATC
>Ga0105046_10004786_pt1 | contig 21506 bp, 18 predicted proteins | sample MAT03_FD_78385 | JGI IMG/M metagenome (GOLD analysis project Ga0105046, IMG submission 78385) | Freshwater microbial communities from Lake Fryxell liftoff mats and glacier meltwater in Antarctica - MAT-03 (megahit assembly) | ecosystem: Environmental > Aquatic > Freshwater > Ice > Liftoff...
ACTGCTCATCGTTGGTTGTGCAAACTGCGCAGGAGCCGCAACTGCCTTTGGTGACGCTGTTTCAGCCGCCTTCGCGAATGCAGGCGTAGGTCGATCAAGAATCACTTCTTTTTCTGCAGGCCGCGCTTGAGGCACTGGCGGCACAAAGACTTGATTTGTTGCTACCGTTGCCTTTGACGCTTCGTTGCGCGTCGTTGGCGGCGCAAACTGCGCAAGAGCCGCAACTGCCTTTGGTGACGCTGTTTCAGCCGCCTTTGGGAATGCAGGCGCAGGCAGCTTAGCAACGGCTGATTCTTCTGCAGGCCGCGCTTGAGGCACCAGCGGCACAAAGACTTGATTTGTTGCTACCGTGGCTTTGGGCGCTTCGTTGCCCACGAATGAAATCGCGGGCGACTCTTTCGATTCCACCAACCCGCTCACTGCCTTGAGTTCAAAAGGAACTACGTGCAAGGCTGGTACGCTCAAAAGAAACGCTGGCACATCCATAAGCGGGGAGAACACAGGCGATATCAATCTGACCGGCGTAGGCGCATCTGGCGACTCAAGAACGGAAGCGGGCACTTCTACGACAGTCGCGTCATGCGCACGAACATACTCCATCGAAAAAGGCCGCAATGCCGACGGAACCAGCAGCGTCTGAACTTCATGTTGATTGACCACGGGGGCGGCGACGGGGGCGACGGCTACAGCCGCAGGAGACTCCGCAACAACGAACGCTTGTTTCATTGGCGAGAACGGAAGTTCCACAGCGACATCGCGTACAAGCGCAGGCTCAACCAGAGGGGCTGGCGCTCGACGTACCGGTGGCACGACAAGCAGAGGATGCGCAGACTCCCGCGCGTCTTCTTGCCGCAGCGTTGGGGCTTCATGTCTAAGTGGAACGACGTGCAAGGTTGGCGGGTTCAAAAGAAACGCTGGCACATCCATAAGCGGGGAGAACACAGGCGATATCAATTTGACTGGCGTAGGCGCATCTGGCGAACCAAGAACGGAAGCAGGCTCTCCTACGACAGTCGCTTCTTTCGCAGGAACTGCCGACGGAACCTGCAGCGTCTGAACTTCATGATGATCGACCACGCGGGCGACGTCGAAAGCCGCAGGAGACTCCGCCACAACGGTCGCATGTTTCATTGGCGAAAACGAAAGCTCCACAGCGACTTCGCGTGATTGTTCCGAGGCAACCAAAGGCACTGGCGTTCGCCGTACCGGTGGCATGACAAACGGAGAATGCGCAGGCTCGCGCACGCTTTCTTGCCGCAGCGTTGGGACGTCATTTACGGGCGTCTGAGCGATTTCACCACGGGGTTGCAACGTCGACACGGCTGCCTCCTGAAACGAATGAAGTGTAAGCGGATTGTCAAACGTAGGCGTTGGATCAGTAACCTTTCCGGCTTGCGTGGGTACAGAGACTTCTGCCGCGTTTGCTCGGTTTCCCTTTGCAACAGGAGGACCCTCCATTGCCGAAGCAAGCTTCGCACCGAAAGGGGACTCAACGCCCTTGCCTGGTACGTTACTGGCTACACTACGACTGCCCTTTTCTAAGGCGTCAGGCGCGGTTACCCGCGCGAACAGAGGGAGCCCTTGTGGCTTCACTTCGTTGCGCGCTTCCTGCGTTCTTCACGAGACGCAATCTCAGCTGCCAACGCTGCAGCCCGTTCCGGATTCATAAGTCCCATAACTTTTCCCGCGTCGCGGGCAGGCATGCGTTCCATAACATCACCTGCCAAAGTCAAAGGCAGCCGTTCAGTGATCGCCGCAGCTTGAGCAGCCTTCATCCCTTTCATTGCCTTCGCCAAGACTTCTAACGGCATCGGAGGTTGCGGACCAATGGGCGTTTTGGCTTCTTTCGCCTTGGTTTCAGCTTTCTCCGCTTCCTCTTTCTCTGTGCTGCGTTTTACTTTTATTTCTTCAGTCTGCTTTCGCACTTCATCTAGATAAGTGGCCAACTTCTCGGTGTCTAAGCGCAACTGCTTTTGCGCGACGTCAAGGGCGCCCGCCAACTCACTTATGCGTTCGCGTTCTTTAAGAAGATTGTTTCGCTCAATCTCTGCGGGCGAATTGCTTATCTCCGCATGCAACGCCTCAAGCGTTAACGAAGGGGGAGATGTGTCCTTACGGTCAACGGGTTTGCGTTCATTCTCCTGCTTACCTGCAGCTGAAGGGCGTTCTGCGCGGTGCTTTGGCGCTGCAGGCTCTTTGGCGGCCGGCTGATCGATCACTGATTTCGCCCCCACGGGGACTACGGGTGGTACGGCAGGCGCTGGGGCTGGCACCGCGGCTCCGGCCTTTTCGGGCGTTTTTTCTGCAACAACCGGCGCCTTCGGCGTAGGAGCGTGAGCACTCGGCTCCTTGGCCACTGGCATTGCAGGCGCGGTGGGAAGCTTGGGGGCCGTTGGTCCTTTAGGAGCCTCCGCATGCGGCGCTGGTTGAGTTTCAGCCGCAGCTGCATCAGCCGCCAACACCGAAACAGTGAACAGCGAAACGGCAAGGCCCATTCGAAAAATGCAATTACGCATAGTTGTCTTCTCCTTGCCCATCAAGCGCTCTGCGGATTTGCGAGAGGGTGTCAATCAGGTTGTATCGTTCCGACATGCTTTGGCGGAACAAGGCCAACAACCTTGGAACCACTTTGAGCGCTCGATCCAAGCGAGGATTTGAGCCTGCAACGTAGGCACCTACTTCAACTAAATCTGAGGAATCAGCGTAGACACTCATCATTTCACGTACGCGCCCCGCAAGTTGCCGATGGTCGGTTGAAACAACGTCGTTCATGACGCGGCTGACACTGGCCAAGATGTCGATCGCAGGATAGTGCCCGCCGTTGGCAAGCTTACGAGCAAGCACGATATGGCCGTCCAGCGCCGCGCGTGCAGCGTCTGCCACAGGCTCTGAAAGATCATCCCCTTCAACTAGCACTGTGTACATCGCCGTTATGCTACCCTTCCCTGCCCCATTGCCCGCCCGTTCCACCAAACGCGGCAGCAAGGCAAACACCGAAGGTGGATAGCCTCTCGACGTTGGGGGCTCGCCTGCTGCTAAGCCTATTTCCCGCTGTGCCATCGCGACACGGGTGAGTGAATCCAGCATCAGCAACACGCGCAATCCTTGGGAACGAAAGTACTCTGCCACGGAAGTGGCGGCCATTGCGGCGCGTACGCGCACCAAGGGCGGTTCATCGGCTGTAGCTACAATTACAACCGAACGAGCCAGCCCAGGACCCAGATCGCGTTCAACGAATTCTCGAACTTCGCGACCACGTTCACCCACTAGCCCCACAACAATGATGTCTGCATTTGCGCTACGGGCCAGCATTCCCAATAGGCTGCTTTTGCCGACACCAGGTCCTGCCATGATGCCAAGGCGTTGCCCTTCGCCACAAGTCAGTACGCCGTCAAGAGCACGCACGCCCGTAATCATCGGGTGCGCGATGCGCTCACGTTCCATTGGTGAAGGTGGCGGTGAGTTCAGGGAGGTTCGACCCGGCAACAGCAAGGCCGGACCACCATCAATCGGCTCCATGGCGGCATTCACCACGCGGCCCAACAAAGCAGGTCCAACGGGGATCTCTCCCGCGCGACGGCGGGGAATCACAGGACACCCTTCACCTACGCCGCTAATGTCACCGAACGGCATAAGCAGGGCTTTTTGCCCCGAAAATCCGACAACTTCAGCGATGATCGTCTTGCCATCGCGGGTGCGCAATTCACAAGCAGTCCCCAACGCAACCTGTGGCAACGTGGCTTCAATGGTGATACCCGAAGCATGCACCACGCGTCCTGCGCGCACCACGGTCTCTGCTTCGCTGACAACAGCCCGAAGCTTCTTTAGATCAAGCAGACGGGTCATGGCTCTTCCCCCGCCATGGCTTCTTGAAGAAGCCGACGCATCTCATCAAGACGGGTGGTTAACCTTCCATCCACCATCCCGAAATCAGCGTCAACCATGCAGTCACCCAGTTCAAGCTCAGCGTCAGGGCTGATCTCAATTTGAGCTACGGACATTGCCGAAAGCGCCCGGCCACCGCCAGCGGCTTCAACGCGGTTCGCATCTTCCGGGTTCAGGCGTACAACGATCCTACGGCTTTCTCCTGCACGCCGGATAACCGAACGAATTACACCGAAGAAGCGTTCAACGTTGGTTGAAAGCTCCGCTTCGAGGATGCGGCGAGAAACCAACAAAGCCAGTTCAAGCGCATCTGATCGCGCCTGTTCCGCCAAGCGTTCAGACGTCAACCGCATCGCAGAAACAGCCGCCGCCGAACGCTCAGCAAATTCCAACGCTCCGGGAGGGGGATACTGCGGAGTAGGCGGCATTTCAGGCTGTGGGGCCTGTGCGGCAGGAGCCGCTTCGACGACTGGCGCCGCTGGCGGAGATGCAGCCCGTGGCGGCGCTGCCACCGGATCACCAACATGCTGTTCGGCAGCAGCTTCTTCATTCTCGTCACCAAAGTCGCCGCCAACATGTTCTGCATGGTATTGCGGCGGGGCTTGAGGCGGAGCTTGCTCGAAGTGCTTGGTGTGCGAGGCGGGGTTTCGCTTTGCTACCGTACCGCGCGTCACCAACGAAGTCGTAGGCATCGAGCGGTGCGGCTTTACACTTGAAGGCGCAAGTTCCTTCCACACAGCGTTCTTGACGTTGCGTTTTGCATCCTCACTCCGCATGAAGATCGGCAATAAGGAGTCATCGGCCGCATCTGCGGTTGCCGCAATAGCGGTTTCGGGTTTCTCGGGACCTTCGGGCTCCACCTAGGACCTCCGTTACACCATCTTGTCCGCGGGACCAACCATAGTGATGCGTCCCTGCTCAGCCAAGGTGAAGGCGATCTTGACCAACTCGGCCTGTGCCTCGTCGACCGCAGAAAGCTTCATTGCGCTCATCGTCGCCACTTCGTCGCGCAACATTTCGGCGCCGCGTGTGGACATATTCTTGAGAATCTTCTCTCGGACTGCCTCGGCTGCGCCCTTAAGCGCCACACCGAGACGCGTGGTATCGACTTCGCGGAGGAAGGTCTGAACGTCGCGGTCGGAAAGATTGACCAAGTCCTCGAAAGTGAACAAGCGAGAGCGAAGTTCTGCTGCCAAATCTGGATCGTTCTCTTCGATGGCTTGAACGACTTCGGTTTGCTGAGCCACAGGTGCGCGACGCAAAAGATCCACCGCCACGCCACGCCCGTCGAATTGGCGCATGCCGCCCGCCGCCGATGCTCGCAATTCCAGCGCCAATGCCGCTGCAACTTCGCGCAAGATCTCCGGCGAAACAGACTCAAGGGTAGCCAACCGTGCCAGAATTGGACCACGATTGATCTCTGGCAAGCGACGCATCACTTGGCCAGCGCGATCGCGTTCCATTGCACCCAAGACCAAGGCCACAGTTTGTGGTTGCTCTCGAGAAAGCACCATCGCCAAGGCTTCTGGATCGGCATTTGCAATTGGACCCAACGCCTCATCAACCGCAGGAGGTGCTGCAAGACCGTCGAAGGCGCGACCTGCGCGTTCCGCACCCAGAACCTGCATAGCCACAGCGCGAAGCATGTTGTCGCCTGCTGCAGCGTCGCCACCAACAGCTTCCAACGCACTTACGAAAGTATTGAGCGAGTCAGGAATGGCGTTCTTGTCTTTGCGTAGGTTCTTGGCACCCAACGCAATCCTACGAACCGTTCCTTCTTCTAGGTGACGGAAGACTTGTGCCGCGAACTCTGGTCCGATGCCAACCAACACCGCAGCGGCCATACACGTACCGGGCCCTGCAACCTCGCGAGGGATCTCGTCATCTTCATCAACTTGCGGCACGTCGAGCCTCCTGTTCTTCTGCTTGCGCTTCTAGGTCGCCTTGGATCCATGCCTTCAATAGACCAGCGGCGCGCTCTGGGTCTTGCATGACCAATTCGCGAGCTCGGTCGCGGATGTAGATATTTGGATCCACCAACTGTGGACGCTCGACAGGAACGCCAGCGGCAATCTGTTGAGCATCATCCATGGCACGTTCAAGCTCAGCCACTGATGTGCCGGGCTTCATGAGAGCCACATCCTTTTGAACGGCCTGACTTGCCTTCTTTCGACGAAGCATGAACACCGCAACAACCGCCAACAGCAGCAAGGCCAAAGCCGCGCCCACGCCAATCTTTGCTGCAGGGGTGGTAAAGAAGTTGAGTTGGGTCGCAGCTGCAGAACCTGCTGCCGCAGCAAAGACCTCGCTCGATATCTGAAACTGATCGCCGCGGGCCGCATCAAAGCCCACTGCAATTTTTGCAAGATCGCCCAAGCGAGTCACTTCTTGAGGTGACCTCGGTTTTCCGTTGACGCCATCGATCATCACCGCAACAGACAACCTCTGCACGCGCGGAAGTTTCGTAACAGTGTGAGTGGAAGTCTTCGAGATCTCGAAGTTCCGAACTTCGTCTTCGCGTTTGCTGCCGCTTGCTTGGGCACCGGTATTTCCGCCAGCAACGGTAGTGAGTGGTTGGTTTGCTGCTGCACCGGCGACGCCACCAGCAGTTGGACCACCTTGTCCATTTTGTTCATTGACAACCCGCTCGCTGCGAACGGCGCTGCCTTCGGGGTCGTACTTTTCAGCGGTGCTTTCCACCTGCGAAGCATCCATAAGCACGGACACCTTTGCTTCAACCGCGTCAGAGCCAACCGCGCGTGACAACAACTGAACCACACGGTGTTCAAGCGACTTTTCAATCCTGCCTTGTTCATCGGATGATTCTTCGCCTGGACCGTCTCCGCCAGCCAAAACAGATCCTTTGCCATCAACCACGGTAACGCTGTCCGATCGAAGGCCAGGAACAGCTGAAGCCACCAAATGGCGAATGCCCTGCAACTCTTTGTCGCCCAGGATTCTGCCCGGCTGAAGATTAACCATAACAGCTGCAACGGCTTCTTTGTCTTCGTCGCGGTAAAGACCGTGCTGACCAAAGGTTACGTGAACACGGGCGCTTCGAACGGACGAAAGACGCCCAATGGTGCGCCCCAATTCGCCCTCTGTGGCTCTGCGTAGGTTCACCTTTTGGGTAAACTCGGAAACACCCAAATCACCTTTATCGAAAATCTCAAAACCCACGCCACCGCCGCGCGGAATGCCAGACCCCGCCAACAACAACCTTGCGTCGTAAACCTTCGACGAAGGCACTGCCAAAGCAGAGCCACCAGCTTCCAGCCGGAACGGCACGCCCTGCGCTTTCATTTGAGCAGCGGCCTCTGCGGAATCTTCTGGCGTCAGATTTGTGAAAACATATTGGTAAGTACCACCCGAGGATACGATCGACGCCACGATGATGGCGGTGACCAACAAGGCGACGGCGGCAAGCGCGCCCGCCTTCATGAGGGTAGACAACCCAAGAAAGCGTTTGGGTAGTTCTTTGAGCTGGTTCAGCAGTGGTTCCACGAACTATCCACCCATCCGCATGACCTGTTGGTAGGCCTCAAGAACCTTCGATTTAACTTTCAGAGCAAGCTTCATCGAGATGTTCGCCTTTTCCAAAGCGATCGACATTTCGTGCAAGTTGCCTTCGCCCATCGCGACCTTCTTCACTTCGCTATCAGCGTCCAGTTGCAGGCGATCAAGTTCACCAACAGCCTTTGTCAGGACGTTGCCGAAGTTTTGCCCATCGGCTTTCGTTGCGCCATGGACCTCGCCCACCTCGTGGGCACCTTGCGGGCCCTCCACCACCAACGACTGAATGCGATTTTCAATGTTCATGGCTCACCTTAACGAGAGATGTCAAGGGCACGATTCGCCATGCCCTTGACGGTTTCAACCGCCGTGGCGTTCGCTTCGTACCCGCGTGACGCGGACATCAAGTTCACAACTTCGTGAATCGGATTGACGTTGGGAAAGGTCACAAAACCTTCTGGATCTGCATCGGGATGTCCAGGGCTGTAAACGCGGCGACCTTGGGTTTGATCGGCTACGACTTTCGACACCCGCACGCCGGCAGGGCCATCGGCCGCTGACAGATAGTCGTCGAAAGGAACAGATTCCAACACAGGGTCCAGGCGCTTGTAAGGACCGCCAGCGGCAGTGCGTGTAACTTCCGCGTTCGCCAAGTTTGAGGACGCCAAGTTGACGCGTGCACGTTCAACCGAAAGACCCGAGCCACTGATTCGAAGAGCTGTGAAGAAATCCATCGTTGCACTCCTTTTTCAGTTACAACTAGCCACCGTCGGACACGACGTACTTAAGAATCGCAAGTTTCGCAGAGGCAGCCCGTGCGTTGGCGCCGTACTGAATCGCGTTTTCAGCCATGGCGGACATTGTGGTGTCCAAGTCGACTTCGTTGCCGTCGAAGGAAGGCGTTCCACCCGAGACTTCATGAACAAACGAATCGACATCAGGGCCACCGCCAGCAACTTCACCGCTGGTGCTCATGTGCAGAGGATCCGTGTGGGCCATGGGCCGAATGTCTTGCATGGCCTGGCTCATAGCCGACATGAAGTCGACGTCCTTTGGCTTATAGCCAGGCGTATCCGCGTTGGCTACGTTCCCCGACAAAACTCCCTGGCGCGCCAACCGCACATCGAGCGAGCGTTCTACCTGGGTCAAAGTTGTGTCGAAAATCTTCATAGGGTTCTCACGCGGCTTGTTCGTTACTCTTCCTATGCGAGGACCGTGCCACAGTGGCGTCACGTTCTTGGCGGGTCGAAGAGCCGCTTTCGCTATCGACAGCCATCTCTAGAGCAACACCGCTTTCGCGCCACGCTTTGAGTTTGTTTCGGAGCGTCCGCAAGCTGATCCCAAGCAGCCGCGCTGCATGTGTACGGTTGCCGCTGACCCGTCGCAAAGCCTCACGGATTGCCATTCTTTCAAGTTCGCCTAAGTCTATGGGTAGGACCCACACTTCCTGGCTCTCCTCGGGATCTTGGCGTGCTTCCTTGGTGCGCACGGGTTCGGGCGCAGACGGTAGACTTGGATCAAAGAAGAAGTCTGAAGGTTCGAGCACCGAATTGCGGCAACGAATCAACGTGCGTTCGATAAGGTTTCGAAGCTCACGGACATTGCCTCCATAACTATAGGAATCAAGAGTTACCAATGCCGAGGCCGACAACACAGGGGCAGCACGGCCAAGATCCTGTGAAAGACGGTCAACAAAGTGCCGCGCCAAGGCCTCAATGTCTTCCCTGCGATCGCGCAAAGGAGGCACAACGATTGGAAAGACGCACAAGCGGTAGTACAGATCCGCCCGAAAGCGCCCCGCGACCACTTCAGCCCTAAGGTCTCGGTTGCTTGTTGCCACGATTCGCAGATCAACAGGAACAGGAGATCGACCTCCCACCCTATCTACCTGTCGTTCTTGCAACACGCGGAGCAACTTCGCTTGCAGCGACAACGGCAGTTCGGAGACCTCGTCAAGCAGGAGCGTGCCTCCGTTGGCTTGCTCAATGCGCCCTACCCGCATCGTCGAAGTGCCCGGAACAGCGCCGGCCTCATGGCCGAAGAGTTCGCTTTCAAGCGAATCCGATGGCAACGACGCGCAGCTCAGGCTAACCCATGGACCCGCAGCCCGGCGCGAAAGCTCATGGATAAAGCGGGCAATGACTTCTTTGCCGGTACCGCTTTCTCCCAACAGCAATACAGTGGCGTCCGTGTCAGCGACATCCGCAGCACACGAAACAACATTTCTCATGGCCCCACTGACCATGACCGGTAAGGCCACGCCGTTGGCTTCCACCATCGCTACGTTGTTTGTAGTCGCAACCATCCTCATTCTCCCTGCTTCTTCCCGCTGTCCGGGGCCTTGGTTTGTGAATTCGATTCGTCTTTACCGATAAGAAACGAGTTAATACGTGCTGAAAGGCCAAGCGCTGTTGCCAGTGTCTCGGCCGCACTTTGGGCCATTGGTGGCGACGCCTCTTCATTGGTCTTCGGTTTTGCGGAATCATCAGAGCGCATGAGTTTGCGAACCGCCATCCAACGCGTTGAACGAAGTTCTTTGACCATGCCTCGCGCTTCGGCGAATTCATAAATCAACCGAGCCCTAACCGGATCGTCGCCCATTAAGAACAATTCCGCAGCCCGCAGAAGGTGTTCGTTCAGCTCGTTGGCGGGAACAGCGCCTGTAACCGCCGACAGAAGGTTGGCGCCAAACTTAGGCGCGCTCAGTTTCGCTGCCACTTCAGCGGCCTGTCTGGCCAGATCTACTGCCACGGGCCCCGTGGTGCGATCAGGCAGAAGCATATACGTCTCCATAATCTTGGCCGATTCCTCCAACGGCACTTTCCGCAATGCCGTGAGCACCAAGCGTCGGCACAATGTGCCTGTGGGCAATTGGCAGAACTTGTCGTCGGCAACCGTATCGAAACGCCGGCGCATAACCGCAACTGACCTAGAGAACTGTCCCGCATATGTCAACGCGCGGGCAGAGCGGAGAATCAAGTCGTCACGCAGCGGAGACGGAAGCGAGTATGGATCCGGATCTAAGGAAGGCATGTACACGATGCATTCAGGATCGAATTCACAAAGCCGCGAAAGCGACAAACGGCCGTACACACCAACGCGGCTTCCAAGTTCGTACCAACCAACGGCTGTCTGGGGATCGCCTGCAATTAAGGACAAATCACCCAATCGCACCTGCGCCATGAGCATTGCGTGTGAGTTGAGGACGGAGCGAAACAGATTCGCAGCATCAAGGAAACGTCCCTCTTGCAATGACTCTTCGGCCCGCAACACCGCTCGATCTCCGGGGCTGTTGCCCGCGAAGTTCAGTGGTTTGGGATCATAGAAGGAAATCGGTGGGCCATCAATGCCCAGCCGCCAGGGTAGCCCGCGAAGTTCGTTGATATCTAGAAAGGTGTTCGACCCTTCTTTTGCGATGGTGGCGTCAAGTTGCGGGGTCCTGCAACGAAGCTCTACGTAGGCCTTTTCAATGCGTACATCACTGCAAATCTGCCCCGCCGCCAAGGTGATTCGGGCACCAAGTTGTGCTGCATTCGGCACGTACAGACGCAGGACTTGATCCAAAGGAATCACTTCGAGCCGCAAAGCACCAGACACCGGCGAAAGCTTGATGCGCTCCGAAGTTGCTGCGGTGGTAAGCCGTAAAGCAGGCGACGGTGCCCGCGATTCAGCTGGTTCCGTTAACGACAGGATTGTGACAAGCCACCACACAACTTTGGGAAGAATGCAGCTCGCGTGCCGAAATGGCCGATTGCCGGGCAATTCTTTCCAGAAGAGCAAAAACGGACCGAACACGCTGAAAAAAGCGGCAGTTTGTGCCGAGCCTCGAAGCGGAAATGAAAAAGGCCCGCCTCCGTTGCGGAAGCAGGCCTAAGTTTCACTATAACGATGTCACGCCTTTGACGCGTCGGCGCCACGGCGTCGTAGTTTCTCAACCAACGTGGTTCGCCCCATTCCCAACAATCGTGCCGCTTCTTTCTTGTTGCCACCCGTTTGTTCCAGCGCGGCATCCAAGTATGCGTTTTCCAACTCACGCAGCATTGTTGGCAAATCGATGGGCAAAACAAGGCGAACGCTGGGAAACTCAGGTCGCTCAAACGAGCCCAATTCAAGTGTTTCACCTGGAAGCGTGAGCGGTGGTGGGGTCAGTTCGTCATCAGCGTGTGCGGCAGCCATAGGCAATGGCGTTGGAACCCGCATTGGTGGCATGTAGGCCACTGGTGGCACAGCGGCAGGAGGCATCCGCGGCACCGATGCAACCAGCGGCGTTGGCGTTGGATCGTAGCTGGTGATAGAGGGCGTGTAGATTTCGTGTGAAACCGCGTCGTCCATAGCTTGTTCTGGGTACGCTGAATCCGAGACGCCAAGGCCGCCAAAGTCAGAAGGCAGGTCTCGAACGCGCACCACAGCGCCTTCAGTACAAACAGACAAACGTTCAACCAGGTTCTCAAGCTCGCGCACGTTTCCGGGCCACGGATACGCTGACAACAAGCGAAGCACTTCGGGATCTACCGGACGAGTCTCGCCGCGGGTTCGCCAAAAGTGCGAAAACAAGACAGGCACATCACCCGTTCGCTCGCGCAAAGCGGGCAACCTTATCGGGCAAACAAACAAACGGTAGTAGAGATCGCTGCGAAAACGACCCGCCTTAACTTCTATGGATAAGTCGCGGTTGGTTGCAGCTATCAAGCGGAAATTGGTCGTCAATGATTCGGAACTGCCCACAGGCTCATAGGTGCGTTCTTGCAACAAGCGCAACAGCTTTACCTGCAAACCAAGGGGAAGTTCGCCGATTTCGTCTAAGAAAAGCGTTCCGCCTTCGGCCATCGCCACGCGTCCCTTGCGGGGCGAGCCCGCTCCCGTGAAGGCGCCTTTGACGTAACCAAACAGTTCACTTTCTAACAGATTCTCAGGGATGGCTCCGCAGTTCACGGGAACGAAGGGGCGTGTCGCCCTAGGGCTGCTGCCGTGGATGAAGCGAGCAAACACTTCCTTGCCGGTGCCCGTCTCACCCGTTAAAAGAACCGTCGCATCGCTGACCGCGATTCGACCACAGGACCTGCGTGTCTCGGCCAGGGGTGATCCCATTCCGTGAACGAGGCCTTGGGCCGCTTTGGCTACTTGCAAACCTTCTACAGAAACCGCATGAACTGCCATCTTGGTCTTTCAAGCATCGGCGGCCTATTTGGGTCCTTGAGCCAAATAAGTGTCATCTGCGAAATTTAGTCAGGATCCGGACACGGCCAGCGCGTCAAAACGGCGACAGAGATGAGCCCCGTCGGTTTCGCATCGCAAAAGCACTTGAGTCGTTAAGTCGTTGAAGGCAACCCCCGATGCAGTCCCAGAGGCAATGCCCTCGTGTTTGCGTTCAGCGAGAAAAATGTCTGAATCGGAAAAGGTAGCACGCGTCATTTCCGTTGGAGGCGGAAAAGGGGGTGTGGGAAAGAGCATCGTGGCGGGCAACCTTGCGGTAGCCTTCGCCCAGACGGGTGCCCGCGTGATCTTGATTGACGCCGACTTTGGCGCCGCTAACCAGCACACCATGTTCGGGGTTGATCGAGCAACCACCGGTCTCGGTGATTTTCTTGATCGCAAGGTGGAATCGCTGTCGCAAGTGGCAAGCGAAACAAAAGTGGAAAACCTACGATTGGTTGTAGGTACCGGGGCCGTCCCCAACGCGGCAAACATCCCGCACGCACAGAAGCAAAAGCTGATGCGACACATCCGCGCCGTTGATGCAGACATTGTCGTGATCGATGTAGGCGCAGGATCCTCCCATAACACCGTAGACTTTTTCGATCTTGGCGACGCTCGCATTCTCGTGGTCACGGCACAACTAACGTCCATTCAAAATGCCTACGGGTTTCTCAAAGCCGCGGTCGTGCGGTTGTTACGCAACGCTTGCGAAAGCAAGGAACATATAAAGATCTTCGAAACCGCGTTAGGTGCCAAAGAAACCGAACGCATTGACGACATCTTGACGCGTGTGTCACAGGCCTCCGCCGATCTGGAAACTCACCTTCGAACAGTCCTGTCAGGTTTCGATGTGCGGATGGTGGGCAACCAAGTGGCAGAAAGCCAAGACATGGGCATCTTCCGCGGTGTCGGAAGAATGGTCCGCGACTTTCTTGGAGTTCCCCTGCCCTTGGCGGGATTCCTTGCACAAACTCGTGAAATTCACGATTCGGTGAACCGCAGAACGCCGTTCTTGTTGTCTGGATTACGTGACGACAACGCACGCGCCATCCAATCGATTGCGCAAGCATTGATGATCGCACTTCCAACCCCAGAGCCAAGACGGGGCCAAGCTCCTGCCATGCCAGAGGGTCAAGATGTGTCGCAGGTCCTGCGTCGTCACCCACGAATCGAAGTCGATTGGGTGGCTGCCATCGAGCATGCAGGGCGCATCACATCGGTCCGCATTGTTGACGTATCGGCGGGAGGTGTCGGCATCGTGACACGGCTGAGGCTCAGCGATGGCGACAAATTCAACCTGATCTTGAACCAACCGGAACTCAAGTTGACCATTCCCACAGTGGTCATGAATGCGGAAACCGGCAACTCTCGCGTCGGCCTATCCTACGTTGCGGAAGACGGTACGCCTCTGCGCATTTTGAAGGCCGCCCGAAGCGAACTGACCCGATAAAGCGTCGTTTAAGCACGTTTGTCTCAAACCAAGGCTTGGCGCTTGGATGGGCGCACTGTTACTCTGTTGGGCCTCGTGGCCAAAATGGAAAAAATCAAGCGCACCCCATCTCCCGACAACTTGGTTTGGATCGATCTTGAAATGACCGGCCTCGACCTTGACCAACACGTCATAGTCCAGGCCGCGGTCATTATCACCGATGGCCAGCTAAACATTCTCGAAGAATTCGCATGCGATGTTTGGCAACCAGAGGAACTACTGCAACGCATGAGTCCTTTCGTGCGCGAAATGCACGATACGAATGGGCTGATCGAACGGTTGCGAAAAAGTCGATTCGACACAGGTGACGCCGAGAAACGTTTGTTAGAGCGCGTGGCGGGCTGGTGCCCTTACCCTGCCACCGTATGTGGCAACACCATCTGGCAGGATCGGAAGTTCATCGACAAATACATGCCAGGACTTGGCCGCTATCTTAACTACCGTTTGCTCGATGTCAGCTCGCTCAAGACAATCGCTCAACGTTGGTATCCAGATGCGCCTGCGTTTTCAAAATCCAAGCAAGGTGAACACGACGCCTTGGTGGACATTCGCAATTCGATAGCCGAACTGGCGCACTACAGGAAAACGATCCTCCGATAGTGGCAAATAACGAGATAACGAGATGATGACCAAGGCACCTATCCTCTGGGCGGCATCGGTCATTGCCATGGCGTTCTTTGCGTCGTGCGAAAGACGCAACACCAACTTCGACGCAGGCCCTTTTGATGCCTTGAACGACGATGCTTTGGCCAACGGCGATACCCTAAACATAGGGCTCGCAGCCGATTTCACTATCAGTAACTGCCCCCCCTTGTTCGATGCTGGGATGCCTGACGCAGGAATGCCCGGCGACGCAGGCGTCGCTACCGGTTGCTGCAAAGTTCCGGCGCCTGCCAACTTAAATTTTGTTCCCATCACCACCGGTGCACCCGATCGATACCTGTGGCAGTTCGGAGATGAAACGTCCTCAAACCTTGTCACCCCGACGCACACCTACGCCCTGCCCGAGAAGTATGACGTTACGTTGGTTATCGGCGGGATCACAGGCTCAGTCTCCGTAACGAAACGCGCCTGCGTCGAGGTCGTTCCCAACGCGCTCGGTGCCCCGTGCGACGTCGACATTCAGTGCAGCACGGGCGCAACGTGTACCTGCGGATCGCAAGACCAGTGTGGCGCCCCGTTCCTACGCGGCCTATGCACGCAAGGTTGCCGAGACTTACCCTGCCCCGATCCAGCCGTTTGCGCGGATCTCAGTCTTGGCGGTGCGGCAACTCCAGAATCGCCTTGGAGAAAGCCCTTGTGTTTGGCGACCTGTTCCACCGCAAAGGATTGTCCTGCAGGGACAACCTGCCGCGATTTGCCCAGCCGGTTTCCTGCTGGAAAGTGGCTAAGAGCTTGCTTCCCCGCCTTGCCGTTGCCTATAGGCAGTGCTTGCAGGCGACCACAAGGTCCTCTTGATTCTCCCTCGTGCGTGTCCGGGTTATGCGGGGATCTCGGCGCCCTTGGACAGTGCACCATCAATTGCGAAAACAACGAATGTCCGCGTGGAACCAGTTGCGCCATGTTGAGCACAGGCGAAAAGCGTTGTCTGGTGAACTGCACGATTGGCGATGGCTGCGGGGACGATCCCTGGCTTTCCTGCCAACAGGCTACCAACACGCCATCGACCTTTTCGATCGAGCCTGGTTCAATGAAATTGGTTTGTGCGCCCAAAGCTTGCAACGTCGACGGTGATTGCTCAGGCGGCAGCTGCGACCGAACAGATGCAGGCGTTGGGCACTGCATACACCGTTGAGTTTGTTCGCTTAGCTACGTGAGATGACGCACTAGCTGCGACAGCCAATAGCGATACCCCCTTGCAAGTTCCCATGCGAAGGGAGCAGCATAAGTTCATGCCCAATGAGAATGCATTGTTGTCACGTCGTACACTCCTGCAGGCCACGGCAGCGCTTTGCGTCGCCCCCTTGTTGACCCGCGCGAATCGCGTGTGGGGCGCCAACGAAAGAATCTCGCTTGGCTTCATAGGCTGTGGTGGAATCACGAAAGCGCATTTCGAGGCGTTGACAGATGTAAAGGACGCCGAAGTTATTGCCGCATGTGACATTGATGACAAACGCGCTGGCGAGATGGCCGAAAAGTGCACCACACGGTACGGTCGGCGCCCCGATGTTTATAGTGATTTTCGCAAACTACTTGAACGAAAAGATATCGACGCGGTTTTCGTTGCATCACCTGACCATTGGCATGGTCTTCATCTGATCCTCTCCTGTGAAGCTGGCAAAGATGTCTATGTTGAAAAGCCCTTGAGCTTTACTGTCGGAGAAGGCAGAGCCATGGTAAAGGCCGCTGCGAAACACAAACGCGTCGTTCAAGTGGGAACCCAACAGCGCTCGAACCAGATCTACCACGATACGATCGATTTCATCCGCTCAGGTAAACTTGGCCGTATCAGCGAAGTTCAGACCTGGAACGTCTACAACAACGCTGGAATGGGCAACCCACCCGATGGCGATCCTCCAGCGGGCGTCGATTACGATTTCTGGTTGGGAGCGGCGCCGAAACGGCCGTTTAACCCGAAGCGTTTCCACGGCAGCTGGCGTTACTTCCGTGACTATGGCGGCGGATACGTCACAGATTGGAACACGCACCACCAGGATATCGTGCACCTTGCGATGGACACATGGTCGCCGAAATCGGTTTCAATGGAGGGCTTCGTGGTCAACAGCGGCAACGACGGGCGCGACATGCCGGACACCGCAAAGGTCTTGTTCAACTACGATGCTCCGCAGGGCGAATTCCTTTCGACCTACACCGTCCGCGGTGCCAACGCACGTCCCGCCGATTTCGATAGAAAACACGCCGATCACGGCATAGCGTTCTTTGGCAAGAACGGCTCGTTGGTCATCACGCGTTCAGGCTGGACCGTTTATCCTGAAAGCAGCAAAGAAGCCCCTGTCAACCACGATGGCGATACGTCGATGAAGCCTCACGTTCGCAACTTCTTGGACTGCATACGGAGTCGCGAAAAGACCACAAGTGACATTGAAAGCATGCACAAGTCGACGTTGGTTAATCATATCGCGAACATCTCTTGGCGTGTTGGACGCAAAGTTTACTGGAATGAAAAAACGGAGACTCTCTTTGCCGACGCTGCACTCAAGCAGGCCGACAAAGACGCTAACAAATTGCTATTCCGCGAACCACGCAAGCCCTGGAAGTTTCCAGCTTAAGCCTTGCTGACAGCCAACGTCGTGGTTCACGAAAGCCGCGACGTTGGGATTGTACCTATGGTGCCTTCGGGGCACTGGTCTTGGCTACGAGCGGCGCTATGTGAGCCGCCAGCAAGAGATCTTGCTGTTCATTCGTCACTCCCACTTTGCCGAATAGGTACCACGCCTCTAAGTGCTCAGCCGCTTGACCAGGGGCGATCGAGCGCAGCGGCGCCACGGATTCAATTTCGATGAAATCGCCCGCCGTATAGACTTCGGTGTTGCAGCCAAGATCGGGATAAACCGCGCCTTGCTCAAATGGCATACGTTTTACGAAGAGGCTGTCGTCTCGAAGGTACCCCACCCAACCTTGCCGGTTGCCGACGCCGAACTTTTGCGGGGCTTTCTCTGTACTGTTCGTGGAAACCCGAGTGAACTGCGGCCCGAATTGGAATCGCTTGTCGGCCAAGTTAGTGTAGGACCACACCACCAGCTGTCTCGCAGGCAAGAATGCTTCAGGGCCATGCTCAAGCACGGGCTCATTCGGAATGAGAGCAGTTCCCCCTCCCCGCAAGATCGAAATAGACCAGGGCGCCGCTTCGATCGCCCACGGTCCCACGTTCTTAAGCCGGTGAACAAGCGTCACCCGCGTGCCGCTTGGATCAAGCTTAACTTCAATTTCTTTTTGTAAATGGGTTGATCCTTCAGGCGGCGCGGTCAGACGAACGTGCCCAAGAGCCAACTGCACAAACTGCGGCGGCACATTGTCGGGAACATAAGTTCGACCCTTTTGTTCAGGGGCATGCCACAGCCGATGACCTCCCCAAATGCTGAATTTTTCGGTGTTGATCGGAATTCCTGCGGGTTGGGGCATCTCTGCGAATACGTTGGAAGCCCCAGTAAAGCCGTACGAGATCACCCGAGGACCAACGTCGCGGGTAACCACGACTTCAACGGTTCCGTTGGAAAGTTTCGTGCATCGTTGCGAACCCAAGCACGTCGTCTGCGTGACAGTCAGTTTCGCGAATGCATTGGACGAACAAACGCCAACAACAATGAACATGGCAAGGCATGTCGTCCAACAGCGAGGCAATAGGTGCGGCATCGGTAGAATTTCGCACATCTGCTCGGGCAAGCCCAAGCGCGAATCGTCGCGCCTTGCTCAAAACAAGAGCCAGGACATGCGCCCAAGCACAGCTGGCGCAAGAGATCGCGAGCCTGCAAACGCCATCGCAGCGAGAACTTGGGTCAGCAAAGCGGGTACCGACAAGGCTTCTACAGTCGCTGCAGTGGCCACCAACACCGAAACGCCCACCGCAAGGATTCTTTCGTTCCGTGTGTGGTGAAAGTGATCTTGCATTGATCGCTGCAGAATCGCCCGAAACACCACTTCTTCTGCCACCACCATCACCAGTGCTGTGGACGGTGGGTGCACAGTCAATTGCAACAATACACCCGCGGCCACGCATGCGGCAGCCACCCCAACAACGCGCATCCACCCCCTGCCCCTCCATGCGGAAAGCAGCGGCAAGAGCATCGCGCCTTTCCGCATCATCCCACGTCGCACGGACCACAGGAACAATAGGCCTCCCACGGAAACCAACGCGGCCCAAACAGCGCGAACCACTTGAGATTCTTGGACGGACATACCTGCAGGCGCCAACGAGATCAGATGCACTCCGCAGAACAACAACACCGTGGCCATCGCGCCATCGCTGGGAGTCACAGGGCGCAAACGTCCCGGATCCAACGCGGTCTCGGCTCTGCGAATGCCGGTGGCCCACACGAGCGCCACGGTTGCTGCGTACAGCGCCACAGTTCGCCAAGCCAACGTTCCATCGCGCAGCAATGCAAGGTTGAACAAACCCGCCACCATCAAGAATACGTAGACACCGGCAGGCCCCAAAGCGTTGCGGCCTTCATCTGAAAGTTCTGCAGCGTTGCACCCAATGCCTATCGCCAAGATACATACCATCGCACTGCCCACCACAACGAGTGCCAGCGTTCTCCACAAAACATGATCATTCAGATGAAAACCACCACCCACCGCGACCGTTGCGGCAAACGATAGAACACCAACGCCTACGATCAGTAGGAGCCATGCTTTGGCCTTTCCCCACATGATGTGGCCCAGTGACACAGGAACAGAACGCAGAACCCAAAACACGCGTCGTTCGGCCTGCATATGGGGCAACGGACCAAGCGTTGCCAAGTACGCAGCCAGCGAATACGCCAACAGACCAGCTCGCTGCGGACCGCCACCGAACACTTCCATACCTGCAGCACCAAACACTTGCACGCCCACAAACAAAAATGGCATCGCCAACAGAGCAACGAAGCGAGAACGATCGCGCACCAAAAGGAGAGTTTCTTTGCGGGCAATCGAAAGCGCAGGACCGCGTTTTTGCGCGAAGGAAGCAGCCGTGGCATCGAACGGCAGTCCCGCATCTTCCCATCCACGACCTGCGGATGCCGCAGCGACACGCGACGCCAGCCAGACGAAAACCACCGCACCCGCAAGCAACCCCGCCAACCAGACAAGACAAGGCGCTATTCCGTTCTCATGCAACACCACCAAAGGCAAAACGAACAACGAAAAAGGACTGTTTGCGATCTGCGAAGCCCATGGTTCAACGGCACGCACGAAGCCCTCAGGCCGCCGCAACACGAACGAGGCCAACGCCCAAAGAGTGGCTACAGACAAAGCTGAAAGAAGCCCAAAGATGGTTGCCAAGACGCGCCGCTTCGCCAGTGACACGCGCCCCAAAAGGCCCAAGCCCACACTTTGACCAACTGCCACCAAACACACCTGCAACAGCACCGACGTGAGCAACGAAACCGCAAAACCCACCACACCCAAGCGCCAAACGTAGCTGACAGCGGCCAGCACAGGCAGCAGAAACAACGCCCCCCAAAAATCTAGAACAGAGGCAGCCAAGGCGCGAGCGACAACCAAATTGGCGAGGCTCACGGGACGCGACATAAGGAATTCGTTTTCACCTGTTCCTGCAACAACCGCGTCGCCACCTGTCAGTTTTGAAACCAAGCTTGCAAGCGTTAGGCCCCACACAACCACAACCAACGTTGCCACTTGTACCGGCCACGAGGCCACGCGTGCCACGACGCCAAAGGCAGACAAGAACAATCCCACATAAGTGAGCGGCAACAACAACGCCACCACCCCAACCCATTTGGTTCCCGAACTGCCGCCCCGTCGAAACCCATTCCACGTGTGTCGCAAACGAAAGCGCACCAATAGGCGAACAAGACGCAGCGAAGGAATAGAAGCGGCAGTCATGTGCCAGCGGCGGCCAACAGCTTTAGAAAAACATCTTCGAGCGATCCAACACCATCGGTGCCGTGCAGGCGCTGCAAGTTTGCGGGTTCATCCACTGCCAAGAGCCGGCCCGAAGAAATGATCGCCACCCGGTGGCAAAGGCGTTCGGTGGTTTCCAACAAATGGGTCGAAAGAAAAACGGTTTTTCCATCCCTTGCCAACTGCGAAACCAACTCCTTCATCTGCTTGGCGGCCATTGGATCTAAGCCGTTTGTTGGTTCATCCAAGATGAGAACCTGCGGATCGTGAATCAACGCAGCGGCAAGGGCCACGCGCTTTTTCGTCCCATGTGAGTAGGTCATGCAGAAACGAGGAGCCTCGGGCCCGATAAAACGTTCCGCCAAGTCGTGGGCACGACGCCGCGCATCGGGGCCCGAAAAGCCGTGCAAACCGGCAACCAACTCAAGAAACTCGAGGCCCGACAAATAGGGGTATAAAAACGGCTCATCGGGCAGATAGCCCACGTGGCGTTTCAATGCGACGGATTCTGTATGGCAATCCTTGCCTAGGATTTTTGCCAGTCCGCTCGTGGGCCGCAACAGCCCCATCAACAATCGAATGGTGGTGGTCTTGCCTGATCCATTGGGACCAAGAAAACCCATCACCTCGCCACCTTGCACGGTGATCGAAAGAGCGTCTAACGCCACTTTCGATCCGTAGTGCTTGCTCAGCGCGAGTATCTCAATCACAGAAGAACGACTTACGATCCAGACAATACCAGTGTGAAGCCAGTTTCGTAATCTTCGGGGCTTGCAGGAAAGTGCCAACGATTCACGGCTTGTTTCAAACAATCGTGAACCGCGTTTAGCGCTGCAGGCGAGGTCAGGTTTACAGATTTAACCCGTCCCGAGATTCCAATACCGACGATAACTTCGAT
>Ga0105046_10004788_pt1 | contig 21499 bp, 19 predicted proteins | sample MAT03_FD_78385 | JGI IMG/M metagenome (GOLD analysis project Ga0105046, IMG submission 78385) | Freshwater microbial communities from Lake Fryxell liftoff mats and glacier meltwater in Antarctica - MAT-03 (megahit assembly) | ecosystem: Environmental > Aquatic > Freshwater > Ice > Liftoff...
ACTGATCTTCGAGCGGTGCACCATGACCGGTGAAGCACACAACCAACTGCACAACTACCTGATACCCATCCACCAAAGCTTCAGTGGTTTTGATGCGAGCGATGCAGCGCAATTGGCAGAAATGAAAACCTATCTCGGCACCTACAGCAACTACTTCGAGTAGGACTACAGAACGATGTTCCTGTCGCCGCACATATCACGTTCCTACCGCTTTTGGCTGGGCGTGGCCCTGTTGCTGCCCAGCCTTGCACCGGCGTATGCCCAAGTGATGTCGTTACAGCAATGCATCGATTCCGCAATGGTCAACGAACGCCGCATCCGCATGGCCGAGACCGATATGCGGATCGCCGATGAGCGCACCGGTGAACTACGAGGCGCGCTGCTCCCTAAGCTGCGTGGCGTGGTGGACTACAAGTATTACACCGACCTGCCGTATCAGCTAATGCCGGCTTCCATTTTCGGAGGTCCCGCTGGCACGTACCGCGAGATCCAATTCGGTACCCCGCAGAACATTGCGGCCAACTTGGCGTTGCAAATCCCTTTGTACGATCCGGCATCCTTCAGTGCCGTGCAAGTGGGCAAGGAAGCTGCGACCATGGCTGCGATCCAGCACGAACGCACCCGTGAGGATGTGGTGATGGAGGTGAGCGCCGTGTACTACAATGCACAGATCCTGCAAAGCCGCTTGGCCTTCCTGGATAGCAACGTGGTGAATGCCAAGGCCATGGTGCGAACGCTGGAGCTGCTGCGAGGGCAGTCCCTTGCACGGCAGATGGACGTGGACCGCGTCACGCTGCAACGGGACCAACTGGCTACGCAACGCACCGTGGCGCAAGGCCAGTATGAACAAGTACTCGATGTGCTGAAGATCCTGACCGGAAGACCTTTGGATGCAACGTTATCCGTATACGCGATAGCGCCCGAGGTTGAAGTGATATTGACGGGCGCAGGTCCTACCACGCAACATCGCATGGCTGACCAATTACTGCGCTTGCGGTCTGCGGAACTGCGTACCCTGAAACGCGCACGACTGCCGGGCCTGAGCGGACAAGGACTTTACGGAACTACCGGTTTCGGTGCCATCGGGCCAGAGGGGCGGTTCGACTTTTTCCCCATTGGCTATTTCGGTCTGCAACTGCAAGTACCCATCTTCCAAGGCACGCTGCTCACGCATCGCATCAATTCCAAGCAGTTCGAACTTGAGCGCAGTGAGTTGCAGCGTGATGCCTTGCTGGACAAGGAGAGCATTGAGCTGCGCAGTGCGCAAAGGCAGCTCACCATCGCCGATGAAGTGATCGTGAACAACACGGCGCAGTTGGCGCTGGCCGAACGCATCCGCCGAAGCACCACCGCCCAAAATGCCCAAGGACTTGCTACCGTGCCGGACCTGATACTGGCCGAACAGAGCGAGCACGAAGCGCAGTTGAACTACCTCAACGCCGTGGTAGACCTGCGAAAAGCACAACTTGAATTACAACGCCTCAACGGCATCCTGCTCAAAACCGAACAGCCATGAAACGCTACATCCCCTGGATCGTGATCACCGCCTTGCTGGCCTTGACCATTTGGAAACTGGCCAGCAACAAGCGCACCCAAGAGGAGCAGGTGTACCGCTTCGACCGGAACGCCGCGGTTCATGTGGTGGTGGATACGGTTCGCTCCATTTTCCTCACTGAAGGAGTGCGGTACAGCGGCACCATCGAGGCCTTGTATGAAGGCAAGGTGATGGCCGAAGTGCCAGGCCGCGTGATCGCACTTCCCGTGCAGGAAGGGCAATGGGTGGAGAAAGGTACCGTGATCGCACGCTTGGATGGCGACCTCTTGCGCAGGCAATTGAACGCGGTGCAAGTGCAGGTGGATGGCCTGGAGAAGGACCGTGAACGCTATAGCGTATTGGCTGCGGAAGATGCCGTGCAAGGCGTACAATTGGAGAAGACCGAACTGGCCCTGCAAGCCGCGAAGATCCAACGGGGAACCTTGCAGGAACAAGTACAACGCACGGAGATCGCCGCACCGATCAGCGGTTACCTCGCGCAACTTTTAGTGGATGTGGGCACCGTGCTCAACCCTTCGATGCCCGTAGCGATGATCAGCGATGATCGCTCCTTGGAACTGGCCCTTGCGGTGCCGGGTCCGGAACTGGATCGTTTCAAAAAGGACCAAACTGTTGAAGTCCTTGCCACAGGAGTTGGAACACGGATCAAGGGCGTGGTGAGCAGCGTGGGAAGCCGTGGCGATATGTCCCACAACTTCCCGGTACGCATTGCGCTGGAGGCGTCGGATAGCAAAGGCCTCAAGCCCGGAATGGCGGCTACTGTGCGCTCGGTTCCAAAGGATGCGGTCGCTGCGGCGGCCGTGATCCCCGCCAGCGCCATCATCGGATCCAGCTTGGAGCCTGAAGTGTATGTGGTGCGGGACGGCCGTGCCATGCGCAAGCGGATCACCACCGGTGCCGGGAATGCGGAACAAGTGGCAGTTGTCAATGGTCTTGTTGCTGGCGATCTGGTCGTCACCAGCGGTTTCATCAACATTAGCGATGGTGTGTTCGTGAAGGCCAAGTGAGCGAGTTGCTGAACAGAAGAACACGAGCCAGATGAGTATCACCGAGATCGCCATCAAACGCCCATCGTTGATCATTGTGATCTTCGGTGTGCTGCTCTTGGGCGGCATCGTGGCCTATCGCGGGTTGGGTGTGGAGCTGATGCCCGATTTCAACCAGCCGGTGATCACCGTGCGCACCATGTATCCCGGCGCGGCACCGGAAGAAGTCGCCAGCAGCGTTACCCGTCCGGTGGAAGATGCGCTCAGTTCGCTGGAGCACGTGGACTACATCGCCAGTCGTTCGTTGGCCAATGCATCCATCATCATCGTCAACTTCAAGTACGGCGCGAATTTGGATCTCGCCATGCAGGATGCGCAACGGCAGATCGACAACATCCGCAAGGACCTGCCCGAAGGATTGCAACCGCCGGTAATGTCAAAAGTCTCGCCGAACGACTTGCCGATCATCAGCGTGAGCGCCTTGAGCGACCTGCCCGCGCCAGAGTTCTACCAGCGCATGCAGGACGAACTCTTGCCACGTTTCCAACAACTGAAAGGCGTGGCAGAGATCACCCTGCTCGGCGGCGAACAGCGCGAGATCCAAGTGAAAGTGGATCAAGCGAAATTGGTGCATTACCGCGTTCCACTTCCGCAGGTAACCGAGGCCATTCTCCGTGCAGGCCGTGAGATCCCCGCAGGCGATGTGCGCACCGAACACGAGCGGACCACCGTGAAATTGGCAGGCAAGATCACCACGTTACCCGAGTTAGCGAACGTCGTGGTAGCGCAACCCGCGCCTGGTTCCGTGGTGCGTGTAAAAGACGTTGCCACCGTGGTGGACGGCATCGCGGAGATCAGCTCCGTGAGCCGGTACAATGGCGAAAGTGGTATCGGCCTGCTGATCAAGAAACAAGGTGATGCCAATGCCGTGGAAGTGAGCCGCGCCTTGCGTGCGGAGTTCGCCAAGATCGAGAAGGAACAACAGGACAGCAACACGCGCTTCATCCTCGCAGATGACAGCACCGACATCACCATCGAGGCTGTGAACGGAGTGCTCGTGGACCTCGGACTGGCCGTACTGCTCGTGTCGTTCATCATGCTGCTCTTCCTGCACAGCCTGCGGAATTCGTTGATCATCCTTGTCGCAATTCCTGCTTCGTTGGTCAGTGCTTTCGTGGCCATGGGCCTTTTTGGCTACACGCTCAATCTGATGACCTTGCTCGCCATGTCCTTGATCATCGGCATCCTTGTGGATGATTCGATCGTGGTGCTGGAGAATATCCAACGATACTTGGACAAAGGACACGACAAGGTGACCGCTGCGATCGAAGGCCGCGCAGAGATCGGCTTCAGCGCACTGTCCATCACACTTGTGGATGTCGTGGTTTTCCTGCCCATCATTTTCCTACAAGTGTTCGTCGCCGACCTGCTGAAACAATTCAGTGTCGTGGTGGTCGTGAGCACGTTGATGTCGCTCTTCGTCAGCTTCACGCTCACACCGTGGCTCGCCTCGCGCTTGGGCAAGAAAGAAGAATTGAAGCCCACGGATCTCTACACGCGCAGCCTGATCCGTTTCGAACATTGGCTGGATGGACTCACTAATTGGTACACCGGCGCCTTGCGTTGGGTCCTCAGCCACAAGCTCGCATTCGTAGGTATACTTCTAGCACTGTTCGCAGGTACAGGCATCATGATGAAACAAGGCATCATGGGCAAGGAACTGATCGCGACCGGCGACCAAGGAAAGTTCCGTCTTGCATTGGAATTCGACAAGAACACGGCCTTGAAAGAGAACAACCTGCGTTCCTTCGAAGTGGAACGCTACCTACTTAACCAGCCCGAAGTCGCCAGTGTTTTCAGCAACGTGGGCGGGCCCAGCACGGGCATCGGCAGTATGGGTGTAGGCGCAGAGAACAAGACCGAACTGACCATCGCACTCCTGCCCAAGGACCAGCGCAAGGGCATCAGCACCGATGCCTACATGCAGCACGTGCGACAAGCCTTGCAGGACAGTTTTCCGGCCATCGATCTCACCATGGCAGCCATTGGCCTGATCCCGCGAACAGCACCAGTGGAGATCACCTTGAGCGGTGCCGATCACGCGCTCGTCATGCACACCGCACAACTCCTGAAAGATACACTGATGGGTGTTCCCGGCGCCAACAACGTGCGCCTGAGCATCGAAGAGGGAAGCCCCGAACTACAGGTGGAACTGGACCGCGACCAAATGGCCATCTACGACTTGAACACGGCAGCAGTTGGCGCCACCTTGCGCAATGCCATTGCAGGCAACGATGATGGCATCCTGAACGACAAGGGCACCGAGTATCCCATCCGTATTCGACTGGATGATGTGGATCGCCAACATGCTACGGATGTGGAGCGCATCCGCTTCATAACGCCCGCAGGGCTGGCAGTACAGCTCGATCAGTTCGCGACCGTAGTGCGCCGCGGATCGCCCGCCATGGTGGAGCGCATGGACCGCATGAACGCCGTTACCCTCACCGCCGATGCGCTAGGTCGAGGCAGTGGCACCGTAGCCGACGATGTGGTTTCCTACGTGAAAGATAATCCCTTGCCGAAAGGCGTACACATGGTCTGGGGCAGCGACATCAAACGGCAGAACGACAGCTTCGGGGCATTGGGTGGCGCACTGCTCGCCTCACTGATCCTGGTGTACCTGATCATGGTTGCGCTCTATGACAGCTTCGTGTATCCCTTCGTGGTGCTCTTCAGCATCCTTGTGGCGATCATCGGTGCATTTCTGGCGCTCAACCTCACCATGTCCACGCTCAGCCTGTTCACCTTGTTGGGTATGATCATGTTGCTGGGTCTTGTGAGCAAGAACGCCATCTTGATCGTGGACCGCACCAACCAACTAAAGGAACACGGCCTGCACTACCGCGATGCGCTTATCGAAGCGGGCACCACGCGTCTGCGCCCCATCATGATGACCACCGTCGCCATGGTCTTCGGCATGCTGCCCATCGCCTTGGCCTCAGGTACCGCCAGCGAGTGGAAGAACGGTCTGGCCTGGGCGCTGATCGGCGGCCTTACAAGCAGCATGTTCCTCACCGTGTTCCTTGTTCCCGTGGTGTACTACGCGTTGGATGCGGTGAAGGAGCGGTTCAACACTTGGACAACCAAAAGGAACGTGATCGGTGGCATACCTGATCCACATTGAAACCAAAGGGCGCGTATGCATAGCGTCCGGAAAACCGACGAGCAATGACAACATCAACAGTGAACCCCGAAATCCGTGCCGCGATCAAATTGCGCCACTTGGCCGAAGCGCTTTCCAACAACTGGGAGCAGCTCGCCACCATCGGTAACGGTGTGAAGCGCAGCATTTCCGAAGCAGGCGCGTACATGAAAGCCAACGGCGACGAAGCGAACCAGAACCAGTTCGACGCGATCGAAAAGAATATGGCCGGTGAGATCGCCGGAATAGAGGGCATGCTGACCCAAGCCGCAGAACAATTGAAGAGCAATTCCATCGACGCACCGCTCAACTGGAGCACTGTGCAGGTCCATCTGGATCATGTGGCGCAACAGTTCGAAATGCTAAAGGCATTGCCCGCAACGGGCTTCAAGAAAGGCACCGCAGCGGATTGGAAGGACATCTGGCACGTAGTAGGATCCAACCTCGAAGCCGTGCGTGGCATCTGTGCCAGCGCCTACATCAAGGCCCGTATGCTCGCCGATCTTTCCACTGAGGAGATCGACGAACTCACCGCCACCATCGTGAAGCACATCCCGATGAACTATTCCATCTCTGAAGCGGACAAGTACGCTGCGGATCACATGCAGGCCATGGAGCAGATCAAAGCGGATTCCAGCGCCAAGTCGAATCTCTGGGACCGCTTCCTGAACGTTCTTGCCGGTGTGGTCCCCTTCGAGGAAAGCCCCGCCGAACGGGTAATGATGCAACGCTGGATAGACGGAGAGCGGGGGGAGTTGTGAAGAGGGGGAGTGAACGCATGGACTGATCTGTGGCACCTCTTGACGTGTAACCGACCGCTATGAACGCCCTATCGAACAAGAGGTGGAAAGCGGATCGCCTTGTCCAAAAAACTGGTCCTGTACGTGAAGTACCTGCAGCGCGAGATCGAGCAAGTGCACGAAGACATCACAGAGAAGCAGATCAAGCACTTCGAGAAGTTCCGCACCGATCTGTTGGACGGCATCGCCTATTACCACGGACTCGTCCCAACGTTGCGCACGCATGGCATACAGGGACTGGATGCCTTTACAACAGATCTCGACCGCCATGCGCACGCGTTGCGCAACCTGTTACTACCAGAGCCGCGGACGGTTTGATCCACATTGATCCAAAGCAAAGCACGCTCCACAGAATATTAACGAACACATGTTCCGCAGGACGGAACAGAACCTGAGTATCCATGCCAACAGCACATACTTCCTGGGCCGAGCCCTACAAGATCAAAATGGTAGAACCCCTCTTCATGACCACCCGCGAACAACGCGAGGAGGCCTTGAAGGATGCGGGACACAACACGTTCCTGCTAAAGAGCGAACACGTATATATCGACCTGCTCACCGACAGCGGCACCAGCGCCATGAGCGATCGCCAATGGGCGGGCATGATGCTGGGTGACGAAGCCTACGCGGGTAGTCGCAACTTCTACCACCTCGAAGCAGCCATCCAACGCTATTATGGTTACAAGCACATCATTCCCACGCACCAAGGTCGTGGTGCAGAGAACCTGATCTCGCGCATCCTGATCAAGCCCGGCGATATCCTGCCGGGCAACATGTACTTCACCACAACCAAGCTGCACCAGGAGTTGGCCGGTGGAACCTTCGCTGACATCATCGTTGACGAAGCGCATGATGTCAACAGCACCTTCCCCTTCAAAGGAAATGTGGACCTGAAGAAGCTGCAGGCTTTGATCGATGAACATGGTGCGAAGAAGATCCCGTACGTGAGCATCGCCACCACGGTGAACATGGCAGGTGGCCAGCCGATCTCCCTTGCGAACATGAAGGCGGTCCGCGAACTCACGAAGAAGCACGGGATCCGCATCATCCACGACATGACGCGTGTGGCCGAGAACGCCTACATGATCAAGTTGTTGGAGGAAGGTCAAGGACATCGCTCCACGGCCGAGATCGTGTTGGAACTCTGTGCGCTCACCGACGGCGCCACCATGAGCGCGAAGAAGGATGCCCTGGTGAATATCGGCGGTTTCTTGGCCACCAACGAGTGGGATGTTTACGAAGAAGCGCGCAACCAAGTGGTGATCTTCGAAGGGCTGCACACTTACGGTGGATTGGCCGGCCGTGATATGGAAGCCATGGCGATCGGCATTTCGGAGTCGGTGGATGATGACCACATCCGCGCCAGGGTGGGGCAGGTGTTCTACCTCGGAAAGAAGTTGCAAGCAGCTGGCATCCCCATGGTGAAGCCGATCGGAACGCACGGCGTGTTCCTTGATGCGAAGGCATTCCTGCCACACTTGCCGCAACTGTCGTTCCCAGCGCAAACACTGGCTGCCGAGCTGTACCTTGATGCCGGTGTACGGACCATGGAACGCGGTATCGTCAGCGCTGGCCGTGATAAAGAGACCGGCGATCACTGCTTCCCCGAACTCGAACTCGTTCGCCTCACCATCCCACGTCGCGTATACACCCAAGCGCACATGGATGTGATCGCCGAAAGCGTGCTGCGCGTGTACGAACACCGCGAAGCCATCAAGGGCTTGCGCATGACCTACGAACCGAAGTATTTACGTTTCTTCCAAGCTCGCTTCGAGGCGTTGAATTGAAATGAAGGTCGTTGTTACGTAGGCCATTGCAAGCGGGCAACCTCAGGCTCTTGATAGGAGTTGCTCTGTAGCATTTGGCTGTGCAGGTGCGCATAGGAAACCGGCTCCAGCCAATGGCTCCATGCGTGTGCTCGGTCCATCATGCGTATAAAGGCTTCTGTCTGTTGCTGGCGCGAAAGCTTGCGGAGTGCCAACAGATAGTCTTCACGAAATACTGTGGGGATGATGAGTTTAGTGCGTTTTCCGATCACGAGTTCCGCGTTCATCATCACCCGTGCGATGCGGCCATTTCCATCATTGAACGGATGTACCTCGCTCACAATGAACATCATGTACAGTGCGCGTGCAAGCGGTTCATCCAGCGTAGCCAGACGCTCGAACCCAGCTTTGAGGGTGCCACGGACCAGTCGCGGTTCAACGAATGGAGTATTCCCGGCTCGGTTTGCACGTTCCTTGAGGATCCCCGGCTCCTTTTCGGGTCTGCCGCGAAGCAATACCCGGTGCCGAGCTCGCAACAATTCCACGAATTCGATCCCGTCGTCCACGGTGCGGGTCATCTCTCTGCGATCACCACACACCTCGAATGTCCCAAGAATGTCGTGGCTATCGCCGGTACGGTTGGGAAGTTTAGCGCCGCGATAAACAATGTCGGCGGCCTCTTTCACCTCGAATTCGCTGCCTTCGATGTAGTTGCTGAAGTAGCTCTCGAAGAATGCGAAGTCACGGAACTTTGCTTCGGTTCCGGTACGTTCCAAGCGAATGGGCAATACCTCGCGGCGGAGTGCATTGGCAAGCCGATCAAAGAGTTGCACTCGTCCGGCATCGTAAGGTTCACCTGCTGCATGTGCTTTCGCCGCTTTTGATACCAGCCCTGCGGAGCGCGTGGCAAGCAAGGCGCCGATGATGTTATCGAGCTTAGCGAAGGCAGACTGCATGCTTAATTCCTTGGCTCGTTTTCTTGCTTTATCACGCATACATTTCAGTTCCTCTTCTCCCCGAATATCGAGGTGTTTCAGCAAACGCGCCTCCACATGTTCTTGATCTAATGTGCGACGTTCGCCTCCGGAAGCGCGTGCGGGCATCAAGTTCTCAAGTAACGCCCGTTCTTCCGATGATACATGCAGGCCGGTGAATAGTTCGCGGTCATCTTTTCCAGCCGTTGGACCCTTGCGTAATTTGACCACGAGCCCAGGCCATTTTACAACACGATCCTGCGAATGTGTCACGTACAGAATGCCTGCAGGACTGGGTTCATATTCCAATGCGGAACGGTGGGTGAGCAATGCGCCCGGATACGTATAAGCCAGGACCTGTCGCCAATTCCCTCGCACCAGTTCTGCCGGATCGGTAGTGAGGTCACTGCTGTACACCCCACGCAACAAGCGGCGCAACCGACCAGCTTTTACCTCCCGGCTTATCCGGTTGGCTTCGCTAGCTGTACCGCCGCTGAATAGGATCCCTGATGCGTGACTGCTCAATTTCATGGGGTTAAGAGTGCAATTGAGCACCTAACTGCTCAAATATACGGGGCTAAGGAAGAATATTCGATAAGATCAGGGGGCTAAGGATGAATAGAGCCGTTGATCCGTCGTTCAGTTCCTGAAGCCAAGTACGGCGTTCTTTGGGCCTTGATGCCAGAACCGATCTGCGAAAACGCAACCAAACTCCCGACATATTCCGAGCCCATGATGACAGTCAGTTTCTTAACTCGCCCGATCCCGGTTCTTTGTGGACTACAGCAACCATTTTAATATTCCATTGTCTGATCGTCTAATTTTCTGATCAGGTTATTGAGCGATCCCGCAGTCTAGGTTGTTGGACTGCTAAGCCGAAATTCTGATCCCCCCATGCAACACAAGACCGTCATTGAACCCTTCAAGATCAAGAGCGTTGAACCCATCAGCGTGAGCACTGAAGAAGAGCGTGCGCAATACCTGAAGGATGCGCACTACAATCCCTTCCTACTGCGCTCGGACAATGTGATCATCGACTTCATGACCGATAGCGGCACCAGCGCCATGAGCGCCAAGCAGTGGGCTGGCATGATGGAGGGCGATGAAGCCTATGCTGGCTCGCGAAGTTGGGAACGCATGGAGCGCGAAGTGCGCGACTTGGCGAGCATGCAATACATCCTGCCGACGCACCAAGGCCGCGCTGCAGAGCGTATCATCTATGGCCACTTGGGCGGAAGGGAGAAGGTGTTCATCAGCAACACGCACTTCGATACCACCCGGGCGAACATCGAGTTCAGCGGTGCCACGGCCATCGATATCCCGATCAAGGAAGGCAAGGACACTGCGCTACAACATCCCTTCAAAGGCAACATGGACGTGACCGCTTTGGACCAATTGCTGAAGGAGCACAAAGGCCATGTGGGTGCTGTGATCCTTACCGTGACCAACAACAGCGGTGGCGGGCAACCCGTGAGCATGGCCAATGCCGAAGGGGTTGCGGCCATCTGCAAGAAGTACGGTGTGTTGTTCCTGCTGGATTGCTGCCGCATCGCGGAGAACAGCTGGTTCATCAAGCACCGCGAAGAGGGCATGGAAGGTGTCACCTATCGCGAGATCGCCCAGCGCATGTTCGCCCTTGCGGATGGAGCAGTGATGAGCGCCAAGAAAGATGCGCTCGTGAACATGGGCGGTTTTCTTGCTTTGAAAGATGAAGCTCTCGCTGAAGCCTGCGTCAACCTATTGATCATCACCGAAGGGTTCGCTACGTACGGCGGTTTATCCGGTCGCGACATGGAAGCGATCGCGATCGGCCTGCAGGAGATCTTCGACCCGTATTACTTGGACTATCGCATCAAGAGCACCCAATTCCTCGGCAAGAAAATGCACGAGCTGGGCGTACCATTGATGCTCCCGATCGGCGGCCACGCAGTTTATGTGGATGCAAAGAAGTTGTATCCGCACATTCCTGCACACGAGTATCCTGGCCAGGCACTGGTGTGTGAATTGTACGAGTTGGCGGGCATCCGCACCGTGGAGATCGGCTCCGTAATGTTCGGTACGTACAATGATGACGGAACGTTGAAGCCTGCACCGATGGAGCTGGTGCGTCTGGCCATTCCGCGCCGGGTATACACACAAAGCCACATCGAGTACGTGATCGAAACATTCGCCGAGATCATGATGCGTCGCGAGAACGTGCGTGGACTGAAGATCACAAAGGAGCCGCGATCCCTAAGGCATTTCACCGCGCATTTCGAACCGTTGAAATGAGCATCCGTGGCTCGCAGCAAAGTGTGCGCGTTACCAAGCGCTTCACCTTCGAGATGGCCCACGCCCTGCGATGCCATGATGGAATGTGCGCACAGATCCATGGCCATTCGTATGTGTTGGACGTAACGCTGAACGGCACGCCAAGCAACGTTCTCGGTGACCCAAAGGACGGCATGGTCATGGATTTCGCGGAGCTGAAGATGCTGGTGAACAACGCTGTGATCGCGCACTACGACCATGCGTTGGTGTTGCACGAGAATGATCGCGAAATGGTTGCTGCAGACCATGAACTGTTCGGCCGTGTGCGCTTCACGCCATGGCAACCCACTTGCGAGAACGTGTTGCTCGATATCGTCGATCGCCTGCACATGGTGATCCCGGTAGCAGCGCGTCTGTACCGTGTGCGCCTGCAAGAGACCGCCACGAGTTGGTCCGAGTGGGATGCCGAGTGATCGGTCACACGTTCACAAGTAGCAGATCCAACAGCACGAAGAGATCCGGTTCGTGTCCACCTTGAAGAGTTCTGATCGCTCGCAACCTTGGGTCGTGCATGATCCAAGGTCGCGTGGCAGTGCTTGAGCATCCGTAGAAGCAGTTACGCATCCCACCTAAAGTATATCACCTTCGATACGGTGCAGCCCAGTTATCTTGGACCCATGGCCCGGTCGCAACCCTTACGTGTCTTCGCTGAGGAGGTCGGTGATATTGCCAGCTTCACAGGGCGCTTTTTCCGCGAGGTGTTCCGGCCCCGTTTCGAGTGGGCAGAGTTGCTACGACAGTCATTCATCAACGGCTATCGATCGCTACCGCTCGTGGCCGTCACCGCCTTCATCATGGGTCTGGTACTCACCGTGCAGAGTCGGCCAACCTTGGAACGCTTTGGAGCGGAAGCGATGTTGCCGCTCATGGTGGCCATTTCCGTGGTGCGCGAGATCGGACCGGTGATCACGGCGCTCATATGCGCGGGCAAGATCGGATCGAGCATCGGTGCCGAACTGGGTTCCATGAAAGTGACCGAACAGATCGATGCCATGGAGGTGAGCGGCACCAATCCCTTCAAGTACTTGGTCGTTACGCGGGTGGTCAGCACCACGCTCATGGTTCCTGTGCTGGTGGTATTTGCCGATGCGATCGCGATCTACGCTTCATACATCGGTGTAAATATCAAAGGTTCGGTCAGCTGGTCGCTTTTTCATCAGCAGGTCTTCGATTCACTGGCGTTCGCCGATTTCATTCCTGCTTTCATCAAGTCCTTCTTCTTCGGCTTCGCGATCGGCATCGTGGGTTGCTACAAAGGTTTCAATACCAAGAAGGGCACCGAGGGCGTAGGACAGGCATCCCACAGTTCGGTGGTCGTGGCCTCGTTGGTGATCTTCTTCATCGACCTCATAGCCGTGCAGATCACGGATATCCTTGGCTACAACTGAGATGGAGAAGCCTGAACATTCCATCGAGCAGCCCGTGGCAATAGGGGATGAGGTGGTGGTGCATATCCGAGGGCTGCAAAAGGCATTCGGTAAGAACCAAGTGCTTAGCGGTTTCGACATGGACGTTCACAAAGGAGAGAACGTAATGGTTTTGGGGAAGTCAGGTTCCGGCAAGAGCGTACTGATCAAATGCATTATCGGCCTTCTGGTGCCCGATGCTGGGGTCGTGGAAGTGCTCGGACAGGACATGCTGGCACTGGAGCATGATGCCATGGACAAGATGCGTGTGCGGATCGGCTTCCTCTTCCAAAGCAATGCACTCTACGATAGCATGACGGTGCGCGAGAACCTGGAGTTCCCGATGCGACGACACCTCACCGCGATGGAACCCACGGAGCGGAATGATAGGGTGGCGAAAGCCCTTGCCGACGTGGGCCTGGAACATACGGTGGACCTTATGCCGAGTGAACTTTCCGGAGGCATGCGCAAACGCATAGGCCTGGCGCGCACCCTGATCATGCGACCGGAGATCGTGCTCTACGACGAACCCACCACGGGACTGGACCCGATCACCAGCCGAGAGATCGTGGAACTGATGCTGGACCTACAGCGGGAATACGGCACATCGTCCATCCTGATCTCGCACGACCTCAACGTGGCGAAGTTGGCGGCCAATCAAGTGATCGTACTGCATGAAGGCATAGCACACGCGCAAGGAACTTTTGACGAATTGATGCACTCCACCGATCCGGTGGTGCGTCGTTTCTTTGACTCACTATAATGGCTGAAGAGAACTCACAACGTATAAAACTGGGCCTGTTCGTATTGGGAGGGACGCTCCTCCTCGTACTAGCGCTCTACCTGATGGGAACCCGCAAGGACCTCTTTTCCCGTTCGATCACCATAAGTTCCGATCTTCAGGGAGTGGGCGGACTACGGACGGGTAACAACGTGCGCTACGCAGGGATCGACGTGGGCATTGTGGATGCGATCGAGATCATCAGCGATACCGTTGTCCGTGTGTACATGAACATCCGCACGGAGCATGCCGAGCACATCCGCACCAATGCCTTGGCCAATGTGGGAACCGATGGGCTTATCGGCAATAAGCTGGTGAACCTCCTGCCGGGTGAAGGAAGCGGCACTCCCATCTCGGATGGCGATGAGCTCCGGTCCGTATCGAGCTTGGACACGGATGCCATGATGCGCACCTTGGATCGGACCAACGGCAATCTCGCCGCGATCACCGACGACCTACGTCAGGTGTCCGAACGGATGAACGACCCTAACAACCTTGTTGGCATGTTGACCGACACCGCCATGGGGGCGGTCATACGCGATGCCGTGTACCAGCTCAATGTCGCTGCCGGCAACGCCCGCGCACTGACGGAAGGAGTGAATTCCCTGGTGGCCGATGTGGAAGGTGGAAAAGGCGCGCTCGGCGTTCTTCTGGCCGATGATGCCGCGGAGGCGGATGTACGCCGGATGCTGAGCGAACTGCACTCCGCTTCAGATACGTTGGGCCTCGCCATCGGTCGCATCGATCGCTTCAGCCTGTCCCTGGAAAGCGACAAGGGACTGGTGCATACCCTCGTGCGGGATACCGCCCTTGCCACCAATGTGCGGCAGATGATGATCCGTCTCGATACTACGACCATGTTGTTGAATGAGGACCTAAGGGCCCTGCAGCGCAACTGGCTCTTCCGGAAGTATTTCAAGGAGAAGGCGAGGGACGCGAAATAGACTTACGCGCCAGAACGTGATCAGCGGTATTACGCGTTCTATAAAATTGCGTGGAAGCGATCAAACGAATAGTGGCATCGCTCTACGGAGTGTGAACTAAGACTTCAGATCTTGTCCAATACACGCTGCAATGCATCGCGCACTTCGATCGCGAGTGGTTGCACAGCAGGATTGTCCACAGCACCCATGGCCGCTGCAGGGTCTATTGCGGCAACTTCATGGTTCCCGTTCGGTAACTGGCGGATGGTGACGTTACACGGCAACATGGTGCTGATCAACGGTTCCAACGTGATCACTTGGTCAGCATAGCCGGGATTACAAGCCCCCAATATGACATGCGGCAAGTGGTCCTTGTTCAACTTTTTCTTCAACGTGGCCTGCATGTCGATCTCGGTGAGAACGCCGAAGCCCTCGCTCTTCAAGGCTTCTATAGTGCGCTCCTTCAGGGAGGCCATGTTGGTGTTATCGATCGTGCGGGTTATGGCGTATTTCATGATAGAGTAGGGTGTTGATCGGTCATGCAAAGTTCAGGTTACTGATCAACATGGATCGTGATGTGCGTCACGATCGATCACTCCCGCACTACCATCGTACGCGCCATCTTCTCACTATTGCGAAGCGTGAGGGAATACATTCCTGCTGGCAGTGTGCCGAGATCTAAGGATCCGTTCAGTCCATAATTTCCGGAGCCAGTGTACACGATACGTCCGAGGTTATCCCGAAGTTCAACAGTAAGCACTGGGAATGATGATCGGAAGTTCAAGGTATTCTTTACCGGATTCGGGAAGGCCAATAGCATCATTCCAGTATGAAGTTCAATGCTTCCCAATAATGGGTCAACTACGATGAATTGCAGCATCATCATGTTGTCCTCGTGCATCAAGTTGTGGCAGTGGTACATGTAGGGCCAGCCCTCAGTGGTATGGTTGAATTGTGCGATCACACGCACGGTCTCTCCGGCATCCACCAGCACCACATCCTTAGCGCCGGCTTCTTCCGGAGGCGGCGGAACACCATCGCGATCCAACACGAAGAAGGAGCAGCCATGGATGTGCATCGGATGCGCCATGTTGGAGTTGTTCGGGAAGGACCAGATCTCTGTGCTGCCCAATGTGACCGTGTCATTCACAACGGCCATATTGAACATCTGCCCATCGATCCTGAACATGCCCATGCCCACCATGCCGTTGCCGGTCAACGCCTTCACACGGGTGCGTGATGCTTGCGCTTCTGGGATCGGCGTGGCTGTTCCCAATGTGGTCGGGATCGCGGTCACAGGCGAAGCGGTCGGCGGGCCTATGCGAATGCGCAACACATCGAAATCGATACCGTTCAGGATGCTGCTTTCCCAGAGGATGTTATTGCTACCCGGAACGGTCTGTGGCAACTCGCTGCCGAAACTCTTCAGCAGTAGACTATCGCCCTCCATTCCACTGAGGTCCAAAAGGATCTCCCAACGTTCCCCATTGCTCAAGGAAATTCGCTCCACATCCACCGGTGCGTTCAACAGACCGCCGTCACCAGCGATCACTTGGAAGCTGCGGTCATCCTCGAATCCAAGCTGGTACACACGTGAGTTCGATCCATTCAGAAATCGCAAGCGCACAAGTTGGGCGGGACACTCCAAGTAGGGGTGAGGTGTTCCATTCACGATCACCGAATCACCATACGGACCAACAACGAAGTTGCCGTTCGCTAGGAATTTTCGGTCCTGGACAACAACAGGAAAGTCGTCCACGCCGTAGGTGCGCGGTAGATCGAGGGCTGCTTCTTCAGCATCTTGCACGATGATCATGCCTGCAATTCCTTTGGTGGCCTGTGTCGCGGTGATCATGTGCGGATGGGGGTGGTACCAATACGTACCGGCCGGGTTCTCCACTTTGTATTTCAAGTCCCAATACTCGCCGGGTAGGATCTCCCGCGGCGGACCACCATCCACGATCCCCGGCACATGCATACCGTGCCAGTGCATGTTGGTCACTTGTTGCAGTTCGTTGGTCACACGGAAGCGGGAGGTATCGCCTTGATGCAGGATCAAGGTCGGTCCCAAGTACGGCCCGTTCACGCCGAAGGTGGTGGTGGTCACTCCTGGATAGAACTGATGCTGGTGCTCGCCCACCACGAGTTGGAAGGTGTCCACATCCAAGGCCGGTGGAATGGCCATGGGGTTCAGTGCTTGGCCAATAGCCAATGCAGGCACCATTCCAATGGTGAAAAGCAGCGTATGTCGCATCAGGCTTCGTTCAATTCCTTCTCCAGTGCAACAGCACGCGGAAACAAAATGTTGTTCTCCAAGTGGATATGCCGATGCAGGTCCTGTTCGAACTCATTGAGGAAACGGAACGCGGCATTGTACGTGGCGCAACCATCGGCCGGCATCGTGTAGTTGTTGGTGAGCTTCACAATGCGGCGGAAGCGTTCGCCCTCGGCATCGTGGTCCTCCATCATCATGTGTACCGGATCATCCACCGTACCGAAGTGCGGGGTGGGAGGTACGGTCCCTTCCTTCTTGGCTTTTTCCAATTGTTTGATGAAGGGGAACAACATGAGTTCCTCTTTCTTCATATGGACCGCCATGGCACCCGCACATTCATTGAATTCGCGGGCTATGTCGAACAATTCCGGATGGCGATCACCGTGTACTTTGCACAGCTTCTCCAAGTACTGTTGCAGCACCGGCACGCGTTGGTTCACGTATCCATGATGCACGCTTTCGACGTGATCGGCCAGTTTGGCGAGCGACCATGTCTTAGGATCGTCCCCTGTCGCTGCGTCACGCGATAATGCTTCATTGATCTCTTTCTCCAAGGTGGCGGGATCGATGTTCTTCTGTTTGCACACTTCTTCAACGCTGCGGCCTCCACGGCAGCAGAAGTCGATGCCGTAAGTGGTGAATACTGCTGCTGCGCGGTAATCGTCGGCCACGATGGAGCCGATCGTCCTGTCTTTGTTGATGTTCATTGGATCGTGGGTTTTGTTCTATTTCTTGTGGGTCATTGTGGAACGAATGCGCTGATAAATGCGATGTCGCGTATTTGTCATCACTGGATGAATTTCTCCGGCTGGTCGCGGATGAGATTTAAGCGCGAGATGAACATTTCCGCCATGCGAACGGCGTTCAAATGGGCGAGATCGGCCACTGGTCCGGCGAAGAATTCATCCACCGTTCCATGGAACAGAGCGAGCCAACGATCGAAATGCTTTTGCTCCAACGGCATAGTGGCATGCGGTCTAAAAGGAGCCCCGGTATACGACCCTTCATTGATCAATACCGTGCCCCAAAAACGGTACAGCTTTTCCAAATGGGCAGGCCAATGATCACCGATCACACCGTTGAAGATGCCGCCGAGCAAAGGATCCACGCGCACTTTGTCGTAGAAGGTGTCCACCAATTGACGGATGTGTTCGGGTGTTTTGATGTCGGGTTTGGTCCTCATGAAGCGGGTTCCCAAAAAAGCGTGAAGTAGAATGCTGCGAAGCCGACGAAGCCGATCAGCAGGGCCCATACCCAAGCCGGGATGGCCTTGGGCGTTTCGGATCCGGTGATCATGAACACATCATTGCGTTCACTGCCGTATGCATTTATGGTGATCGGGATCCTGTCGTCCACCACCTCGTTCGGCTTCAGGCCAAGGACGGTGATGGAAGGGCCATTGCGCACTTCGAACGGGATCGTGCGTACACCCTCCACGCCATTCGTGCTGCGCGCCACAATGCGCAAGGTGTGCGGCCCGTCGGGCAACTTGGTGGTGTCGAAAAGGAATTTCACCGGCGGTGCGAACTCGGCGAACGGCGCAGGGTCCTCGTCCAGGAAGAGCTTGATGCTACGTTCTTCAGCCATGGTGCGGCAAGGGATTGTTCAAAATGGACCGCTTGATGTGGTCCGCGTTCTTCTCATTCGGCTTCACCAGGAATTTCACCGCAAGGATCAACGTGATCACTACGATGACCGCGGAGACCCAGATGATCGGCATATCCCATTCGCCTTGTGGCCCGGTGCCATGCGTAATGCCCTTGAGCAATTTTGGTTGTTGCTTCTGGCACGCATCACACGCCCATGAGGCCAATGCGAAAAGTTGGAGTCCGATGGTGAGCAGTGTTCTCATTGTCCCATGGCGGTTTCGGGTGAAACAGTGAAGCGTATCCCTTTCACCACATCCTCGGTGGTCGCAGGTGCTTCGTTGCCAAAACTGGACCGCACATGGTTCACCACCGCCGTGATCTGCGCATCCGTGAGGTTCTCCGCTTGCGCCGGCATTACACCATAATCCGCGCGTGCGTCGTAGCCACCGAGTACGATGGTGATCATCTGTGCCGGGTCCTTGTCGTTCACGATCGCGCTGCCCGCCAAAGGAGGGAAGGCTCCGGCCAGCCCTTTGCCGTCCGCTTGGTGACACGCAGCACAAACTTGGGAGAAGATCGCACTACCATCGGGCAAGGCATCGGCATCCGTCAGCTTAACTGCTTTGCCATCGGCACCCGGTGAAGGAAGGAATTTGCCGGGCTCAACACCGGTGGGCAACGGTGCTTGTTTCAACGAGGTAAGGTATGCGACGAGGTCGTTCATCTCCGGCGTGGCGATCACCTTTCGTCCCGGACGGCTCAACCGATCGGCGGGGACCGGCACAACCACATCGCCCTCTTTCACGCTGGCGGGATCCACTTCCTGGAAAAGCCAACCATAGCGCGGCATGATGGATCCCTTCACTACCATGCGTGGGTCGTACAAATGCAAGAGGTGCCACTGCGCACCGGGTTGCCGCTGTCCAATGTTCGTAAGGTCGGGACCGGTCCGTTCGCTGCCCAATAACGATGGGGACTGTTGCCAAATGTTCGGTCGTTCCTTGCTGTAGTGGTAATCGCTTGGTACCGACGGACGTGATCCCCAGGTCTTGTCCATCTCGATGTTGCGCACCTGTTGCGTGTGGCACGCCATGCAGCCTTCGGAAACGTATACGGCCAAGCCGCGCCGTTGTGCATCCGTCATCTTCGGCATGTCCGGCAACGGGTCGGTGTGTTGCATGCGGTTGGCGGGTGCTACCGCGATGCCCGTGCTCAGGACCACGAACACCACCAAGGCGACATTCACCAAGCTTGCGTGGTCCTTGTGGAAGTTGATCATGGGGCTACAGGTGTCGGTAGATGTGTAGGTGCTGGTGTGGCCGTGGAGCTTCGTGACATGGTGTAGAAATTCCAAGCGAAGATCACGTGTGAGATGAACATGAGCGTTCCACCGATCGCACGCCAAGTCCAATAGCCACGGGTGTTCACCACCGTCTCGATAAAGGGTACTCCTTCGATCCAGGCCATGCCCTTCGCTGTGCCGCCTGCCATGAGCGAAACCGTGTACGCGAAGAGACCGATGAAGGCTAACCAGAAGTGTGCCCCCACGAGCATCTGCGACGGTTCACGTCCGGTGATCTTCGGAACGATCGCGTAGATGCAGGCCCACAAGATGAAGGTGATGATGCCGTACATCGTCATGTGCGAATGCGCCACGTTGAAATCGGTGAAGTGCCAGACATGGTTGGTGAAGCGGAAGGCTTGTAAGCTGCCTTGCGAACTGCCCACGAAATAGTAGATCACACCCACCAGGAAGAAGGGAAGCACGTAGCTGCGGCCGATCGCGCTCCAACTGCCGCGCATGGTCATCAGGAAGTTGGTGGTGCCCGCGATCACCGGAATGAACATGCCTACGCTGAAGACGATAGCCACCGTTTGCATCCACCACGGCAAGGGTGAGAACACGAAGTGGTGTGTGCCGATCAAGGTGTAGAACAGCATCTGCGTCCATAACGCCAACACGCCCAATGAATAGGAGTAGATCGGTTTGTTCAGCGCGGAAGGAAGGTAGTAGTAGATGAGGCCAAGCGTGAAGGTCATGAACCACATGCCCACGCCTTGGTGCATGTAGTAGCCTTGGATAATGGTCTCGCCCAAGCCGTCCTGGTACCAAGGCAAGTAACCGATGGTGGCCAGTACGATGGTCCACACGAGCGAAGCGAGAATGTACCAATTGCTCACATAGATCTCCGGGATCTTCCGTCGCTTCACTGTTGCGTAGAAATTGCGGAAGGTCAGGATCAGGCCCAGTGCGAACAAAAGCGCCACGGGCCAGATGTATTCCCGGTATTCCCCGCCACCGTTGTTCAGGCCGCTCATCAAACAGATGTCCCCGATCAGCACGGAAAGGTTGATAAGCCACCAAGCGCGCCAAGCATTTTTGTAACTGTGGATCAACGTGTTCGAAGTGCGCGCGATCACGAAGTAGCCCAACCCGATCATGGCCAAGGATGCCCAGCCCCAGAATACGGTATTGGTATGCACGGGCCGCAGCCTTCCGAACGAAAGCCAAGCCACCTCGTCAAGGTCCGGCCACACGAATTTCATGCCCAAGTATTGTCCGACCAAGGTGCCGAAGACCAACCAGAACGTGGCTGCACCCAAGTACCACAGCACGATCTTCTTAAGTTCTGGCGGTATTTCCAACCGCGTGCCCGAATAGATCTTCTCATCAACCAACGGATTCTCCGGCTCGCTTGTGGAACGGGTGATCAACGCACGGTCGTCGAAGGCGGACCCTGAACCTCCCAGCTCATCGCCGCTCAGCTTGAATTGGAGTGCTGTTCTTCTGCGCTGTTGGGTATCGTTCAACTGCTCGGATGCCATGGCGATCAGCACCTCGTCCGGAATGGGAACGGCGTGTGCCTTGCGCAGCTTGTTCGCTTTTAGGATCCGGTCCACCTTGGCAGAAATGATCAGCATCGCGACGAAC
>Ga0105046_10004789_pt1 | contig 21498 bp, 20 predicted proteins | sample MAT03_FD_78385 | JGI IMG/M metagenome (GOLD analysis project Ga0105046, IMG submission 78385) | Freshwater microbial communities from Lake Fryxell liftoff mats and glacier meltwater in Antarctica - MAT-03 (megahit assembly) | ecosystem: Environmental > Aquatic > Freshwater > Ice > Liftoff...
AAAGGCCACCGCCTCAAAATGACCTCGTCGGGGACTCCCCGACGTGCTCATCCGCCCAAACCCAGGCCGCAAAGCAGACATAGGTAACCGGAAAATCAATGGGGCGCAGACGCCGCTTACGCTGAAATGCATGTCTGGGCAATTGTCGGCCTCTCCTTCAGCCCTGTCCTGCGGCGAGGCGACGAGATGGGTCCGCGGCCGCGAGGCGCTGTCGATCAAGGTTGCATCAATGAGGGCGGCCTCGGCGGCGCGCAGCTTCAGCCCGTGGCCTTCGAGTTGCCGGCATACCTCGGCCAGAAGATCGTCATAGACGCCGCCCTTCACCAATGCGTTGCGGAACCGGCAGTGCGTGGTCTCGTCCGGGTCCCGCGCGTGCAGGTCCAGCCCAACGGACAGCGTGAAATCCAGCGGAACCCGCAAGGCTCTCCTCCAGCTGCGGATCGCTCAGCCGATGCCACTGCCTGAGCAGGAGGCAGCGGCACAGAACGATCGGATCGTAGCCCTGCGGACCCAACCGCGAGCGTTTCAGACCGCGCCGGACAATCGCCGAAATCGCCACCCAATCGGGCGACGCATCAACCTTGCGCAACACGTTGTCCGCGCCGATCCGCCGAGCCGTCTCATAACTCGAAAGGTCCATCGTTCCCCCCAGGTCCCGCGGGAAAACAATACGATGCAAGGGATGCCAACGGATGCCCCAAATTGTGCAGAGGTATTACAGATGGTTGGGATAGCTGTGGAAGCCGCGCTCGGCCTCGGGGATGCCGACGAGCCGGAGGAGCGCAAGGTTGCGCTGGCGGGCCTGAGCGCGGCTGATCCAGCGGTGAAAGTGCGGAGGCTTGGCAAGCTGCGCGGCAATTCGGTAGAGTGGTCGAACGAGGTCACCGGTCCTTGAAAGATTATCGTGATCTTGTCGCCGCGGATCTTGTTCAGTTCGCGCTCGGATCATGGTATGATTCTAGTCAGAGCCGGAATGCTGCGGGGATGGCCGCGTCGTCGTGACCAGAACCGAATGTTCTTGTACTCCGCCGCGTGTCGCTGAGTTACCAGCTGGTCACAGCTAAATTAAATCGAGCTTAGCTACAAAACAAATATCTGGGGAGAAAAGAATGAAAGAAACCGGACGCCTTCTGTCTACAGTAGCGATACTCATGTGCATTGCGTCGGGCGCATCCGCCAAGACCCTCGTCTATTGCTCGGAGGGCTCGCCCGAAGGGTTCGACCCCGCGCTCTACACTGCTGGCACCACGTTCGACGCCTCTTCGCGGCCGATCTACAACCGGCTGGTTGAGTTCGAGCCGGGCACCACCAATACAATCCCCGGCCTCGCCGAGAGTTGGAAGGTCTCCGACGACGACCTCGAATACACCTTCAAGCTGCGTCCCGGCGTGAAGTTTCACACCACGGAGTTCTTCACGCCGACGCGGGACTTCAATGCGGACGACGTGATCTTCTCTTTCGAACGTCAGGGCAGCGCCAATCATCAGTGGAACGCCTATACAGAAAACGCGACATGGGAGTATTTCCAGAGCATGGACATGCCGGCGCTCGTCAAGGAGATCCGCCGTGACGACGATATGACGGTCACCTTCGTGCTCAACAGGCCCGAGGCTCCGTTCGTCGCCAACATGGCGATGGATTTCGCGTCGATCATGTCCAAGGAATACGCCGACGCGCTCGAGGCCGACTTCCGGCAGGCCGACCTGAACCAGGCGCCGGTCGGCACCGGGCCATTCCAGTTCATCGCCTACCAGAAGGACGCGGTGATCCGCTACAAGTCAAATCCCGACTACTGGGGCGGCGTGCAGCCGATCGACGATCTGATTTTCGCGATCACGGTGGACAGTTCGGTCCGGATGCAGAAGCTGCAGGCGGGCGAGTGTCATGTGGCCCCGTACCCCAACCCTGCGGATCTCGCCGGGCTGAAGGCGGACCCCGATCTGACCGTGATGGAGCAGGAAGGATTGAACGTCGGCTACCTCGCCTACAACACCCAGCAGGCGCCATTCGACGACGTGCGGGTGCGCAAGGCGCTCAACATGGCGATCAACAAGCAGGCGATCATCGACGCGGTGTTCGAAGGTCAGGGTGCGATCGCCAAAAACCCGATCCCGCCGACCATGTGGTCCTACAACGACGCGGTCGAGGACGATCCGTACGATCCCGAAGCCGCCAAGGCGTTGCTGGCAGAGGCGGGCCAGCAGGGGCTCGCGATGAAAATCTGGGCCATGCCGGTGGCGCGGCCCTATAATCCCAACGCTCGGCGAATGGCCGAACTGATCCAGGCGGATTTCGCCGCGGTAGGCGTCGAGGTCGAGATCGTGTCATACGAATGGGGCGAGTACCTCAAGCTGTCAGCGGATGTCGCCCGGGACGGCGCGGTGCTGCTGGGCTGGACCGGCGACAACGGCGATCCGGACAACTTCCTTGCGGTGCTGCTCGGTTGTGCTGCGGTCGGCGCCTCGAACCGGGCGCAATGGTGCCACCAGCCGTTTGAGGATCTGATCCAGGAAGGCAAGCGCGCCTCGTCGCAGGAGGAGCGCGCCCCGTTCTATGAGGAGGCGCAACTCGTCTTCAAGGAGCAGGCGCCCTGGGCCACGATCGCGCATTCGGTGGTGTTCATGCCGATGTCGAACCGGGTCCAGAACTACATCATGAATCCGCTCGGCAGCCACCGCTTCGACGGGGTGGACATCGCGGAATAGCTCAAAGTCTGGCGCGGGGCGGTTCACCGCCCCGCTACCGCCCCTTCTGTCCGGAGCCGCCATGTCCGCCGCCGATCGCCGGCTTGTTCCCCTCTACCGAGCCATGGAGGCCGCAAACCTCGACGCCGCGGCCTTCGTCCCCGGGCCGAATTTCCGGCAGCTGCTGGGACGGGACTTCCATCTGATGGAACGGCCGCTGGTGGTGATCGTCCCCGCCACCGGCGCCCCGGTCGCGGTGGTCCCCAATCTAGAGATGGCCTCGTTCGAAACGCTGGGCTTCTCCGGCGAGGTCTTCGACTGGCGCGACGACGTCGGCCCCGCAGACGCCTTTGCCGCGGCCGGGCAGGCCATGCATGGGCTCGGCCGCGGCGCGCGCTTTGGTCTGGAAGCCCAGCGCATGCGGGTCTTCGAGCTGATGGCGCTTCAGGCCGTCTTTCCCGACGCGGATTTTGTGGACGCCCATGCAGCAATTTCTTCGATCCGGTTGCACAAGGACGCGGACGAGATCGCCTGCCTGCGTGCGGCGATCGGCACCTCCGAAGCGGCACTCGAGGCGACGCTCCGGCAGGTCCGCGTCGGCATGACCGAAACCGAGGTCGGGGTTATGCTGGTGCGCGAACTCTTCAGCAACGGCGCCGAGAGCCTTGCCTTCGATCCGATCGTGGCGGCGGGCGATAACTCCGCGCAGCCGCATGCGATGGCGCGGGCCGACTACAGGATCCGGCCCGGCGGTGCGCTGCTCCTCGACTTCGGCGCCAGCCATAGCGGCTATAACGCCGACATCACCCGGACGGTCTTCGTGGCCGAGGTTTCGGAGACCGACCGGGCATTCTACGACACCGTGAAGGCGGCCAACGCCACCGGCCGCGCCGCAATCCGCCCTGGGCGGACCGCACACGACGTCGACGACGCGGTGCAATCGCTGCTGGAGGCCTCGCCGTTCGCCGCGTTCCGGCGCCACAAGACCGGCCACGGCCTTGGCCTCGACGTCCATGAGGCGCCGCAGATCATGCGCGGCGACGCCACGGTCCTCGATGCCGGCATGGTCTTCACCGTGGAGCCCGGCCTCTACCGGCCAGGAGAAATCGGCGTGCGCATCGAGGACGACGTGGCGGTGACCACCGACGGGATCGATTGCCTGACCGCCTTTCCCCGCGACCTTCGGATCGTGGGTGCGCCGTGATCTGGTTCCTCCTGCGCCGCATCGGGCTCTTGATCCCCACGTTCCTCGGGATCACCATCGTCGCTTTCGGCTTCGTGCGGGTGCTGCCCGGCGATCCCGTGCTGCTGATGGCCGGCGAACGCGGCCTGTCGGAGGAGCGGTATGCGCAGCTTATGACCGAATTCGGCTACGACCGGCCGATCTGGCGGCAGTATCTCAGCTATCTCGGCGATCTCCTGTCTGGCGATTTCGGCAATTCCATCGTCACTAAGCGGCCGGTTCTGACCGAGTTCTTCACGCTGTTTCCCGCGACGGTCGAGCTGGCCGTCTGCGCCATGGTGATCGCCGTCGCCGTCGGGATCCCCGCAGGTGTCTTCGCGGCCAGCCGGCGCGGAACCATCGCCGACCAGGCGATCATGGGAACTGCCCTCGTGGGCTACTCCATGCCGATCTTCTGGTGGGGCCTGCTGCTCATCATCGTCTTTTCGGGGACGCTGGGCTGGACGCCGGTCTCGGGACGCATCTCGCTGCTCTACTACTTTCCGCAGGGGACCGGCTTCATGTTGATAGACAGCCTGGTGTCGGGCCAGGACGGCGCTTTCCGCTCGGCGGTGCAACACCTGATCCTGCCGTCGATCGTGCTGGCGACCATCCCGCTCGCGGTCATCGCGCGACAGACCCGATCGGCCATGCTCGAAGTGCTGGGCGAGGACTATGTGCGCACCGCGCGCGCCAAGGGGCTGTCGCCCCGCCGCGTAATCGGGGTGCATGCGCTGCGGAACGCAATGATCCCGGTGATCACCGTGATCGGGCTCTCGGTCGGCACGCTCCTGGGCGGCGCGATCCTGACCGAGACGATCTTTTCCTGGCCCGGCATCGGCAAGTGGATGGTGGATTCGATTTTCCGGCGCGACTACCCCGCTGTCCAGGGCGGGCTCCTGCTGGTCGCGGCGGTGGTGATGGTCGTCAACCTGCTCGTGGACATGACCTACGGGCTGATCAATCCGCGCATTCGGCGGCGGTGAGGAGGCGCGCATGTCCGATGTCTCGCATATCGATGTCGCCGCGGAGGCGCAGCCGGCGCCGCGCCCCACGGAACGCCGCGCCTTGGCCGAGTTCTGGTACTATTTCTCAGAGAACCGCGGCGCGGTCATCGGGTTGATCGTCTTCTGCCTGCTGATCGTGGTCGCGGTCGCCGCGCCGCTCCTCGCACCCTACGATCCGGTCATACAGGACCGCGACGCATTGCTGACGCCGCCGTTCTGGCAGGAGGGGGGCAGCGCGTCCTATCTGCTCGGGACCGACGCCGTGGGCCGGGACATGCTCTCGCGCCTGATCTACGGCGCGCGGTTCTCGCTCTTCATCGGCCTCTTCGTGGTGACCATAGCCGTCGCCGGCGGCGTCAGCATCGGGCTGGTCGCAGGATACGTCGGCGGGATCGTCGACACGATCATCATGCGGCTGATGGACGTGATCCTCGCCTTCCCGTCGCTGCTGCTCGCGCTGGTGCTGGTGGCGATCCTGGGGCCGGGCCTACTGAACGCGATGATCGCGATCGCCATCGTGCTGCAGCCGCATTTCGTGCGCCTGACCCGCGCCTCGGTCATGAACGAGCTCGGCCGCGACTATGTCACCTCGGCCCGCGTCGCCGGCGCCTCACCGTTCTACCTGATGACCCGCACGATCCTGCCCAACTGCCTCGGGCCGGTCATCGTGCAGGCGACGCTGAGCTTCTCCAACGCCATCCTCGACGCGGCGGCCCTGGGATTTCTCGGCATGGGCGCGCAGCCGCCCACGCCCGAATGGGGCACTATGCTCGCCGAGGCGCGCGAATTCATCCTGAGCGCCTGGTGGGTCGTCACCTTCCCCGGCCTCGCGATCCTGATCACGGTTCTGGCGATCAACCTCATGGGCGACGGGCTGCGCGACGCGCTCGACCCCAAGCTGAAGAGGTCGTGAACGATGCTCGAGATCCGCAGTCTCACGGTGGAGTTCCAGACGGCGGGCGGCCTGTTCCGGGCCGTGGACGGCGTCGACGTCTCCTGCGGGCCCGGCGAGATCTTGGCCATCGTCGGCGAGAGCGGCTCGGGCAAGTCGGTCGCGATGCTGGCGCTGATGGGCCTGCTGCCCTGGACCGCGAACGTCACCGCCGACCGCATGGAGTTCGACGGTCGCGACATGCTTGACCTGTCCCCCCGCGACAAGCGGCGGATCGTAGGCAAGGACATGGCGATGATCTTTCAGGAGCCGATGTCGAGCCTCAACCCCTGCTTCACCGTCGCCTTCCAGCTCGGCGAGACGCTTCGCAAGCATCTCGGCCTCGACCGCGCCGCGCGACGCGCCCGCACGATCGAATTGCTCGACCAGGTCGGCATCCCCGATCCGAAATCCCGGCTCTCGGCCTTTCCGCATCAATTGTCCGGCGGCATGAGCCAACGGGTGATGATCGCAATGGCGCTCGCCTGCGACCCCAAGCTGCTGATCGCCGACGAGCCCACCACCGCCCTCGACGTGACCATCCAGGCCCAGATCCTCGACCTGCTGATCAAGCTGCAGCAGGACAAGGGTATGGCGCTGATCCTGATCACCCACGACATGGGCGTCGTGGCCGAGACCGCCGAGCGCGTGCAGGTGCAATACGCCGGCCAGAAGGTCGAGGAGCAACCGGTGGCCGGGCTCTTCTGCGATCCCCACCACCCCTACACCTCCGCATTGCTCGCCGCCCTTCCCGAGCGTGCGACCAGCAAGACGCTGCCCTCGATCCCCGGCGTGGTGCCGGGCCAGTTCGACCGCCCGCGCGGCTGTCTCTTCTCGCCGCGCTGTACCTTCGCCACCGATGTCTGCCGGCGCGGCGTCGTCCGTCAGGATGCGAGCCTCGGTTGGGCGCTCTGCAACTATCCTTTGGTGGGCGGCCAGCCGACCGGCCTCGAGATAGAGGCGGCTCTGTGAGAGACGCCACGACCGATCCCATCGTCTCGGCGCGAAATCTCTCGCGCCACTACCGGATCGGCGGCGGGCTCTTCTCGGAGGAGAAGACCGTGCGCGCGCTGCAGGACGCGAGCTTCGACCTCTATCCCGGCATGACGCTGGCCGTGGTCGGCGAATCGGGCTGCGGCAAGTCGACGCTCGCCCGCGTCGTCACGATGATCGAGCTGCCGACCGCCGGCACGCTCGAAATCGGCGGCCGACCCGCGCTGGCCAATGCCGTCGAGACGCGCCGCACCATCCAGATCGTTTTCCAGAACCCCTACGGCTCGCTCAATCCGCGCCACAAGATCGGCGCCATCCTCGAGGAGCCGCTCAAGCTCAACACCGACCTCGACGCCGCCGAGCGCCGGCGCATAGGGCTCGAGACCATGGAGCGCGTCGGCCTGCGCCCCGAGCACTACAACCGCTATCCCCACATGTTCTCCGGCGGCCAGCGCCAGCGCATCGCCATCGCCCGCGCGCTCACCCTCAAGCCGAAGGTGCTCGTCCTCGACGAACCGCTCTCTGCGCTCGACCTCTCGATCCAGGCTCAGGTGCTGAACCTGCTCGCCGATTTGCAGAGCGAACTCGGCCTCGCCTATCTTTTCATCAGCCACGACCTCTCGGTCGTGCGCCACATCGCCGACGACATCATGGTTATGTATCTCGGTCGCGCGATCGAGACCGGCGCCGCGAAGACGATCTTCGCCGCGCCGGCGCATCCCTACACCGCCGCACTGATGAGCGCGACGCCCTCTGCCGATCCGAACCGGAGGAAGGAGCGGATCATGCTCACAGGGGAGCTGCCCTCTCCGATCAACCCCCCGCCCGGATGCGCATTCCATCCTCGCTGCCCCCGCGCCGATGCGGGCTGCCGCGCGAGCGTGCCGCCGCTTGAATTGCTTGCCGGACGCGACGTCGCCTGCTTCCATCCGCTGATCTGACCCTCGGCCTTTGGCTTTGCGTGCGTTGGAGCCAGGACAGGCTACTTTGCGCTCCGTGCCGACGTTCGTTCACGACACGCGAATGGACGGACGCAAGGATCAAGGATACGGTGATCGAGGCGGTCCTGGAACATCTGATCGAGCATGGCGCCAACGACGTCGCCACGGTCTTTGGCCGGGCGTTCGAGTTGGCGATGCAGATCGAACGCGAGCGGTTCGTGCGTGCGAGGCCCTGTGAGGGCACGTCGGAGCGGCGGGGCTATGCCAACGGCTACAAGTCCAAACGCATCGACACGCCGGCCGGCACGGTCACCGTCAACGTTGCCGAGACCGCCGGCCATGAAGGGGAGCCGTTCTACCCCCAATCGCTGGAACGCGGCCGTCGCTCGGTGCGCGCCGTGATGCTGGCGGTGGCGGAGATGATCCGAACCTCGACGCTGTCGGGCGGGGCGGGTTTCGCAAATGCGGTCCTCGGCCCGTCGCACAACTATGAGCCGCCGACCTACACCTTCGCCGACGGCGAGGAGGTCGGGCGGGACAAGATCGAGTCGATCCGTGAGATCGCCGAGGACTGTACCCACGAGATCAACTGGCAGGACGGCGACGTGGCGGTTATCGACAACACCCGCATCAAGCACGGCCGCCGCGCCATCGTGGATGCGGAACGCCAGCTCTACATCGGCAAGGGGGCGCTCTGACGCATGCGCGAACTTTTGGCCATGCGGGACTCCGCGCACGCGCCGGAGCGGACCCAGTCCTCGGCACATTGTGGCGGCAGGGCTGTTCAGGTCGGCTGACGGCTGCCGCCTCAGTTGAGGTCCTTAAGCAGCCGGCGATGGCGGCGTATCTCGGCCAGCACATCGCCGAACTTGCGCATGGAACGGGCCTGAAGCATCGCAAGCAGCTTCAGAAGGACATCGGCAGTCGCAATCGTGTCGCCGATCGCGGTATGGCGCATCTCTTCGGGGATAGTCAGGCCAAGCCGATGTGTCAGCGCATCGAGGCTGTGGGTCTCGTGGTGGCCGAAGACGACGGCTGACAAAAGGACGGTATCGAGGATCGGGTTATCGAAACGCAGGCCAAGCTCCGCCTCGCGGCGTTTCAGGAAGGCCATGTCGAAGGGCGCGTTGTGGGCCACAAGGACCGCACCCTCGGCAAAGCGGTGAAAGCGGCGGCAGACATCGGCGATGCCGGGGGCATTGGCCACCATCGCATCGGTGATCCCATGAACCTCGGTCGAGCCAGGCGGGATTGGGCGGCCGGGATTGACCAGCATATCGAACACCTCACCCGCGACCCGCCGGCCGTTGACGATCCGCACGGCGGCAAGCTGCACGATCTCGTCGCCATTTTCGGGCAGAAGGCCGGTCGTCTCGCTGTCGAAAACCACATAGGTCAGATCGTTCAGCCGGGTGTCGGCAACGGCCGAGTTGCGGGATTTCGACAGAAGGTCGAAATCATACACCACAGCCCGCGCGACAGGCTGCGGCCGGCGCACCGCTCGGCGCGCCAGAGCAAGCGGCAGGCAAAGTGCCGAGCGCCCGCCCGAGGCATGTTCCGGCCAAATCTCGGTGGCGTGGGCGGCCAGAACGTCGCGCCCGATTGCGCCGGCCGCATCGGGGCCAAGGCCTTGCCCCAGAACGCGTTCCATCTCGCTGACCGGCATCGCCGGGCCCTCCCAGTCCAGCCGCAGCAGGGCTCCAGGGCCGTCTTCCGTGACCGAGACGGCAAAGGCGCTGGCGCCCTGCGAGCCCGCGACCTGTCCGGCCAGCGCAGAAACAAGCCCGATGATCTCGAAGGCATTGCAGCGCAGCAAAAGCGCATCGGCCGCAACATTAAGCGCGATCCCCATTCCGCCAAGCCGGGCCCTGAGACCATCAAGCAGGTCCGAGGCGCGCAGCGTCGTTGATGCGGGGCTTTCCTGACGCTCAGCCTCTTGCCGGGCGGTCAGTTCGGTTACCGAATGGGCAAGGGCGGCCACCTCGCTGGTCAGCGCCGCGCCAAGCGGCAAGGCGCCGATGCTGTCGCCGGTCTGGACGCTAACGATGGCCTGCAGGTTGGCGGCCGCACGGTGCAGCCGGTCGAAGACATCGGACATCAGCGCCTCGCGCCGGCCCTGCGCGGCAAGATCGGCGGTGACATCGCGCAGGGTCAGCACATAGCCGGGATCGGTGGTATCAGTCGGCACGAGGCGCATCCGGGCCGAGAGGATGCGCGTGCCGTCCGCCGTGGCGCAGATCAGATCCGACGCGGCGTCGGGGTCGGCCGTCTCGCGCAGGCGGGCATAGGCATGGCGCACCGGCGCATCGCGCAGATACTCGAACAGCCCGCGATCCAGCCCCCCCGCGCCCAGGAGATCGACGGCCTGACCGTTGTAGAAAACAAGCTGATGTTCGGGCGAACACAAAAGCACACCCACCGGCACGTCCGACAGAAGCGCCTCGAGCTGCGATCTGTCGGCCGTCAGCCGCGCTGTCTCGCGCGCCACGGCCTCGACCAACGCATTGCGGTTTTCGGCAAGCGTCAGGGCGGCCGCAGCGGCGGCGGGGGCCAGATCGCCCAGATAGCGCGCGTCGCGCGGGTCGATCTGTCGATCCACATCGGCATGGGTGCGGGCGCGCAGCGAACCGGCCAGCCCCTCGATCGGCTTGGCCACGTTCAGATCGAACAGATACCACGTGAGCGTGACAATGCCGAGGATGCCGAAGGCCGCGATCACGCCCGCCTGGACAAGGGCCGCGCTACTTTCGGAATCGGGTAGCCGACTATATCCGGCCGCAAGCCCGCCTGCGACGAGGGCAGTCGCGCCAAGCCAGAGCGCCACGAAGATCAGGAAGACACGCAGGCGAAGGCCGAGCCGTTCCAGCATGGCGTCAGACCCCGTTCTCCAGCAGCTTGCGAACCTGCTTGCGCAGATCGTCAAACTCGAAGGGTTTCAAGATGAACCCGTCGGCGCCAAGCGCCAGACCCTTGCGCCGCTCGAAGGCCGACCTGCGCGCCGTCATCATTAGAATCTTCACATCCGACAGACGCGGATCAAGCCGGATGTTCTGGCAAATCTCGTAGCCCGACACTTCAGGCAGCATCACGTCCAGCAGCACCAGATCCGGATGGGTCTGGCGGATATGCGCCAGCGCGTTTCCGCCATTGGCCACCCGGTCGCAGGCATAGCCTTCGTGGGTGATCAGGTATTCCAGCGCGATGGCGATGTTGTCCTCGTCCTCGACAACCAGAACCCGGCGTCTTCTTGCTGCGTCAACCATGGCCTATTCCTCTCCGCAGACGAGCCTCTGAAACGCGTCCTCAGGCTTAGCCACCACCCATTCGGCCCCCGACAGGGCGCCCTGATCGGTGATCGTGACCTTGTCGGTCAGCAGGATCTGCCTCCCTTCCGCGCAATCGAACACCATCATCGCGTCCTTTGTCGGTTTCCAGCGCGCGAAATTGTAAAGCCGCACCAGACGCAGGTCAGCATTGGCCGGGTGGCGGGCGGTCTCGCGCTGGTCTAACGCGACAAATCGCGTCGTCAGCGGAACCAGGTGCGTCCAGGGGCGCAGCGCATCGCTGCCGGCCTCGGACCAGACAACCTCGACCCCCGGCGGCAATTCCGCCGAAACCCGGCTGAACCAGTCGTATTCGCTCCAGACTGTAAATCCGATCAGGCCCAGGGCCGCGGCTGCCGGCATTATCCAGCGCGGCAACCGCCCGCCCGAAAACCGCTGCGCCAGATGCGCCATGCCCCACATGGCGACGGCGGCAACGATGGCGGCGATCAGTTCAAGGGCCATGGGGCAGCGTCTTCACGTTGCGGCGCCGCGGGCATGGTCCAGGGCTGACTGCATGGTTCTGACGACAACGAAGGCGTCGCGCAGATGGCTGCGTTCGAAATCGGAAAGGTCGGACGGGGCAAGGAAATTGTCGGGCTTGCTGCCGGCGCGGACCTGGGTTGCCTGGTTTTTCAGGCGCATCCGCGCGATCATGTCATAGGCGCCGATCAGGTCGCGCGCCCCAGAGGCCGAGATGACGCCACCCGCTTCTGCAGCCTCCAGCCGGGCGCGAGTATTTGCCGGGGTCAGCCGGCCGAGCAGGGCATAGACGCGGCCTAGATCGACCACCGGCACAACGCCGTTGTGCTTTAGATCGACATGGTTCCGGTGTTCGCCCGAGCGGATCGTGGCCAAGCCGCGCAAGAGCCCGAGCGGCGGCTGGTGCTTCAGCGAATTGGCGATCATATGCGCTACGAATATCGAGTTGCGCGCGGCTATCGCCAGCGTCTCGGCCTGAAGATCGTCGAACAGCCGAACCAGCCCGCCGATCGGGCGCAGGTCGAACATCACCGAGGACAGCATCTGCGCCATCGGATCGGGCCTTGCGATCCAGCCCGCGAAATAGTCGCGCCAGACCCGCATCGGCTGGCACCAGCGAGGCGTCGACGCCATCATTTCGCCGGGGCAATGAACATATCCGCAGGCGTTCAGACCAGCGCAGACATAGGTCGCAAAGCGCTGGAAATAGGCGATGTCCTCCGCCGTCGCGGTATCGTCCAGGAACAGGCAGTTGTCCTGATCGGTCACGCCGGTCTGTTCCTGCCGGCCCTGGCTGCCGCAGGCGAGCCAGAGATAGGGCGCCGGGGGCGGTCCCAGTTCCGCCTCGGCCATTGCCAGCAGGCGCCGCGTCACGGTATCGGCGATGTCGGTGATCAGGCGCGTGACGATCTCATGCGCGTTGTGGCCGCCGACAAGCTGCATCAGAAGTTGCGGAATGCGGGCGGTCACCGCCGCCATCGCCTCGACACTTTCCGCAGTGGCCGCATCACGCACCAGCGAGGCCGAAGAGACCGCCTGGAACCGCGTCAGGTCGGTCTGCGTCACCATGCCGACAAGCCGGCCGCCCTCGACCACGGGCAGATGGCCGATCCGGCGTTCCAGCATCAGATGCAGGATATCCGACCCAAGCGCCGTAGGTGGCAAGCTGACCGGATCGCGGGTCATGACGCGTGCGACCGGGCTTTCCGGGTCCAGCCCCGCAGCCAGGACCTTGTGCGTCATGTCGCGGGTGGTGACGATGCCCAGAAAGCGATCGCCTTCGACGATGCCAAGGCTCGAGACATGGGCATCGCGCATCGCGGCCGCAGCCTCGCGGATCGACCGGTCGGGGCCAAGGGTGACCGGCCGGACCGCCATCAGGTCGCAAACCTTGCGGGTGGTCAGGTCCGAACCGCGCGTCTCGCCCGACCGGCCGCGATCAAAAAACCGCGCAAAGGCGGGAACCTGCCCGATCAAGCGGCGAAACTCGGTGCCCGGCAGCAGCAGCAGCACGCTGTCCCCGGCGGCGCATGCGGTGGTCGCGGCACGGCCGTCGCGCAGGAAACCGCGTTCGCCAAAGCTGTTTCGCGGACCGAGCAGCGACACCAGTTCGCCCAATGGGTCAAACACCTCGACCGCGCCCTGCTTGATCAGGTAGACGCCCGGAAGCGGCTCGCCCGCATGATAGACCTCGGCGCCGGCGGGGAATTCCTTGCGGCTGAAGGAACTGGCGACCCGCGCCAGTTCGTCCCGCGGCAGGCTGTCATAAGGGTGCACGGTTTCGAGGAAGGCGAGGATCCTCTGCTGCCCGTCGTCCATCCCCGGCCCTTCGTCGACTGTCGAGATAGGCGTGCCCCGGGGGCGGGACACGCCGCTGTCCGGCGGCGCCGGGGGTTTCCCCCCGGCGCGCTTTCGGCTGTCAGTGGGCCTGAGCTATACCGGCTCCTTTCGGTACGCGGATCGATTCGATCAGGTCCACGACTTCCCTCGGCGGGGCCTTCGTCGCACCCGACACCGCGAAGGCGACCACGAAGTTCAGAACAGCGCCGACCGAGCCGATCGACAGCGGCGAGATGCCGAAAAAATACTGATCGGGGGTGTCGGGCAGCCAGTTGGTGCCGGCGATGAAGAACCAGCCCTTGTAGATGAAGATGTACACCGAGGTGAACACCAGACCCACAAGCATGCCCGCGATCGCCCCTTCCTTGTTGATCCGCTTCGAGAAGATACCCATCATCAGAACCGGGAAGATCGTTGCAGCCGCCAGCCCGAAGGCCAGCGCAACGGTCTGCGCCGCGAATCCGGGCGGGTTCAGGCCCAGGTAGGTCGCAAGCACGATGGCGAAGGCCATCGAGATGCGCGCGGCCAGAAGCTCGCCCTTTTCCGTGATGTTCGGATTGATCGAGCCCTTGATCAGGTCGTGGCTGATGGCCGAAGAGATGGCCAAGAGCAGACCCGCCGCCGTCGAAAGGGCAGCAGCCAGCGCGCCGGCCGCCACAAGCGCCACGACCCAGCCAGGCAGGGCCGCGATCTCGGGGTTCGCCAACACCATGATGTCGTTGTTCACGGTAACCAGTTCGTTGCCGACAAGCCCACGATCGGTCAGCGACTGGCCGGCCAGCATCGTCTCGGGCAACAGCGTGTCGCGATTGGCTGTCGCTTCCGCCACGGCCGCCTCGAGCGGGGCCCTGTCGGCATCCGCGGCAGCCGCAGCGAGGGCCGCATCGGCTGCAATCACGGCGGCGTTGGCGTCGGTCAGCGGCTTGGGCGAGTTGAAGTACTGGATCCTTCCGTCGCCGTTCAGGTCGACCATCCGCAGCAGTCCGGTTCTTTCCCACGTCTTGACCCAGGCAAGCTCCGGCATGGTGTCGATGTCGACGCGGCTGATCGCTTCTCCGTCCAGCGCGTTGCCAGTGATCGCGTTCGGCCACATTGTGGTGGTCAGGTTCAGGCGCGCCATCGAGCCCACGGCCGGAGCGACCGTGTAGAGCAGCGCGATGAACACCAGGGCCCAGCCCGCGGAGGACCTTGCGTCGGCCACCGTCGGCACCGTGAAGAAGCGGATGATAACATGCGGCAGACCCGCGGTCCCGATCATCAGCGACATGGTGAACAGGAACAGGTTGAGCATGTTCGAGCTTTGGGCGGTATAGGCGTTGAAGCCCAGTTCCGTCACGACCGAGTCGAGCTTCGCGAGGAAGGCGACATCCCCGCCCGAAGGCGCATAGTTGCCGATCAGGCCAAGCTGCGGGAAGGCGTTGCCGGTCAGTTGCAGCGAGATGAACAGCGCCGGGATGGTGTAGGCGATGATCAGCACGACGTACTGCGCGACCTGGGTATAGGTGATGCCCTTCATGCCACCCAGCACCGCATAGGCGAACACGATGGCCGCGCCGATGTAGAGGCCGGTCGAGGTCGACACCTCGAGAAAGCGGGCGAAGGTAACGCCCACTCCGGTCATCTGCCCGATCACATAGGTCACCGAGATGACGATCAGGCAGACCACCGCCAGCAGACGGGCGCCGGCCGAATAGAAGCGGTCACCGATGAACTCGGGCACCGTGAACTTGCCGAACTTGCGCAGATAAGGCGCAAGCAGCAGCGCCAGAAGCACATAGCCGCCAGTCCAGCCCATCAGATAGGCCGAGTTCTCGTAACCGCCAAAGGCGATGAGACCGGCCATCGATATGAACGAGGCGGCGGACATCCAGTCCGCGCCGGTGGCCATGCCGTTCAGGATCGGGGGAACCCCCTGGCCTGCGGCATAGAATTCCGCTGTCGTGCCCGCGCGGGCCCAGATCGCGATCCCGATGTAGATGGCGAAGGTAATGCCAACGAAAATCAGGTTAAGGGTAAACTGATCCATATGTCCCCCGGTTCCGTTATTCTTCGACGCCGAATTCGCGATCGAGCTTGTTCATTCGCCAGGCGTAGGCGAAGATGAGCACGAGGAAGACGTAGATCGACCCGTTCTGGGCGAACCAGAACCCCAGATCGGCGCCGCCGACCATGATGCCCATAAGCGCAGGGCGCAGGATGATCCCGAGCCCGAACGAGGCAATGAACCAGACCGCGAGAGAGATCAGGATGATCCTCACATTCGCAGCCCAATAGGCGTTGGACGATGATTTGTCCGCCATAGGTGCTTCTCTCCTTGTTGCTTTGCCTGTCCGGCGCCCCCCATTGCTCACCGGGGGAAACCGGCTTTTCCTTCGGGCTGACACGCGGTCCAGAACGGAACGGAGCGCGTCGGCGACCACGGCGATGTCCAGCATCGCGTCGATCCGCCTCAGCACGCCTCGCCTCTCGAAGGATGTCAAGCACGATGGCATCGCTGACCGGGGCGCCGCTTTCCATCACCGTCCGCGCGGCCAGGCCGGCGGGCGTGCCGGCAGCGACTTTGGCGCGCAGCAGATCGCCGGGGGACAGCTGGACGAGACCGAAGGCCTCGTCCAGCACACGCGCCCGCATGCCCTTGCCCGCCCCGGGGGTGCCGAGCAGGATCACGACGGCCGGGGGGATATCGGTCCGATGTCCATGGCCGAGGCGTTCTCTTTTTCACCCCGCGGTTCATGCGGTTCTCGATCGGGGTATCGACCATCGCAGTGTCGGCCAGCGTCGAGGGATCGCCCAGGCCGGCAAAGTCGTTCTCGGCGCTCTTGCGCAGGATGCGGCGCATGATCTTGCCGGAACGGGTCTAGGCCAGCCCGGTCTGAAGCCCGACGAGGTTCCAGCCAGCCTGCAGCGCGGCGAGCGGGTGCTCTCCGGCGCGCGACGCAGGGCCGTGTCGGCCGGAGCGGTGCGGCCCCGACCGTCACCGTCACGATCATGACCAGCGACGCCGAGAGCTTCCGCCAATCGCGCACGCAGGTCTGCGCAACGACGCGCGAGCTGATCGAGCTGTGGGTGCAGCTCGAGGGAGAGCGACGGCGTTCAAAGTCCGTGCCTGCTCCGATCGGCCCGACCCGAGGCCCGCGTTTCGGCAATGGGCATTTCTCTGGGTGCCGCGGACCAGACCTCCCTCCCGGCTCACGGAGGGGGCCGGACCCTCATGTCGCCAGAGGGCCAGTTTTTCGTGTCGCCTGACACAGCAACAATTATGCCTAGAAAGCCAAGGATGCAGCATGTCATTCACGGCGAATTAGATCATCTGGCGTTACGTGCCGCCGGCATGAGGAGAAATGGCATGATCGATGATCCCAAGGAAGTCGAACGTTTACTCGTACCGAAAGATCTCGCCATCCTCGACACCTTGCCGGAACGGGAGTTTGACGCCCTTGCGAAGATCGCAAAGAGAATGTTCGTCACACAGATCGCGCTACTGTCCCTCGTCGACCAGGACCGCCAGTAGTTCAAGGCCCGATGCGGACTTGGCCTCTGCGAGACGGCACGGGAGCCCTCGTTCTGCACGGTCGCGGTCGAGGCGGATGCGCCTCTGATCGTGGAGAATGTGCTTCTCGACGAGCGGTTCGCAACCAATCCGTTCGTGACCGGTGAGCCGCACATCCGGTTCTATGCGGGTGATCCCGTCCGCGCGCGCAAGTCCGACGGAAGCGGACAAGTTCCCATCGGGTCGTTGTGTGTGATCGATGATCAGGCGAGAAAGTTCTCCAGCGCAGACCTGGAGGCTCTTGCGGAACTCGCCTGCATCGCCGAGGCGCTCGTCGAGGCACGCGCAAACGCACGCCTGTCCGCAGAACTCGCAGAGGCCAGACGCGAGATGGTCGGCAGCTTGAACGCGAACGGCGACAGCTCAAGCAGGCCGAGCGCATGGCCGAAATGGGGTCGTGGCGCCTGCCCGTGGCCGACAGCGTGGTCGAATGGTCCGAAGGCGCCTTCGCCATCCACGAGCTTCCCATCGAATCCACGCCCCCGCTCGAGACCGCGCTCGATTTCTACCCGCAGGACGATCGCCAGAGGGTTTCCGAAGCACTGGCGAACACGCTCGCGACGGGACATTCCTTCGATCTGGAATGCGACTTTGTCACGGCCAGGGGCAATCTGCGGCGTGTCCGAAGCATGGGCGAGGTCGTGCTTTCGAACGGGACGCCAGGCGTCATCATCGGCCTTTTCCAGGACATCACCGAGCGGCACCGGATGGAACAGGCGCTCGTCCGGGTCTCCCGGACCGACTATCTTACCCAGTTGCCGAACCGGGCCGAATTCAACCGCATCCTCGACGCGCGGCTCGTGGAGACGGGAACCACCGGGGAAGAGGTCGCGGTGTTGCTGATCGCCTTGGACGGGTTCAAACAGGTCAACGACACGCTGGGCCACGCTGCCGGAGACGAAATCCTGCGCAAGGTCGGAGGACGGCTGCGGGCTTCGTGGCTGTCGGGTTGCTTCGCCGCGCGTCTCGGAGGAGACGAATTCGCGGTCATCGTGCCGTCTCCAGTGAACCGGGACGCCTTCAAGGAACTCCTTCATCGGCTGCTGGCGGACCTGCGGCTCACGGCGGAGGGGGCGGGGGCCCCAGCATCTGTGTCAGCGACCGTCGGCGTCGCCTGGTCGCAAGGAACATCACTGCCGCGGGAGGAACTGCTTCGCCGAGCCGACACTGCGCTGTATTCGGCGAAGAGGACCATGAAAGGCACAGCGCAGACCTTCCCTTGTTCCACTGTTCGAAGTCCTGCCGAAGGGGCCAGGCCCGGAAGCGAAACAGGGGCCAAGGTTCAACGCGATCTGACAGGCGACCGCCGCCACATTCCATGCTGATCTGCACGATCCCGCACGAGCGCTGACCGCGCTGCACGAGTTTCCGTGCAACCGCTGCGAGGCGCGGGTCGGTCTCACCACGTCACGCAGATGCGTCAGCCCGCGCAGCATCAGATTACCGTATTCGCGCTCGACGTACTGACAGGCTCAGGTCGCCGCCGACAGGTTGACCCGCGTCATCAGCGCCTCGGCGGATTCCTTGCGTTCGGAATAGCGGTCCACGAGGTATTCGGCGCGGTCGCGGGTCAGCAGGGTGAACTTGATCAGCTCCTCCATCACATCGACGATCCGGTCATAAAGCGGCGAGGCGCGCATGCGGCCCGCCTCGTCGAATTCCTCGAACGCCTTGGGGATCGAGGACTGGTTGGGAATCGTGACCAGCCGCATCCAGCGCCCCAGAATTCGCATCTGGTTCACGGCGTTGAAGCTTTGCGATCCGCCCGACACCTGCATCACCGCCAGCGTCTTGCCCTGCGTCGGCCGCACGGCGCCCATGAACAGCGGAATCCAGTCGATCTGCGCCTTCATGATGCCGGACATGGCACCATGGCGCTCGGGCGACGACCAGACCATGCCCTCCGACCAGATCGTCAGCGACCGCAGTTCTTCGACCTTTGTCAGGTCGGCGCCCGGCTGGTCCGGCAGCGGCAGGCCCGAGGGGTTGAAAAACCGCACTTCGGCCCCGAGCCGTGTCAGGATCCGCCCAGCCTCCTCGGCCGCTAGGCGGCTGAAGCTGCGTGGGCGGAGCGAGCCATACAGCATCAGGATGCGCGGCGGATGGATCGAAATCGCGGGAGCCAGCAGTTTGTCGCGGTCGATGGCGGCAAAGCTGGCCTCGTCGAGGGCCGGAAAAGGGGAGGGATCGGGCTGTGGCATGGATCAGGCTTTCTTTAGGACTGTCGCCGGAAACCAGCGGCGGCCGAGCCAGAGCACCACGGACACAAGCCCGATCAGCACCGGCACCTCGACCAGCGGGCCGTTCACGGTGGCGAAGGCCACCAGCGAGACCAGACCGAACGTTGCGATGGCCACCGCGATGGCCAACTCGAAATTGTTGCCCGCCGCCGTGAAGGCAAACGCAATGGTGCGCGGATAATCCGCCTCGACCAGCCGGCCCATGACAAAGCCGAAGCCGAACTGGAGCACGAAATAGAGCGCGAGCGGTGCCGCAATGCGCAGCGCATCGCCGGGTAGCCGCAGAACCTCCCCACCCTTCATCACGAACATCGCCATGACGGTGAACAACAGCGCCACCAGCGTGATCGGAGCGACGCGCGGCAGGAAGCGCGTTTGATACCACGCCTCGCCCTTGCGCGCGATAAGGACGCGCCGGCTCAGGTATCCGGCGCCAAACAAGATCCCGAGATAGACCAGCACCGCCTGCGTTATGGTGCAGAACCCCACGTCGATCACCTGCCCCTCCAGCCCGAACAGTGGCGGCAGAACCGTCAGGAACATAGCGCCAGGATGCGACGATCCTGAAACACCTGCGGCAGGTCCACATAGCGCACGCGCGCCAGCGGAGGATACATCATCAGGATCAGCCCGACCGCGATGGGCAGGTTCGTCGAGCCGACCGACAGCGGATCCAGCCCGCGGGGCAACGCCGGAAACAGCGTTCCGAGCAGGGCGCCGACGCCAACGCCGCAAAGATCCAAAGCGTCAGCCAGCGGTCGAGGAAGGAAAGGCGCTGCATGTCCGGTTCCTGTTTCGATGCGTTTGCCTGCAGCGTCCCCGGCCCTCTCGCCATCTTCGCTGGCGAAGGCGCCGCGTTGCCGCGGCCGAAGGTCGATCACGGCTTCAAAGGGGCGCCAACGCCTCACGTCCCTGCATCGGTCCGTTCCTTCGGCGCACGGCTCGTGTTGGCTGCTGTAGCGGAACCGCATAATTCGGGATATCCGCCGCAACAGTGCTTGAGCAGGAAGGCGATCAGCGCCGACAACGTCGCGATCTCGACAGTGTAGATGATCTGCCGCCCCACGCGGCGCGACCGGACCAGCCCGGCCTGCTCGACATGCGACAGATGGAACGACATCTTCGACGACCCGGCCCCGAGCGCTTCGCCCAAGGAGCCTGCGGGCATCCCCTCGGGCCCCGCCTCGACCAGGAGCCGGACGATCCGGAGCCGATGTTCGTGAGACAGGGCGCCAAAGGCCGCCAGAGCCTGTGTCTCGCGCAACATCTCAACATCTCCATTCATGTTGAGGCGTTTGCTATCAAGTAGCAGAGACAGAAACAAGCGTGACAAGTTTCAGTGTGCAGTACATGGAAGAGGCCGGCCGCCACGTCGGATCGACGCCTCCGCGGGGTCATGGTTCGGCGGACATCCTGCATTGTCGCATGCCGTCCCTGCGCCCGTTCGGGTTCGCAGACCGGGTTGGGTCGTGTATCGAAACGTCCGATCCGTACCGAATTTGGCTGGAGTGTCGCGCGAAGCGACGAAACAGGAGATTGCATCATGCCTACATTCACCGGAACCGACGCCGACGAGGTGATCACGCCGTTCTTTGTCAGCCCGACCGTCTTGCGCTTGCCGTTCTCGTTTCCCGGATACGGCGCGGATGCCACATATGGTTTCGGGGGGAACGATCTGATCACCACGCTGGCGGCGCAGACCACATCTACGGCGGGAGCGGCGAGGACACGCTCTACGGCGGCGACGGTCAGGACGAAATCTACGACGGCTCGGACGACGACGATATCTACGGCGGGAACGGCGCCGACTCCCTTATGGGCGGGACCGGCGAGGACAATATCTACGGCGGCGGCGGAGCCGACGTCATCTACGGCAACATTGCGCCGGCCCCGGGCACGGGCGCGGAGTTCAGCGAAAACCGGCTCTATGGCGGCGACGGCGACGACGCGATTTTCGGAAGCGAAGGTGACGACTTCCTTGGCGGGGGGGAAGGTGCCGACGAAAAGCGGGGCGGCGACGGCGACGACACGTACACTGTGGATGACGCCGGGGACGTGGTCGTCGAGCTCGCGGGGGGTGGAACCGACTACGTCGAGAGCTCGATTGACTACACGCTCGGCGCCAACTTCGAATACCTGTACCTGTCGGGTGCAGCCGTGAACGGCGCCGGCAACGGGCTCGCCAACGAGATCGCCGGTTTTGGGCTCGGCGTCGACTACGTGCTGGACGGTAAAGGCGGCGCGGACGAACTGTTCGGGCTCGGCAACGGCGACGACACGCTCCT